>Ga0065711_1032638_pt1 | contig 26982 bp, 14 predicted proteins | sample Hoacrofraction12_FD_59098 | JGI IMG/M metagenome (GOLD analysis project Ga0065711, IMG submission 59098) | Hoatzin crop microbial communities from Cojedes, Venezuela - Epithelial fraction 12 v2 (version 2) | ecosystem: Host-associated > Birds > Digestive system > Esophagus > Crop | place... | reverse complement strand
CCCCATCTGCAGTGCTGCGTCCAGTTCTGGGCTCCCCAGTTCAAGAAAGATGAGGAGCTACTGGAGAGAGTCCAGCGGAGGGCTACGAGGATGATGAGGGGACTGGAGCATCTCTCCTGCGAGGAAAGGCTGAGGGAACTGGGCTTGTTCAGCCTGAAGAAGAGAAGGCTGAGAGGGGGCCTTATAAATGCTTAAAAATATCTCAAGGGTGGGTGTCAGGAGGATGGGGCCAGACTCTTTTTCAGTGGTGCCCAGCGACAGCACAAGGGGAAATGGGCACAAACTGAGGCATAGGAAGTTCCATTTGAACATGAGGAAGAACTTCTTCCTTTTGAGGGTGACGGAGCACTGGAACAGGCTGCCCAGGGAGGTTGTGGAGTCTCTTTCTCTGGAGATATTCAAGACCCGCCTGGACGTGGTCCTCTATGGCCTGCTCTAGGTGACCCTGCTTCGGCAGGGGGGTTTGACTAGATGACCCACAGCAGTCCCTTCCAACCCCCACCATTCTGTGATTCTGTAACGTCATTCTCTGCAGATGTCTTAGGAGTGCAACAATAGAAACTAAATTTCCAAATGCTGTCAGGGAGCAGGAGGATGGGCGTGGGACTGCCCCATACCACACTGCTTCATGGGAAGGAAGCAGGACAGGGTATTTTGCAGTGAACTGATCTGGAGACAAGCTTTTTGTGGTTCAAGCTTTGGTTTAGACCAGGCCCTTCATGTTCATGTTTTGTGCAGTACAAGCACTCAACTGCAACAGGATACTGCTCATTTTCCATATAGTAAACCTGCTCCTAGGTTGATTATTACTGTGCTAAACCAACAATATTCTAGCTAAACTTGAAGCTATGCAAATGTAATAGCATCCCCAAAAGAAAAAAACTTCAAGTCAACAGGAACTACTTCTGCGCAGGAGCACCATATCAATTTAAAATTTCTCATCATAGAGTATGCCAGTATCAGTTGAATGAGTCATTCAGTTCCTCTTCTTCTTTACTCCAAAGATAGACCTAAGTCAGTTAATTCATGTTTATTTTACAATAAAAACTACGATAATCCAGAAGAATTACATCAATGGGGTGCCTGACCATATTCAGTTTCTCTGCACGGAGTTGAAACATATAAAATGAAATTATAAGCAAAAAAGAAAATTTCTTCACATCAGATACGATAACAATTGGCTTGGTCTGAGATGATGGAGATGGGAGAAACTCCTAGCTTGAGGAAGTTGTTAAATTTGAGTTGTCCCATAAAATGCCCAAAATATTCAACTTCATAGATGTAATGCCTTTCTTAAATAATGTAAACTTGGGAAACCTGCAAGAAATAAAAGTTGTGCTAAGCAGTGAGTTAGAGCAAATATACACTCTAAATGTATTCTAGGTTTCCCTCAGGCTTGTCTAGTGCAAATCCTCTTCTGCACTTCCCAAGAGGTATTTACAAATAAAGGCTCTCATATCCCTAAAGTTTTCAAGGGTGAGCATGTATATTTAAGACTGGAGTCTGACCCACACTGAAAGTAAAATAAGATGCTTACTTTGTTTTCCATTCTCTGTAGATTGTTCGGTCTTTCTTAGAAGTGACTACTGTTCTCTGGTTATTAACTGCTGAAAGCAAACCTAGCAACTGGAACCTTTAAAAATCACATTTGTCTAATGGTTATTTAACATTGCTAGCATTTATCATGGGCTAAGAATGAATAAATACGTATTTTTAAAGGTATGTAAAATGTATTGTGTATCAGTTACTGCTAAGCAACCTGAAATTTTATGCAGCAGTATTGCCACCTATGGGAGGTAAGAAAGGAGAGGAGCAGAAACATGAAAAAAAGCTAAGGACAGCACCGTATGTGCATAAAACCAACAAAATGCACATTTCCATTCACTATTGTTTACAAAAACTGACATACACGTAGTATCTTGGTTTTATGTAAAAGCATTCAAATCTACATTTACTTAAAGAATTGGGGCAAAAAAGCATTCCATATACAATATGTATGTTTCTGTGTCATCCCTCTCATCATGATATTTTGTACTGTGTGATGCACACTTACAATAACTGAAATCTTTTAGCAAAGATGATAAAACCAAGGATCTTCCAAGCAAAATCTCTGCAAACAATAAGTTTGGCATGCAAATCTACTGACAATGACCTTGGGTTTTTCTCCATTCACCATGTAAGACTCTAATTATTGTAATTACAATAACGACTACCTCAGTTTCACAAATGAGACACAGGTTTATTTAGACAATACACTAATTGCATCCAACCCTTAGACATTTTACAGTAAATATTAAAATAATTGAATGCCCCATAAGAAAACCAGAAAATCCTCTGCACTTCATATCAAATCTTTGAGGTCCAATATCTATGTTAAAGATCCAGCCACACCTCATGTCAAGGACATTTAAGGACCTATTAAGAATAACTCACTTCAGCAGTAGTGGATGCTGTACTCTTGTTCTAATGCCCTCACGAGCCTGACTTTTAGATAAAGCTGAGGATTATAAGCAACCTGCAGTAGGTGAACAGGAACAGCAAGATAAGACCAGTCTTGTTATGATAAACAAATTCAAGCAATGCTTGCCAAAGATTATTTAACTTGATTTTTAATCTTTCTTTTATATCCCTGGAGGCTTGGGGTGGGAGATGGGGGAATCTCCTCATGTCTCCATTTGTGAGCCTCTGTATCTCCATAGGAAATGCTGCTTCACACCTTTATGACTTGGAGGCCTATGTGCTCTCCTCTTCAGTGAAGATGCCCACAGCATCTTTGTCCTGTCCCTTTTCTTACAAATTAAATGCATGTTTTGTTACTCAGTTTGTTTATCCCTTCATGCTGAACTGAAAAGGATACCTTTACTGCTGTGTCTCTGGCTGAGAAATTACTTTCCTTTCTCTCTTCATACCTGAAGGAATGAAATATTGTGTATTATTTAATGTTCTATTCATTAGACAATAGTTTGTTGTTTTTATGAAGAGTGACTGTAGAAACTCAATGGCTACATGCCAGCCAGTGGCTACCCATCGCAGCAGCAGCACTTCCCCCATTATTAAAAAAGATTAAGGCATTGGCCCAAGGCTGACTGGAAATAACAATTAAAGCTCAGACTGGCAACTTGGAAATACTTAGGTCCCTTTGTTTATTTTCATATCAGTGGGAGTTATATCAATATCCTGATGTTACAAAACTCCCAGTTGTTAGCAGTCTGGCAAGAATAATAAAGATACAATGCAATTCAGCTCAATCTTTGCTAAATAAACTTTGAAAGAGTACAACAAGATGTTGAAATGAAAGTCTATTTTGAATTAGCAATAACTCAGAGGAAAAAAACCCAACAATTTCTGATTCAAGCATACAGAAGAATTCACTAACTTTCTTATTCAAGAGCTCCTCTTCTGTTCTGCAAATACTTTCAAAACTTACAAGCAGCAACAGTCCCAACAGCAGCTACTGGTGTACTACGCCAGAAAGACCTAGTTCACCATTAGTCTAAAACATGCTAACTAGACATCTTTGCTCCTAGCCAATACCTAGTAACTATTCAAAGCATTCAAGATCATCTGGCTTATTCACACAAGCTAGAACTCTTCTGCTGACAGTCAGGCACTGAATATAGTAAGTTACACAATTTGGTTCTAATTATACTTCTGAAAATAGAATATAGAAATTAATATTAAAAACTTGCTGTAGATATGGGAAATCTGAAAATATCTCACTAATATTTTTTGTTCACAATTATAATAAAGGTCAACATGTTTCACCAGCATATACTTAAACACTTGATTTCCTTTTACTGTTTTTCAGAGGAATTAACATATTTTAATATCTGCTTCTAATGAAATCATCTAGGTTAAATTGCGTAACTGTAGGGCACTTCACAAAAAAATCATAATATCTGTAGATTTGATAAAGCTGAAACAGCAAACATCTCTGAAGTTTAATAAAGCACTTTAATTAAAGGTAAGTCAAAATAATTCATTTATCCTTACTAGTCTGTCATATAAATACATGTTATGTTTTAACTCTTTTAGGTAGATCTCTCTTCATTGCAGAAGATAACTAATATTCAGCTGCGTATAATTTCAGAGATGCAAAGTCAAAGCTTTAAACTGACCTCAGAGCTAAGGGAATTAGATATGTCTCTCTATAAGGAAGCAGGCACATTCAATTCGAAACTTTAAAAAAAGAAAACATCACACTTCTGTTCCTCTAAAAAATCTTGAGCTTCATTCCCAGATTTTTTTTCTGACACTCATCATTAGAATGAGAAAAGATTCTGCATAGTTTAAATTAACATCTACACCATTCTTGTGATAAAACTGCTTAACAGCATTTTTGGTACAAGTAAACCTCCTGTTTCTTCCTTCTTGCCAAGGTCAAGATATGCCCAGCTACTAGAAAAAACACAGCAATATGCAGACACTTCTTACAGTTGTTTTGAACCTATGCAGTATCTAGCCTTGGCGTACATTTTATTGAAAACAAAAGAAATTAAAAGTAATCACCCTTTAAGGCAATGGAACAGGAGCCCTTAATCGAAAAAACTCTTCAACCAGTCCAACGCATTCTATGATTCTATTTTGGTGCTGACCCCAGTTTTATGTTTATCTAGTGTGTCACTGCAGAACACAAATAGTGTAAATAAATTAATTTTGCCTCATGCATCTGGAATACCTTGTTTTACTTAAATTGTCTGTTCTCTGCAAAACCTCTTTCCTAGTTCTCTACCTAAACTGATTACATTCAGCACCTTTTTCTAAATATACAATGTGATTATGTAGCTGTGAATGCAATACAGTGGGAAAAAAAAAGTAAAAATGCTGCTCTAATTCTGTTTGGAATAACTAACATAACATTTGCATCATGACTCTGTCAGTCTGGTTAAACAAAGAACCTCATACCTGCTCTTGTGGCCACTTCTGTCTGTCCTCTGGGGTTCTTGACTTTGCTTTAAAACCTCTAGGCACATCTCCACTGTGCTTAGAGGCAGACGGGATATTCAGTGACTTTGGCCTCCCTTCGTGCCTGTTAGCTCTGTGCACAGCTTCTCCCTTTGAACAAGTCTCTTGATAGTCATGTGCCATGTTTTCAGTTCCAGTGTGCTCTGGACTCATTTCTGTTGTACTGTTAATACTGCTCATGCTCATACTCATTTTGATTTCTGCTACAATCTGGTCAATGTCCTCTTCCTGCTCTTCCAGTTCTGCATCCTCTTTTCTAGAATGGTATGGTGATATCCCCTGTGAGTTTCCATTAGCCTCTGCTGGGTAATAGTCCGGATAGCCACCTTCACTTTGACAATATTGTATGTTTTCTTCTTGGTCTTGAATCTCCAAAGATGACACCTCATCCTCCAAAACCTGAATGCCATTATCTTGACCTTCCTGCCACTCCTGCCTGTCTGTCACCTCATTTTCATCTTGGTGCTGAATTTTACCTTCAGCCCATTCTTCCACAGCTTCCTGACATTCATCTGTTTCAACATGGTGTTCCTCATGGGCAGCATACTCCTCTCCATTGCAGTCCATTCCTTCCAGGTAACTGTCATCCTCTGGACAGTATCTAATGTAGTATGTGATCCCCTCCTCTTCTTCCGGCAAGCCTTCATCATAGTCCTCCTCCTCAGAGGTGTTATTCACATAGTCAGAGCTGGAGTCACCATCTCCACTATGATCATTGCAGTCATGTTCCACAGGTGTAGGACTGCCTTGTCTGACAGTTGCTAGTTCTGCCTCCTTTCCTGCATAATCTTCAATAGGAAGGTCACTTTCTTCATTTTCAGGCTCCCTGTTGTGAGATGAAGTAGGGCAAGCTCTCACTCTGTGATCCAGCATGCTGGCTGTAGTGCTTTGACGTTTCCTGTTTGCCATAGCCAACTCCTTATATGACAATCATTTCTAAGCAATTACTGTAGGGAAGATGGAAAAACACATATTTCAGGAAAAGGTCATCAGTAAAGAGCAGTGATGTTAATAGGAAACAAACTGATAGGTTTATTTGGTAAAAAAATTTGTTTGTAGATATTTAAACCAGATTCACATACAACTAACTTTTAAAATGCTCATGTTATGGAACCATGAAATGAAAGTAATAACTTGCACACTGAAAGGAACAGATAAAAAGAAGGTTCTACATTTATACTCAACATATTCTAGTGCAGGATCTCTTCTGTCAATTTGACAGAAAATTAATCCTGAACCTTGAAATCAGTTTTCAATTACTTTTTCTTGCCAGTAAGGGGTCATGCTTTGATTGCTATGCAGTAAATACAGCTCTTTTCATTTTCAGCTTAGGCATTTCTTAATGTATGCTTTCAGTGCACACTACGAATCTGACCTGCTCCTACCAAAACTAAAGGACAATAATTCTATTAACTTGGCAGTCACACAGGGAACTAAAGGATAATGCACTGATATTAAAAAAGTTATCAAAAAAAAATCACTCACTGCTTTATTGGCTCTTACTAGCTGGATACCATTAAGTATCTTCCATTGTTAAATCAAATATTGTTTTTAGAATAGATTATTTCCATTGGAAGGGACCTACAAAGATCATCTAGTCCAACTGCCTGACCAATTCAGCACTGACCAAGTTAAAGCCTGTTATTAAGCGCATTGTCCAAATGCCTCTTCAACACTGACATGCTTGGGGCATTGACCACCTCTTTAGGAAGCCTCTTCCAGTGTCTGACCACCCTCTCGGCAAAGAAATTCTTCCTAAAGTCAAGTCTCACCCTCCCCTGGTGTAGCTTTGAGCCATTCCCACTTGTGCTATCACTGGGTACCAGGGAGCAGAGCTCAGCACCTCCCTCTCCCCTGTCTCTCCTCAGCAAGCTGTAGAGAGCAACGAGGTCACCCCTCAGCCTCCTTTTCTCCAAACTTGAGAAGCCCAAAGTCCTTAGCTTTTCCTCATTGGACATTCCTTCCAGCCCTGTCACCAGATTTGTTGCTCTCCTCTGGACATGTTCAAGGACCTTCACATCCCTTTTAAATTGTGGGGCCCAGAACTGCCCACCCTACTCGAGGTGAGGCTACACCAATGCTGAATACAGGGGGATAATCACCTCTCTTGATGGGCTGGTTAAGCTGTTTGATGCACCCCAGGGTGCCATTTGCCCTCTTGGCTGCCAGGGCACACTGCTGACGGGTATCAAGTCTGCTGCTGGCCAGCACCCCCCAATCCCTTTCTGCAAGGCTGGTCTCCAGCCACTCCTCTCACAATTTATACTTGTGCCCAGCATTACTCTGTCCCAGGTGCAGAGTCTGGCATTTTGACTTGTCAGATTTCATCCCATTAATCATAGCTCAATGCTCCAATCTGTCTAGATCTCTTGGCAAGACTGTGTTTCAAGCACTCGAATCTATATGCCAGGAAAAAAGACACACTTACAATAAAAGCTTATTAATTCTTCCCACTAAATACCTGTGCTACTTTAAATTACATATTTTTGTCTAAATATGGGATTAAAATAAATAAGAAGAGATTACACCAACTGTATCAAAAATAGTCAAAGAAAGCAGCTAATTCTAGACAGGCTTGACAACTATGATAATGCTGTGTGTGATTTGTATGGGGTAAAACAACGTACTTTCAGTATGCTTGTTTCTCTGTGTATATTTGTTGTATGCTTATGATAAGCTTGACCTGTGCAGTTACTTAATTGGGGTGAACTGACCTCAGACACAGGCTTCTGAAATGCACCACACAGCTGCATGCTTTACTATATGCATATAACAAAGGCATGTCAGCCAACCACATGATCATTTTGACATAACCAGTTTCCCAAGTCTTGTGTGCACACACAGAGCAATAAAACTAGCACGGAGCTAGAGGATTAGAGGAGCTGTATAGAGATTAATTTGATAGGCATTATGAATTTATCAAAAATATCCTGTCACTGTAACCTAAAACCTCTGATATCACAAGGAAATCCCCAAACCTTGGTTTGTGACAATTCCAGGAATCTGATGCACCTATGGATTAGTGCAATGGCACCACATGGCAAATCTAAGCTGTCCCTGAAACAGGGAATCAAGATTCTGGGATACAAAGCAGAGATGCATATTGTCACAGGAGGAGACATTAAAGGAACCCAGTATGTGAAGCTCTTTTTAGTTACTGATACCTTGCAGAATTAGTCCTGATAGAAAGCAGAATTAGTCTTGATGGTAAGCTTTGAAGTATATACTATATCTGAAGTGAAGTTTTAAATGAGATCAGAGCAGGCAAAACTTTCCCAGTGATTACTTGCACCTTCTGACTATTTGAAGAACTAGCAGACTTACAAGTCTTTCTCAATATGATCTGTACGCCCACTATGATCCCTTTAATAAACTAGCTATCAATTCTTACTTTGGAGTCAATTACAAGAAACTCAGAACACCAAGCCATCTGTCCGCTAGTGTTGCCTCCAATTTAGTTAGCTCTACTTACGCACACTAAGGATGTTTCTATACTGTGATTGCAGTATCAACAAAACTTATTTTACACTGGATTAAAATAGCAGCCTCTGAATTGCAGACTGAATGTGCACTGATTATACCATCTTTAACTATGAAATGTAACTTCTACAACTGTACCGACACATCTGAATTACTAAACAGAGTTTTAAAACACAAGTCAGAGAATTGCTCTTTATGGAGCTGCATACACATTCTGTCAAGGAAATCAACAGTTGTATTTAAGCTCAAATATCAGAACAGCAAAGGTAGGCTAGTTTTCTTCCACTGTTCAAAAATATGTTTCCAGCTTCCTCAAAAAATCCTATAGTCTTACATTAGGTTTAGCATAACCTGACTCTTTTAAAACCTAAAATCCTTCTAAAGCTCTAAGTTGTCTCATGTCACACAGCAAGGTGCTAGTTCTTGATGGCCACAGGTCCATCTTCTCACCTGCAAAGATGTTAGTTTATCTATGTTGATGACAATTAACTAAACCCGATGTATTTGGATTTTAAAAGAACAAAACCAGAACTTGGATATTTTTTGCAAAAAGCAATAGATCTAAAATTTTTACCACATGTTCTGCTATTCAGTCTACTGTACAGAAGCCTTCTTAGTCACCTAATGCAGGGATTAATACTTTTCCTAATTTTCTCAAGAAATCTATGTTGTTAGAATGTTACATAGCTAATATTCATGTGGCAGTTACTAAGAATACTCATGAAATTGAAGAAAATACTGAATTTCTATCGAACACTACTCCAGTGTCCTGTTAAGTACTTTATGAATAAAGGCTTCAACTGAGTCAGCAGGTTATTTCCTCTGTTTGGTGTAGGACTCCCTCCTACTTCGGGTATCTCAGCTCCCTTCTTGACAGGGGAGAGTTAGGTCAAACTTCTGTATCACTCCAAGTGGACTTTTCAACTTCTGGCAGGGGAAAAAGAAGTGCTCCTGAGAAAGGGGTCGTGGGGTGGGGAGTGTCAGTGCTGTATTATTCTTTACTCTCCTCAGGATTCAGTAATTTTTATCTTGTTGAGACAAGCAAATGCTGATTTGTGTTGTACAGTGCACCACTAAAGCTTCATCAGTGCTGTCAAGATCAGTGATTCAGGGGCCAAGCTACACCGAGTTCTCAGTAAAAATGTTCTGCTTTCAATAATGGTTTTGCTTTATTTTTCTTAAGTTTCCCTGCCTCAGCTCAACGTTGAGAGGAAAAGGAAATCCATCTCCAGAAAACACACGCTGCATTTCCATGCAGCAGTAAAGAGGAGTATGCACAGGGGAACCAATCTCCTCTGCTCCTAGAAAGAGGACTACTGGCTTACAGCTGGAATTTATTCTAATCACTGCTTATTATAGACTCATTAGCTTTCTCCTGAATTCCTTGCACCTAATCCCAGACAGCTTCAGAGAGGTTTATGGAACTTAACACTTCTACATCTTTTCACCTGTGTAGAAAGATACCTTCAACTACTTTCTTCTCATGGAGAGAGACCAATTAAATTAACATTAAAAATGGGAAATGGTACACAATTGTAAACACGGTGATAAAGTGAAATACCCAGTAAAATATTTCTGGCTCTGTTTAAAACACTGCTTTACAAATGTACTTGATTCACAAGCTGAACAGTGGGAGCAAAACAAGCTGACAGTTTTTCATTTAACATGCATAGACTGAGCCTGTGTAATGCTGGTCTTCTACCATCTGTATATGGAAAAAGTGAAACTGTGTCCCACAATCGGAACTACCACAACGTAATTAAATTAGGGTCATGTTGTGCCATTCTGAGTGGCATCTCAATTTTATTAAAATTTTATTAAATTTTATTGAAATTGAGAAGTGTTTTTCTGAGTAAGACTGGCACAGCCTGATACTAATTATTAGCCAGGTGCGTTAAAAACCTCTAGCCCTTTTCTCTAAACCCTTTGAATTTAATACAAAAAACCTCTACAAAACCACAACCCATTACTTCAAGGAGGGGAAACACCTAGGACAAAAGTTTCAGTTCTTTGTTGGAACGTAAGCAGAACTGCTACTTTTACGTTAAGGCTGTTAGATCTGCATGTGCAGTAAATACATGCAAATATAGTCAAATACATCCATGTCTTTTGTTCAATGTATGCTCAGCAGGCCCAGCATATCTCTGGGATTTTTGTGGCCACAGATGATTCAGGGGTGCTGTTTGAACCTGCAAGTCTTTGAGCTAGCCAATTTCCTCAGCCTGCCCACCCCTTTTTGGAGGAGGGGGGAACACCACAAAAGACACCTTAGAAATCTAGACATGTGGTAGTGCTAAGCTCTAGTCTCTGTGACTTGATGTCTCACTTGGAATTGGTTTGTTATTTATAAACCAATGAAATGGCTTCATTCACCTTTTTGTGAAAATATACCATAAAGAATACTTTCAAGTAATGAAGTGTCTGTACAAAAATTATTACTTTTAGCAGCTTAGTTCTGATTTTTCTACTGTGAAACTTGAGACTGAAAACTGGACTGAGGTCTAGCATTTCTGTACAGAACTCCAATCTGAGTACTGACAGCCTAAGCCAGCAGTTAAGTTGGTGGTGTGAATGCCACTTCTGCCTTTTACAGTGCTACCTATCCTCTCTCAGAAAGCTTTCTCCATACTTTATTAAAACTCTTTATGAATACAACAAATATTTAGGTAAACCACACTAATGCAATGTTGCAGACATATATCATTGTTGAAAAGTGCTATTGATGCTATTTAAAAAAACATCAGGCAAACTCAAAGCAAATTAGAGAGAACACTGACTTTATGGGGAGTATATTTCTATCTATGAGTTTGTCATGCACAAACAATACATGTGATGAAAAATTTTTAAATTACTAACATGACTCTTTGCAGAAAAGTGTTTTTCTTTCAAACTTAAAATTGTCAGAAGCCATTTAGAAAATAAACTTCAATAAATAGATAGTATATACGAATAAACCTGAAGTGTTTTGTCAGTGCTGTTGACAATTTAGGACATTACCAGGAATTTTAAAGCTTAATTAGAAACGAATTTACATTTTCTGTTGCTAAATGCCCTAAACAATCCTTTCTATTTCCTCTTCCTTCCAAGAGAATTTTCATCCCAACCCACAACAGGAATGAGAGGGCTAACAAAAGCCAAACTAGTCTTAAATGAGCTCTTTTGCTATTTATTTTAAGATATTTCTGTTCTCACACACTTATTCTAGAGAGTGGTCTAAAAATAAGAGTTGCAAACATAAAATGTGGATAGAATTAATAGCAACTTGCTATTTATATTTTCCATCTTTTTCCTTAATTTAAAATAAAATCCAGCAGACTTCAAATAATAAAACACATTTCAAAGCGCCATTGTTTGCAGCAAGCAGAAACCTCTTGGGCTTTAGAAATGCATTTTCTTTTATCCTCTGAAATTCCATTAAAAATGGAATTTTGATCTGACTCTCTTTTCCAGAAGTGCCTTTAGAAAATGTTGACAGTTTGTCAAACAAATTTTTACAAAATCAACACTCTATAGTTAGTTGCCTTTTGATATTTATTTTCTTAGCCTCTTCTGTCAAGACCTAGTTTCCCATCTCTCTGCTGGGCAGATGTAAGGCTGGGGCTCCCTGAAGTACTTTACACCCTATGAACAGACAAGCCAGAAAACCACCAAACGCATGTTCTGAAGAGAAGAGATGGCCTGTGCTCCTCCAGTGTCTATAGCTCATATAGCAACTGCCATGAGTTTGGTAGCTCAACTGCAGAGGCTGAGTGGCAGTGCTGAGAACAGCTGGGGTTCACACAACACTGACCATATGTCCAGGTGTACACAATCCCTTGTTTTCAGTAAGGACAAGAATAAAGTAGGAAGTTACAAATTTAAAATATCAACAAAAAATTATTAAAATTTGTTAATTGTAGCAGCAACATGTTAAGTTCCAGATTCATGATCTTCCTTTTAACCTTAACTCCTCACCTTCACACAGTGTACATATATTTTATAAGTTTATAATTCCATATTATTGTATGCCACCTGCCTTCTGCTTTGTTCAAAACACAGCTGGGATAGTCCAGGATGAAAAACAGCTAAAGGCAACTATAAATCTGGTGCTATTTAGTGCTTCAGAGCCTCAAGTTCTCTAAATATTATTTTAATATGCTTAACATAATCGAAACATAGAATTAGAAAGTGGCAAGAGATCTGCACAGGAAGCACAGAGGAAGAATGATTTTTAAAGAAGTAAGGGAAAATGAGCAGCATCTAAAAATAGATGGCATTAGAACACATGACTTGCTAGTCATCTCAAGAGTAGCCACTAGGGTCTGCCTGTGTAGCTAAGGAGAAAAAAAATTCTCTTATCATTCACTGGCTACTCAACTGTGTCTGCTGTGAATCTAAGGTAGTCACAAGAGATATAAATCTGAAAAAAAAATATCACTGAAAAGGCAAATACGAAAGAAAGTTATATATCCATTATTACTCACCATTACTATTACTTTATTAGTTTAACAACTGACAGTAGAGTTAGAAATTAAAGTTCTGAGATAACAAATGCATGTTTCTGTATATTAGGATTATTTCAGTTGCAGTCTTGCAGAAATTCTGCTTAAAGCTACAACAGCTGCAGAATACTAGGTACCTTAACAGCCTGGGATTTCCGAAACACACATCCCTGTATCCACAGGCAATGCTTTTAAAATGGAGCAGATTGTCCTGAGTTATTACCTTGCTGTAACAAAAATTTGTCAGCAATCAGGTTGCATTCTGAGTAGAATATGAAATGTGTATGCATATACTGAAGAAATGAATAGCATGTATTGACCAGTCATACCTAACGTACACCTCCTCCTCACCCTGAAACCAAAGAGAAACAATCAATTTGCAATGCAATGTCTTTTGCTCCTGTTATAAACCACATCAACATGATCCCTCAGTATATTTGAAATGTTTCATTATCTCACATGAAAGCGAAATCTTTACAATTACTTTTCGGTAGGTTAGACAACCTTCTTTTCATGCTATTTGCCAGATGACATCAAGAGGTTTCTGAGATGACTTAATTATTTTTCATATTTTTAAAAGCTTGTACATTCTGAACTGTGTTCTTGTATTTCTTTTCATGGTATATAATATTTTCTCTGTTTGGTTTGATCTATTAAGCCTTTAAAATGCAATAATAACCTTGTAAATGGCATTCTAAAAGTGCTCTCTAATTAGAACCCACCAACAGAAATTAAAAGTCGAATATAGAAAAAGATAAACTAAAGACAGTGTAAAATCCTATGGCATTGCAGAAATAATCTTCTTGAACATATATCCCAACTGAATGTAGCTTTTATAATTAAAAAGATTAGATATCATCTCCTGCTGAAGTAATAAAAATATGTGTAATCACATATTTAATTATCATTTATTGTTGATGTGGCTTAATCATTCTTTAGGGTTTAATTCCACAGCTCAAAGAGGGATATTAAAGCTGTAGTGCCACATCTATATAGCTGTTTGAGTAAAGATTTTTAAGGCTAGTATCAGTTTTCCAGTGTAATGCCTGCTATACAGAAAAACCCACCAAAAATAACCTAATTGCAGGTATCTTAAACTTGGGGAGGGACAGAAGCAGAGTATTTTTATTCAACAGAATAAGAGGAGCCTCAAACATTAAGGCACTGAGATTTTGTGCCTATTCTTGTGGCTGCCCAGCTCCAAGAGACCAGTTTTAAATAATGAAAAAGTATCCCTCTTATTTCACCTGCATACAAATGCTCCACTGATAGCTATGCAGAGGCTTCAACTTTAAAATTTATTTCATAATAAATATAAATTTTAGTATCTTCTCATGATTATCGTATTTCCTAATTTACTGGGAATAAGGGAAAAGTATGGGCATAAGGGAAGAAAGTACAGGAATAAGGGAAAAGTAAAGTATATAGTAACATTATCATGCACAAAGAATATATGCCAATTGAATTAAAACACATTCTAGCCACTGTGAAACATCTTGCATTCCATCCAGAGCTGTAGTCGAATTTTTACGCTGTCCTAGAATGGATTACATAAAGTTGTAAAATGCTTTGCAGAGTACCTTTCTGCTGACTATGGAGGCTATTCAGAAGTCCGGCAATCTTTATCTCTCCTGCTAAATTGTATGCTTTTGATGTTCATCTTGCAATTTCCTGGGTAATATTTTATCTCAATAAGAAGGTCAACTTCCATACCAACTTAGCACTAAATTATAACAGATCTCTATAAGCATAACATGAGCCAGTGCTAATGTAACTATGCAGCTGAAATTCCAACAAGACAAAACCAAACACAAACTTGGAGACAGCTATACTTGGCAGTGGGGAAAATTACTGAGGTCAGGAGGGCCAATTGCACAAATCAATACTAACAGAATCTGGCCTCGCACAACTGACATGCAAAACCATCACCTATTGCAATTTCTTCAAACTCTTAAGTCTAACAGTATTTTTCTGTCAACTTCATATGTTTAATTAAAAACAGCCAACACAACTGAATTTCCTTCTTCTTATCTCTACATGCTGGTATACTTTTGAAAATATTGTTCACTGGAAAAGCACTACGGCAAAACTTACGCATTTGGCCCCTAATGTAGATTTAACTGACTCTTTAGTAATAAAACAAATTATCCCACATAAAGTGTCTATTAATATATGGAATCATTCCTCTGTATCTACAACAATTCAGTGTTTTGAAAGGGATTGAACAATGACTGGAAGGTGTATTGTGCAGTAAGAAATGTTGTACAAGGGTGAGATAAAATTTATTTTGGCTGAAACATGGAAAAAATGTTAATCCACCATGGCAAATTCCTAGAAGAGCCTTTTAAGCCATCAAGCCTATACAGTGACTAGAGCCTTGGGCATATAGGTCAAAGGTGAGACAGGATTTGAGGACTTCCTCAGAGATGAAGGATTAGCACTTCTGAAAAGATCTGTAAATTCCAAATTTCCATGTTGTCAAAGAAAAAAATGATATTGCAAAAAGAGGGTCTTCACTGTAAGAAGAAACATAAAATCTGTTGGTTCTGTGAGATTCTCTTCCACAACAAATCAAATCTATGCTGTAGACCTGACATCACTGTCAGCTACAATGAAAAGAGGTTTTATTGAACCTGATATACAGTAAGAAAAGAAAGCAAGCTGTTTGAGCAACCTTTCAACTCTGTTGCTATCACACAGATACCAAAGAACCCCACGGGTATTAGTTAAATAGGTTTACACACATGCAAAAATAATTTCAGATTGTCACAATTTAGATTTTGGAAACTGGGTGTCAGACACCCAGTTTAACCCTCCCATTTTTGTTCAGATGGAAATAAGGCTTCCGTAGGAGGTCATGCATGTTATACTTGCTTGTGTATTTGTTGTCTGTATCTCATATGCATAGGTATAGGTCTTAATATCTGCACAGATGTAAGTAGTAAATTTGTAACTTCATCTCCTCCATTCCCTGCTCCCACTACGAAAAAAACTAGGAATATCTCTACAAAAGTTATAGGGCTATTTTAATCGTAAAATAATCTGGGAAGATGAGGTAGTTCATCAGAGAAATTGATATTTTTCTGGTTTTGAGGAATGCCAAGACACTAATGTCCCAACTAGTCAGTAAGAATAGTGGCCCCCACACCAAATTATACTTCTAGTATGATCTCAGCATAGCAGTGATGCATTTCCTGTCGTTCTTTGTGCCCACGTTCTTTTCTTTAAAAGTTGTGATCTTGCCATTTAAACGTTATTATTTAAGTACTTTGAGTATTTATGTAACAGAATACATTTATCTACTAACAATATCAGATAACTATAAGGTAGAGTTAGCTAATTCGACCTCATCATTAAATATACATAATAAAAATGTTCCATTTGGTTGCATCCAGTTCCACCTTAAATACAGCAACCACATATATTCCTGAGATTTGTGTATCTGAAATCGGTTTTTTTTCCTTACAGCTTTTGGAAAACTATGGCTATTTTAAAATTAGCTCTTCAGAGTAGATGCAAAGATCATAAAAGCATTATGCCAACTTTATATCTTCAGTAGACACATGGCTTTTAAGAGCTGTTAGCTGTTGCCTACACATTTCCACACACAGAAGAAAGCACACCAGACCTTGTGCATGTGAAAAAATATTAATAAAATATAGCACTCTTACCAATACAACTGTATGCCACTCCATTTACTCTTTGAAAAAATGTTGTGGTTTCTCTGAATAACTACTGTTAACTCTCATCCTGGCTCAATTTCATTTACAGAGAGGCTACTTCATGGTTATTTTAGTATTATAGACGCATGCCTTTCACTTTTTTGCTTTTATTGCTATCAACTTTCTTCTTTGAAATAAATGTCCTTAGAAAAGTCCATGTTTTACTGTATCCCTTCATGCAAAAAGGTGTCATATTAAAGAAAAACATAATAGCACAGGAAAAAAAATGCCATTAGCATTATTTTTAAATTATGTGTCCTTTTGCCATTCAGAAGGAAGAGAAATTCTTAAACTTGATATTTATTTAAAAATACATCGTGTACAAGCAATTCATATTTCAGAACTTAATTGATTAACATTAGTTTACATTTTACCAAGTAAAGATTCTTTGAAAGTTTTTGGCATGACGCATCTGTTCAAACTTCTAACAAAACAAAATTGGAAATACTTACTACATATTTACTTAATCATTGCAATATTATTTCATGTATGTGCTTCACCAGCCTCATGCGAAAAAAAGATAGCTTTCTTTTTATGAATACTATTTTCAGGTTATAGGCAGAGCTAAATAAAGTATACTATTTGAATAATAACATAGAAGGGAAGCGAAGGACAGAATAAGTCACTTGAAATGAAACCTGGAGATTCATTGGAACATTTCAAACTTTAAGAACAACAAGCCAAATATTCCAAGAACAGCCATTCAATGAATGATTAGATGGCTGGAGGGGAAGGTGGTTAGAATGCTGAGACTGTCAATTTACGATAGTTGTGGAGGCAGGTCACTGGAAAGGCCTCAATTGTAAAAGAAATGGAGATATTTCATTTTCTAATAACTCAGGGTTTAACTATTAGGTTAGCCATTCACACCCAACCCTCAAATTTTAGAGCTTCTTGATTCTTACTGTACAATAACTCTTCAAAAAGACTTCTTTTATCACTATTGATCTTGAAGTCCTGTGAACGGTCTCATGGGCGCTCACTTAACATTATCACAGGAAAGAATGAAATTTTCTTTAAAAGGTTACAGGAGAGGATTGACAGCACTTTAATGAGTCAAACCTCAAATAACAGTTGCAGGTATTAACAATTGACACATTCCCCATTAGCAGTATCTACGAAGACATAACAATTAGATGGTGCTAGGATAGAGTTAATATTAGCTATTCGTCCCATTGGCTAGCTGGAAACAGGTAGCCCTGATCAAAAATTAATTCTTAACCACAGTCCAGAAAGTATAAAATTATTTATTACATGACTGTCTATTCACCACATTTGGGTGTTTAAGTCTCACTCAAAAAAAAAAGGGGAAGAGATACATAAATTCCTTTTAGGAGTTTACTGTATTCAGACCATTTTCCTGGTGGAAATACAGTCAAGAATAGATACTGCTGAGTATTATTTGCAGTAAAACCACAGATGAGTAATCTGGAAATTGCATGAAGTTCTTTCCAGTGATGAAACCTCTAAAATCTTGCTGAAAGCCATTAACGACCTCCCCATTCAATTAGCATAAGAGGATTACGTTGTGTTTTTCTCCTGTTAGCGGAACATTGCATTTTTCAAACTCATACAAATACTTGCATTGCTATCAGATTTGGTAAATAAATTTAAAAATCTTTTGAAATAATAAAATAAGGGTAAAGACTATTATGTTAATGATTTTCAAGATAAAATACTCTGCCTTTGTTAAGCAGAATCAGCAAATTGCAAGGTTAAGTTATGAGACATTTTACAAAATAAAGATTTAATAAGAATAGTAGATAATGAGGATAACCAGAGGTTTTGTTAGCAGTGAATTATGTCATGGGATTTTGCATTTCCAACTTTTGAATACATATCTGTAGCTTGCAGCTGGTTGTGTTTCAGGCACACTGCTCCGTAGTGGATGATCACTTCAATTTGAAAAGCAAGATCAGAAAGATTTTTCCCTCTGTGTCTAAGGCATAAATTGCACATGAGTAAAATGCTCTCCAATTTATAACAACTGGTTAGAAGATAAATACTCTGTCAATCACTTTAGCAGACACTGAAGATGGCTTGAAACCTTTACACCCACCAGCTTTTTCATCAGATGTCAGGAGAAAATGTATATATATACATCTTATGAAAATAAGACCTTTCCTCCTAAATAAGTATTTTGAATGTAGAATTGTTTAGATGTGCTCTGAATAATACTGTAATAGCTTTGTGGGTTTACACATAAATAGTTATTGAAAACAAAGCACTGACCACAATGCTTAAAACTATTATTTGGTGTTAGCATTAGATACACGTTGTGACCTGGCATGCATACTGCTATGCTAGATGCTATGTGAGCACACGAAGGATGTGTACTCTAAACTAACAAGTCCGCAACTGAAATGGATATTGACCAACAAATTATTGTTACCTTCCGTTGTCAGCTCTCCAGTCCCTATGGCTACGGGAACTAGGATGTGCTGCCTAAAAGCAAAACAAATGATACTTTGGCATCTGTACTTGAACTGATTTCCACTAAAGTCACTGCAGGTCCAGCAGGGCCACCTCTGAGGTCAACTTATTAAATCCCACCCTCATTGCTTTCAAGCCGGTCCAAGAAGCAGCATGCATACTGGACCTCCGTTAGTACACCTGGCAAAACTAAGCCTTGTATCTCTGTGTATTGCACAGGTTACCTGACAGGCTATTTCAGTCCTTGTACAGCAAAGTACATACACAATCATTTAGTTCTGAGAATGGGAGTAGTTCTATCAGCATGTAAGATCATAGCCTTCTCATATGGAGCTGCAGACCTGTCTGATTTCAGAAATGCCGGCTTACCATCCATTGAGGACCTGGGCTAAAGTAACCTCTTCTAAAAATGAAGAAATTGACAGCAATCTTGTCTCTTTCCTCAAAAAAAAAAAACAAAAAACAAGCCCTAAGCAAAAATCAATTAAAAAAAAAAAGAGTCCCAAACTCATAGAAACAGGGAGACAGTTCTGGGGAAGACCCAATAGATACTACTCTGTTCTCATCTTCCCTAAGCATCTGCTTTTGGCCACGCTGGAAGATGGATATTGGGCCTGATGATCTTTCCTCTAAGCCAGCACAACACATTACCCAAGTCAAACTCTGCCATTGAATAGCTGCAAGACAGTCCTACCCCTTCAATTGTTAAGTTCAGGTGATGTATGCAGAGGCATGTATTAGTTCTAAGTATTGACTTTATTCACACAAATTCAGGAATTATTACTAGGAGTATTTAAAAAAATTAATTATTTATATAAATGTGAATTTTGATTGATATAAAATTAAAGTTCACATGCATCAGTTTTCCAAACATTTAGGACAAATTTTGCTCTTTTAATCAACACTACAGAGAATCTGATCTCTTATCTGCAGAGACCTGCAATTTAGATTAGAGGATTTTATCCACAGAGGATAGTTAATTATCACTCAAAATATTCATTAAAATCCAAAAATGCCAAATACAAAAACCATCACTGCTGTCATTAGGACACACCAGACAAAGTCATTGCACAAAATCACCTCATATGTCAGGAGGTCAAATTATTTGGGTAACCATTAGTAATCAAAGACAAAATTATTAAACTGAGGCACTTCTGAGCAAGGAAGCATTCCACAAAATTCTGATATCTCTAAAGAAGACATGTAAGAGGTGTTTACAGAGTCAAGCTGCTGAAAGCAATCTTTCTGAAATTCAACTTTTTTTTTTAAAACAGGTAAGACTAGTGTGCTTTCTGCAACACTAGTACCTTACGAGAAACGCACTGAACGCAGTGTTGCACTTCAGTCACAGAGCACTGTGGAATTTGGCTACCAAATATTAAGGCCCTACAGAAGTTGATGTCAGCTACAGGAGTTCTTTGTAATTGCTCAGTAAAGCCCAACGTTCTTTATACTGATTTGGGATTTCAAGTCCTTTTGCGTAAGCAGTTTTTCTTTAACAAGAAACATTCAACTAAGGAAAAACAAAATGCTTCTCAGGGAGAAGTCCTGAATCTACTACCTTAATTACAGGTAAACTGTCGTTTCCTTATTAATTGACTACATAACCAGAAAAATAAGCAGGCTTACTTTTTTGTTAATTTTTTGGCTGTATTAATCCCATCAGTATGTAGGAGTACTTAAAAACCTTTGAAGACAGTTTCTGGTGAAAAGCTAAAGACTGTATGGTCATTGTATAGCGAGCTAACAGTCATCTTACACCTTAAAACAATTCTCTCCATGTGTGAAGACTGCTGTCGAAAAAATAAGTTTATTTCAAGTGCTTGTACTAGATCTATGCTGTGGATGTCTACAGTATTTTAGCCTCCAGGCTACTGCATCAAGGGCCTTTCAAAAAGCACTGTAATTCCATTTCATCAACAGGTGACACATGAACCTAAACAATCTCAGTGCAAATCCTTTCTCATATTCACATTTTCTTTTCTGAATTAATGACTTTGGAAAGGGGAGAATGTTTCTTCCACATTGTAAAGATAAAATATAAATGTAGCAGTGTCACATTTATTTTATTCTTTACTAGCATTTTTTTTAAACTTCTCCCATCCTTCATTCCATTCCTGTCATTGTCAAACTCATTATTGAGCCATACAAGTGGGTCTCACTGCAAAATAACTGAACTCTGTGAGTGCTGGGATTATGAATACTGTACCATAACTTTCTTGCTTAAGAGTAGTGTGCTGGTAATCTGTGTTATGGACTAGATGTTTTTAAATTTTAGATTTCCACATGTTATTCTATCACACATCTTCCTTTTTTGTACTTTGGTTTCTTATAATTTCAACAGTTGTCCAAAACGCTAAAGTAATGTCTCTGTCTCAAAATATAATTCCCCAAAATGAGGACCATCTTTTTTCTTTTCACATGATTAAGTTGTGCATGCTATTCAAAACAGGCCTCAAGCCAATGATTTAACATTTGATAACACAAAGATAATGAGATTCGTTGGCTCAAAGTAAATCATAGCTGTTGCACATCTTGACTATCTTGTGCCTGGAAGCTTAGCTTAGGGATCAAAGCCATTCATCTATAATGCATCTATGAATTTACAGAATGATGTACCAACAGATAAAATTTGCTCCTGACTCACTCAGAAAATGTGTTTACCAATTCATTTATTTTAAGTGGCTAAGCTGCAAATGCGTCCAGGGTCTACTGTCTGTTGATGAGAGACAGGAATGCCTGAAAGAAATGATAGAACTCAGCTTTCAGAAAACAGCTGTCTTGAGTTTTTTTATCATGCTATTTAGAAGGATTTCAATTTAAAAAAGAAAAAAAAATTATCTATGCCTATTACAACTAACACCCTGTAAGAATACTGTAGCCAAAAAAGATTAGCAAAAATTATTTCTCCAGTGTGTTTAGTTTATCTTTGCAGCTTTGGGTCTGTTCAATTTCTTTATTTCCAAAGCATATGTAATTTCTGCTTGGCCTTTCATACAGTTGCTATGCAGAGAGTATCACTGGGGGGAAAAAACCAAAGCAGCTACATGTTCAAAACTACAAAGTTGGCAGAGGGAAGTAAGAATCAACTCAATTATTTTAACCTGATTTAATTTTTTTTAATTAGCTATCAAGCTTCTTGCCTTTTAATGTTTTCCAAATATTTTCCAAACATGTATCCAAATATCCTATTTTTTTTTCTCTAGCTACTTTCAGTGGTAATTTTGCTTAGAATGTCAGTCCTGATCTAGTCACAAATACTCCCCTAGACTCTGCTGAAAAAGATTAGAATTTTACTAGCTAAATAAAACACATGGAAGTACTCTCAAAGTATGCACTCCTGAACAAAATTCACACGTGCATCTAAAAAAACAGAAATAAAAATGAAATCAGAAATAATTTATTTAAGATTCAAATGAAATTTCAGTTTAGTATTTTAGCCACAGAATCAAATTTCTATGTAACTGGATTTATAAAATATCCATAAACACAATACTACAGTGACCCTCCTTGAATTATCACCGAAAGGGCTGGTGAGAATAAATGCACTTCCAATTTAATTTTGTTTCTCAATTTGTACTATCTAAATCCTACTTGTCCCATTTTAATAGTGCTGGTCTCTGTGCATGAGTGCATGCCTGTGATACACAAGCTGGAGACACCCAGGATAAGTCTTTCAGAGTAGCTCACGCATAAGCATTCTGCTACAGCAGCTCACCCATAGCACAGGGTTTGCGAGCTATGCTGAGCCACTTTTGTACCTCCTTGCTTGGGTTATCTGCAACACAGTCAGAAAACTGTTGGGAATTAATGTGCATGTAGATTGAATAGACTGTTGCTCACACACAGTGTTCTAATATGTGTGTTATTAGCCTGAATTGAAAGAACAACACAGAATACTGTGCGAGAATCAGATGTCTTGCACAATTCATCCATGAAGCTGATGATCCAACATAATACAAATAAAACATTAAATAAGACCCATTACATTCTAAACCCTTTCACTATTTTTTTTCCTGAACAAAAGGGAAGAATATCTCACCTGCCTTGCAAAGTACAGCAAGAAATAATGCTCAATACTAAAAAAAAAACAAACCACAAAAAAAGCCAACATAGAAATCGCAGTATTTCTCTTTCATTTGATCAGTTTTTAAATAAGATGATTACTGAAGGCAATACAAAGGAACAATTATTTGTAACAAATTAACAGAATGAGTCCCCATGCCCAGATTGTACATATTTTGGGGAACAAGTAAGAGTTGGTCTAGAGGAGCAAATTATACTTCATAAATAGACACCAAGGCCTAGCTATCAAATTGCCTAACACATCTTGCAGGTGTAATCATTCCAATAGCAAGTGGAAGCTATCCAACAGCACTGATTATATTCCGTGGCATTCCATAGCACTGATCCTTTTTCCCCATTTGCCAAGCAATGTGGAAACCATAGGGTTTGGGGGCTTTTTTCCTTCGCAAGGAGTGTGAGGATGGGGCAGGGAGAGTTAAATGAGCTTACCGTCAGACAAAGAATTCTCATCCTAACTGATACATGTCAGTCTCCAATGAACAATAAATACTGTTATTAATGTTAAAATAAGGTAAAACTACCTGCCTAGGGAAGTAACCAGTACTTTGAAACAATATACGTCTAAAATGTATCAAGTATAAAAGAGAACCTATACTTTGTCTGCAAGCTGTAAATTTATAGCTTGGAGTCCTGATTATTTTGTTTCTTAACCCTCCCTGAATAATGACATGCATTCTCACAAGCTTTTCCAGCTTCTTAAATGTTGAGGATAATGTATTATGCCTCTGCCTTAACTCATTTTTAATATTTAGTTAGAATGCCCTTAATTTATTTTACTGATGCAAATATGAATGCTTTTAATTTGACTGCTATCTACAAATAAATCAAAGGAAATAAAATTTGCCTTCAGTGTTAATGTAAAAAAAACCACCACCACAACCTGCTTTTATTTTCTTTAATTCATAAATATCCATAGCAAAGACATTTTATTTTTTTAAGATCATGCAGAATACATGCATAATATCTTTAAAAGCTTTGCTGTTACTTACAGCTACTAAGTGGTTTAATTGAGTCTTATTTCTGTAATGCTAACCAAGAGACAACACTGACAACTAGGAAAGGAGGCACTTCACCAGTCAATGTGTGCTCTAATAGAGTTTGGTTCTGACATTCTTCCTGGCCAGTTTTAACCAGCTGAAGACATGGTCCTTGGTCTTGCATGGGTTGGCTGGCAGCCACAAGTACTTCTGAGAGCAGCACTTTAGTTTCATTTTTTTTTAATTTTCATTATTTGCAAGGGCTACTTGAAAACAATATGTGCAAGAAGAAAAGAATTGGAGAATCATGTTCCTATTGTAGGAGGTAGAAGAAAGGGCTTGTTTTCCTCTGGCTCATGAACTTGCAGCTATGAGGGTAGTTAATACAAACTACAGAAAAATGCATGCTGACAACCAAGAATTTGTTAAATGAGAATCTTTGTATTAAAAAAAAACTACATCAAAGCTGCTCCTTTGTTCTATTTCTCGCAATCACCTATAATCTTGTATAGTCCTACTGAGGAAATACTCTTTTGATGAGAAAAATGGAAAAAGAATTTCTGTATTTATAGGCTGGCATGGTATCCCTTTAAATGTTACAGTCACAAACAGTGTTAAGCACACACTGAATGCCTTCTATTTTTTCCACATCAAAAGAATTTTTTCCTGCTGACACAGCAAAGCTGACAACATGCTATGGTAATCAAAGCTGTAGGTGTCTCAGATGAACACAAACAATGTGGGCCTAAAATGCCTGCAGATATGCCGTTAGTAAAAGTCTGTCTTGAATAACCTAAAGAGCAGCAAACATATAGCATCTCCAGATCACCTTCTGCCTGTAAATTACAGCCACGTCTTTAGGTGGTATAGTATCATTGATTTCAGAAAATCAATATAAAAACACACTAAGGATAAATCTGTCCTTCCTAGTTATTTCAAGATAATGAAACTATAAACTGTCTCCTTCTCCTCACAACATTTAATTTTTATCTTTGCTAACAATCTGCATCAGACATTTACAACATTATGAACTGAGACAGGGAACAAAAGCATACAAGGTAAATTAGGTTATGTTCGAACAACAGTCAGTTTAATACTACGTGACTAGCAAATTGACCTGCTAACATAGCACACTGACAGGATACTTGTTTTTCTAGTGATTGTTGTAATTAAAAATATCTGTACAAAAAAGAATAATGCTTAGTGCCTCCAAGAGAATGGAGGAGCTCCAGATCACTGAGGACAATGAAAAGTAGGAAATTAAAGACACAACAAGTACTATGCCATCATAGAAGGGATTTTGCTTCATAGCTGTACTGGATTTGGATATACTTAAACACGTACTTTCCCCAAGCTTTTATATTACAGGTCTCACTTAAGCAGTTTCATAATTGCCAGCGTAAATACACAAGATACACTAGAAAAGTCAATACAATTCCTTTTCCCAATATTCATATCATTTTATCTCAATGACACAAGAACATATTTTCACATGTACTCGCATATATGAAAACACACATCCAGCTTCTACACACAGCTTCTATATCAAAACCTAAACTGTCCACAAAATTTAACCCTTAAATTTCTTATTCATTATTTTCCTTTTTAAAATAAGATGCACAGAATATAATGTAATTAATACCTAGTGACCATTAAGGAAAAAATATAACTGTTTTTCTTGCAAAACCAGGATATTTTAAATAGTGCTGTAGGAAAATATAAAGTTTTTACGTTAGGACAGTTAGAATAGACAAGTAATTTCTTCTGCTTTTAAACTTCTTAACTTTGACTTTTTCTTTAAATCCTCTATCCTCAGTTAAAATTAAAATATCCAACAGGAATACAAAGAAGAGAAAACTGATGGCAAGCAATCCACAGTCTCTGTGACCAGCTGTTTCTGCTCAATATCCATATGAAAAAAATACGTAATGTTTTCAGACTTATGGAGTTACATGTACTGGTTAGCTGCTTAAATTACTGTGGATGGAAGGAAAAAAAAATGTTTCATACAATCTCTGAGGAGCACACAGAACAAGCTTTTCATAAGGCTTACTTTCACATCAACCCCAAAATTATATACTAAAAGGGAGGAGCCTGTAGTGGGCCAAAATTTAGAGTAACCTAGACTTCCACATCCAACGTACTCACTGCGAGGGGTTTCCACTGAAAACATCTGTATTTTTGTGTGTAAACTTATAGGGAGGAAAGGAAAATGTTGTATGTGCATTGATTCAGCTAAGATTTACTTAAGTCCTAATTCAGCCCCTGTTGATACTGGGCAACATTATTCAGTTGCCTTCAGTTGACACCAGATTCCTTTTCTGTCATACTTTTTACTGTCAGATGTACTCATGTGCATAGGAGTCCTTTTGGATAGTTTCCTGTATGCCCACAGAGACACAGTCCCATACACATATGTCCATGCATAAGCATACATGAAACTGAAAAATGAATGCATTGCCCTTTGTTTCTTTTTAGAAAATGGGCATATGTTCATTGTCAACAGCCACGGAATATAAAGTTTCAACTTTAGAATAGTTCCACTTTCAGCTAAAAGATAAAAAAATACATTCAGCAAGCTCAAAGACTAGTCTTCTGCAATTAAAAAAAATGAGTTTGCAAAATAGAAGTCTAGAATGAAAGTCCTTCAGAACTTAGGCAGGTTAGGATGTCATGTCAGATTGTCCACAGAATCACATTCTAGCCATTTGCAGAAATAAGTACGTTACAGAATCACAGAATCACAGAATAGTAGAGGTTGGAAGGGACCTCTGTGGGTCATCTAGTCCAACCCCCCTGCCGAAGCAGGGTCACCTACAGCAGGCTGCACAGGACCTT
>Ga0065711_1032636_pt1 | contig 26984 bp, 17 predicted proteins | sample Hoacrofraction12_FD_59098 | JGI IMG/M metagenome (GOLD analysis project Ga0065711, IMG submission 59098) | Hoatzin crop microbial communities from Cojedes, Venezuela - Epithelial fraction 12 v2 (version 2) | ecosystem: Host-associated > Birds > Digestive system > Esophagus > Crop | place... | reverse complement strand
TTGTGGAGTCTCCTTCTCTGGAGATATTCAAGACCCACCTGGACAAGGTCCTGTGCAGCCTGCTGTAGGTGACCCTGCTTCGGCAGGAGGGTTGGACTAGATGACCCACAGAGGTCCCTTCCAACCCCGACCATTCTGTGATTCTGTGATTCCGTGATTCTGTGTTGTCACCCAGAGTAATCTTTGAAGAACAATTTCCAAGCTGTTGGTTTTTTTTTTTCAGAGCAAAAGGCAGAACCAGCCCCATTTCCCTCGGGTGACATCTGGCCAGCCTGGCCGAGGGTCACTGCCTTGGGCAAACGTCCACCACTGGCCAAAACCACGGGCTGTTGTTGCTGTGAATCCAGATTTCTGAGAGAAATGGCTTATGCAGTTGTGTGTGAGTGCATGTGTGCGTGTGTGCACATATGTATGTGGGCATATGTGTCCCTGTGTCTGGCTGTTTATCTGCCTGTCATCCCTTGCTAAGCTGTGAAGCCACTGGCTGACTCAATCAGATGTCACACATGTAATTTACTCCCAATGAATTTCACAAAAATAAGGCAGCAGAGGGAGGAAAGTGACACAAAAAATCCCAGACTGTAGAAAAAGTGGCCACAGGAGCTTGCCATTTATGACTCGCTAGAGAGTATACATGGGACAGTGTTTTTCAAAATGTTCCTGCTACAAAAACAGCCTCCAGTTGGCACGCACTTGTTCCTGGAAGCCAGATTGTTCATTTACAACACAAAACCCTGTAGGAAATCATATCCACTGTGTAGATGGGGACTGCTTTTAAACAGTTCATAAACTGGCCAGGTTTTGGTGGATTTTCACAGGCACAGACAGGGCCACGTCTGGTGCCAAACTGCAGCAGCAGCGTGAGGACATCTCAAGGGAAAGATGCTAAAACCATGTGCTCTTCCCAGGTGAGCATTCCAGTGCCTGGCCCGAGCCTCCTCTTGGAAGCAGCCAACTAACCCTTTCCACCAGTACTGGCTGAGTCTCGGATCAACACAAGAGGCAGATCCACAGAGGACAATCTCAGCCTCAAATGGTTGCAGTTTGCAACGGTTATCAGGAGCGGAGAGGAGAGGGTGACACTGGGAACATCAGATGACCTGAACGTTAGCCGCTGCCATGATGGGCTGCGGGAGCGGTGGCTCGGAGGGAGCTTGGCACTGGGAAGGGGCAGTGTGCCAGCAGCCACGGGGTCCAGAGGCACAGCCACGCCATGCCTCCTCCATATCGCAAACCCTCCCCTGAGGTCTTGTGCCAAAATGAAGCCCTTTGGTGCAAAAGATCAGGAGAAAAACAAGGAGACCGAGCGCTGCCAGGGGCGAGCAGGAGAGGAGAGAGGGGTGCCGTGTGTGCATGCCCCCGTGCCCGGCTGTGCGGTCAGCAGCTCCCTCAGGGGCATGGTGGCCTGAATGCCACCGGCGTGGCTGGGTGGGGGGAGCTGGGCCAGGGGAGAGGTCTCCCGGGGAGTGGGAGGGAGCGGGCACCATGCTGCAGCACGCAAAATCCCGCTCGGCATAATGAGGCCTGAGGGAAATTGGCAAGCGGGATGGGGCAGGAGTTAAAATGCGTGTGAGCGGTGGAGGGAGGGGGGCTTAAGCAATTCTCTGGGGCATGAAGCAATGCAGAAATACTTCCAGAGAAGCCCTGACACACTGTGTGCTGCTGAGGTGCTTCCTAGGAAAGCACACGCCATGGCTCTGAGCAAGGGCTGCCTGCTGCGTTGTGTGGGGCAAGGTGGCTGGCGTGCCCGCAGAGAGTGGCAGGCACCCACCGCCTGCTGGCAGCTCTCGCCCAGAGATCTCCCTGCTGCCCGTGACATGATGGGAACCCACCGAGGTCTCACGCTTTGCTCACTGGAAGCGGTTTCAGCACTCGGAGGTGAGATCTCACCTTGCTTCACGGTGCAGAAAATACATCTGAAGACTTAAAATCTAGGCAGGCTTTGTGCATCTCTACATGCACAGGCTGCCCAGGGAAGTGGTGGAGTCCCCATCCCTGGAGGTGTTCAAAAAACATGTAGATGTGGGACTTCAGGACATAGTTTAGCAGGCATGGTGGTGTTGGGGTGACGGTTGGACCTGATGATCTTAGAGGTCTTTTCCAACCTCAATGATTCTATAGTTCTATGATTCAAATGACAATACAAAACGTGCCATGGCCCCGTGGCCTGTCGGACTGCGCTCGCGGGAGAAGGGGTGGGGGTACACCCTGCAGCAGCTGGGTGGCTGACGCTCATCCAGTTTGTGCAATGTGCTGCAGCCAAAGTCATCCTCCTCACCTCCATCAGAGTCCAGAGGTGAAAAAAGTAACATATTTTTATTGTTGGGAGGCCTGTGTTACTTGGCAGGAACTGCAGGCTCCCTGTCCCCTTGCCAAGAGGAGCTTTGCAAACAAACGCCAGCCCTCCCAGGTTACCACTAACAACTAACGCATTATTTGAAAATCAGACACGGATGTGTAAGAGGCTGGTGGATGAAGGAACCTCCAGTGCCCCAGACAAACCGATGAGGAGCAAAGGCCGGAACTGTGTTAGTGCATTTAAAACCAAATTAAACCCAGAAACACAGCATGCTCCGGACAATCAGTATCAGGCAGGAGTGTGTGAAAGCAAGGAAAAAAGGACATTTGAAAGTCATTTCAGGACTGAAAAATCTGAGCTAAATGCCAGTAGCATTTCTCAGCAGCCTGGTACAGTAGCACTGAAGAAAGCAGTGCAGCATGCACCTAAAATACAGGCAAAGGTAAGTGACAGAGCTCATGCTGAGAACAAGGGGAAATGAGGCTTCTGGAGCAAAGGCAGAGGCAGATCCGGGTGAGCCAGCTGGAAAAAACATCTAGTTGTTCTAGGTGATTATTCACGTGAGCATTGTTCACAAGTTCACACATTCGGCATGACTGAAGAATACTGCAGCTAAAAAGGAGGCATGTGTACACAGTCCTCCTAAATCAGATGCTGCTACTTGATGTATCATGTCTGATAACTGGCCGCAGAATGATGACTGCAAGTTTAGACGTGCAACTGCTCATCCCTCCACTGCTGGTAAAGAATGCCCTGAGAGATAAAATCCCTGAGGGAACATGCAGAGTCAAAATCTGATTTGAATTTATGACTAGATGGCACTGACAGGAGCAAGAGCTCTCACCTGTGATGCTGCTGTTCGAGAAAACGCAAAACAAGTCTGCTCAGCTTGCTGCAGTCAGAAGTTGCAGTCACTGGGGATTTACAGATTCACAGAGGCAGACCCTCTGGGTCTTCTCTCTTGACTGCAAGAAGTGGCCTCTCCATTAGTGTGCTGGTGAATGAGTCCCACTTGAACACTCGACACTCCCTGTGGCATCTCTAGGAGAGCTTAGCTGGGCTGGGAGCTGCTGATGGGCAAAAGCCCTTCAAGGGTGAGGATGATGCGGGCAGGCCTATCCATAAAGAAAGAATAAAGCCTTGGAAGTTGTGGGAAAGAGCCGAGAGGTGCTTTTTGTAATGTCTCATGAGGTGACTTTTATGACTTGCATTGCTGCTCAGGAGATAAGGACCCAGCTGCAGACTGCCTCTGGCTCCAGCTCAGCTGGGGAAGAGGGCAGCTGGAGCGTCACATCCTCATCACTCCCGTCTCATGGAGGTCGGGACCTGGATGGAGTGGCAGCCATACTGGGTGCTGCTGGTAGTTTGGATGTGGGCTCTTTCCATGACTGTGGGAGAAGTCTGCGATAAGTGCATTTTCTCAGTTGACAGCAATTCAAATAAAATTTCACCACCCTTTTACCTTGAGCAATTTAGTCATCCTGAAGTGTTGCGCTAGCACAACCTGCTGCCAGCAGCCAGCTCCTCCTCCCATTCCCAGTGGGGAGAAACACGTTCCAGTCATTGGTCTCTACCCTTACGTTCCCTTAAAGATGATAATTTCTCCACTGTTAGCTAAGTCTGTTCAGAGATGCCATTTTTGTGATCACGAACATAGCACTGCAGCAGTGAGGGGACAGGAGTGGGTGAGATTGGACCAAGGGGCTCCTGCAGAGGCTTCAGGAGAGCGAGATGGGACTGGGGGACTAGCCCCAGGCAGGGCTGAAATGCCAGCCTGGCCCAACGACAGGGATCACAACAGCTCAGCCCCTTCTTCCAGCACCTCTGGAGGGGGTGTGGGGCAGGGAACCGCCGTATCAGCAGCAGGAGACTGGAGCGTCCGCAGCTCGTGGAGGTTGCACGTGATGTAAGAGCTCCCTGGGGCAGCATGGGTTGTGCAATGACTCCAGAGAGCCCTCTGTGACCACAGATTATGTTGGAGTAACTACACAAGTTTGATTTACAGCATCTGTGGACCTGACACAACTTATTTAACAAGCTCTAGAATACTCGGTTGCTGCACTGCCAGTAATAAAAGCGACTAGTACCCATGTCTTTCACAGGGTGAGCTTAAACAAGGCTGGCGAGGGATTTTACAGCTCTCAAATTGTTACTGTGTAAATTAAGTGTCAGGTATAACATTAATTGTTTGGGGCTTTTTTTATCTTTACACCATCGTGAAGTCATAACTTATGGCATTGCAGTCCTTTCTTCCAGGGCATCCCAGCATTCTGGCTATGCTCCTGGAGAAAGAGAAAGAAGGGTTGAAAAGATTTAGTTCCAGATTATTTACAAAACATGTCTGAAAAGATTTGACATTTCACAAAGGACTTTTGAATCACTAGAACATGAAGTAACATCTAATGGGAAATTTCTCACACTGAAGTAAAAACATTCCTTTAAAAAAAATCCAGTCTGTGAATTTGGGAAAAAACAAAAATTAAATATTCTGGAAGTGACCTTCTGAGCTTATTTCAGTTCTTAGCAGGACATTTCTCAGGGATAGAAAGGTGAATTTCCTTTTGACTCCCTGCTTCGTTCAGCCTTTCACAGAGAGCATTTGTAAAGACGACAAGAGTTTTCACAAGAAATTAGTGATAAATGAAATTGCAATGGATTAGTATGTTCTCTAGTTCATAGGTCCTGAGGCTAGATTTACACAGCAGCATTTTAGAAAGGGGAGGAGTGGACTATGGAGGTGTTCACCACAGCATCACATTACCATTGACTTTGGAGTGGAGATTGAACCTGATAATCCTGTATTGCGCGTTTTGTGGGGTGTCTGGTGACATCAGATGCTCCTGCTGTATTTCCTAATAACTCTCGTCACATAACTGTCCTCTGCAACCCCTGCCTTGGCATAGACATTGGGGCTTGGTGGGTGAGAGAGAAGGAGGCTTTAGAAGGGTTTGGAGAACAAGGCTCTGTAAAGAAACACACTTGGATTTTCCTCCTCAGAGTGTTTGCCACCTCCTGCATGGGCTAACCTGTGCAAAACTGCTCATCGTCAGAAGTTAGACATCCTGGGCAAGTGTCCTCATTCAAGTGAGGGCAATGAGATACTCCAAGACCAGATTAAACTACTTCCCAAACCAAAGTGCTGCACAGGACCTCAGATATCATCCTGCCTGTGAAGGCTGCCCACAGAGGCAACCATACGCCACTGTAGCTTCAGAGATAATTGTGCATATGGAGGAAGATTTTATTTGAATGTCTGCCATGACTTCTTTCAGCCATTGAAGGAAACAGGCAGGGACATGTCAGTTGTCTGCTCAGGCTTTGTAGGAGGCTTTCATCCTGTGCTACCTACATAAGAAAAACTATGAGATCACTGGTTGCTAAACACTTGACGTGGTTTCCCAAGGTTTGCCTCTATGGTAAGTACTCTGGTAATTTGGGTAGTGTTGACAGAAGCCCTGAATATTACCCAAAGCGCTTCGTGATTATTTTTTTCTGCTGGCTCTAACAGCAAAGCACAAGTTCACACCCCCCTCCCTTCCAGACAGAAACACTGTTATAGAATGCTATGTTATGCTACTAATGATTCACAAAAAGTCCATCTTAATGCCCTGGCCTTTCCATTTTGGTGACCTGGAAGGTACAGGTATTAAACTCTCATATGGTGTCATGTACACTGCTCAGAGAAGGAAAATTTATGAAAGCATTATTACTATATTTAACAATGATATAATAAACATTCTCAGTTACTGATCTAGTTAGAAAATATTGGACTGAATATTACTTTTGTGCAGTGCAAAGGTTGTGTTTGTCTGTGCTCTTTGTTTAAGGCTCGCAGTGGAGAGAGGAGGGAAGAAGTGACTATGGTGACAGTGCTAATCCCCAATACTTTCCCTTTATTCCCACAAACAAAGAAACATCAACAGCAGACTCAAGCACTACAGCTATTACCACGACCTACACAAATCTCAAAATAAGATGGGTCTCATTAGCTTCCCTTTGACAACATGGGGTGCTAATAAGCACACATGCCTTTGAAGGAGAACCCAGGCACCTGCCACTTTAAAAGGAAGCTCAGGCCAAGGTGACGCTGAAGCCTTCTGTAGTGCGTCTGTCCTGGGATTTTGTTTAAATTAAGTCATTGCGGAAGTTGGCAAAAAGCAGCCACAGGGGGTGGAGTTGCAGAAGAACCTATCTGTGTGTTTGCTTGGGTGTGGGGACTCGTGTTTGCTCTTTATTTCACAGATTTGAAAATATTTAAGAAATTATGTGTGTCATTCAAAGTAACAAATCCTTTACAATCTCAGTTCTTCCATCATAAAGCATTCCCTAGGAAGGCATTACTCCTTCATGTTGGTCTTTCCCCGGCTTGCCATCAAGACTACACTACAGTGACTATCCAAGGGATGCTTCTTCTCATCCTGCATAACTTTTGTTATTCCTGGCAAGGAAAGAATCCTCTGAGCTGTGATGGCTGCAGTTTATTTCCCACGAAGGCTTGCCATCACTACCTGGGCTGCAGTCAAATGGCGCTCTTTGCTTTGTTCCAACCAGGCTTGGGTAAGTCAAGTTCTTTGTGTCAGGATTTAATTCCTGGTGGCAGCAGATCAGCTTTGTTAAATGCAGATAGTTGCCTTTTTCTGTTTCTCTTTTTCTACTACCAGTACATAATCAGGCCAATATGAGAGCCACCTTAGTCACTGAAATAAAATAGCTAAAGCTGCAGAAGACCCAGTATGATGCTCCCTGAGTGCCCTGGAAGAGCAGTGACAACTCACAAGTTAGGAGATGCCAAAATGGAAGTTGCTTAAGCAAGTGGCCTGGAAGGGCTCGCATGCCCCACTGAGCCCTGGCTCTGGGTGCTCCTGGCAGGGTCTCCCAACCGAAATGCATCCCCAAGCCCCCTGGGGCCCTTGTTCCCACTGCTCCTTCTGGGGGATCTCTTCCAATAGCTCACTTCTTACCTGGTTAGATGCCACCCTTTCTTTACCACCTGAAATATGTTAAAGTCCGTTTGCGCCCTATTGTCCTTGTGCCAGCACTGCCCTTTAATTTAAATCGTGTTTATTTCCTGGTAGTTACTTCCTTGAGGTATTAGTATCTCCTTGCAGCCTTTGCCTTCTGTGCTGAACAAGCCTGGGACACCTCTGCTAGGGCAGAACGAGGCAGGTCGTGCCCGCGGGGTCTCACCACTCCCTTCCGCAATGGCCTCAGCTTTCGCTGGCTGGAGTTGCCTTCCTGCAGCGGCACAGCACTGGTTTGTTCATTGCTGTGCTGTTGGCAAGGAAAGCTAGCTGGCCTCTCTGCTTGTCTGCCTGCTCCGGCTGATGACTTCCCACATCTTATACCAATGCAGCATGAAGACATCCACTAACTACACCACACTAACCATTTAGTGTTGTTCCAGTTCTCCAGTTTCTTGTTGTTCCAGCCAAAGCATCTAGCTCTACAACCTCCGCAGGGACACGGTAGCATCCCCATCACTAGAGGTTTTCAATATGTGACTGGACAGGGTGCTAGATAATTTCATCTAGGCTCCATTTCCTGTGAAAGGTTGAAGTAGATGATCTTTCAAGATTCCTTCCAACTTGGGCTGTTCTGCAATTCTGTGATTCTACTGTTTGAAACAGCATCCATCTGTGGTCCTGCTTGCATCTTGGAAGTGACTCCCCTGCTGTGACACTGCTCCTGGTAGTGCAATTAGTGTCAGTAATGTTGAGATCTCTCGGAAATCCAGAACCAGGGGACAGCAGAAAACGTGGTGGCTGAGCCAGGAGGCCACACACAGTCATTGGTCTTGTCCAGACTGGGTCCCCACTGCAGCCCTCAGCCATCAGTAGCCCTTGTTCCTCCAGCCCCACCGCATTTCCTTCTACCTCTTTTAGTTTTCAGTTCTTCTCTCTAGTTCAAACAGTCCTGGTCCTTCCCATGTCCCCACATCCGTCTTCAGTCTGCCCTGCTGTTACCGCTGTGCCCAGAGGTCCCCTTCCCTTGCTCCAGTCTCATCCATGAAGTTCAGTGCTCCCCACGCTCTGGTTCCCAGTTGCAGCCTGTCTGCCCACCTTCCCAGCCTCCAGTGCCCGTCTTCCCCTCCTATGGTCCTTCTCCATTCCTCTGCCCCAGCTCCAGAAAGTCTCCCTTGAAGGGTAGTCTGTCTTCACAGAGGACTTCTGCCTCCAGGGTTGTCATCCCAGCAGAAGAGCTCTGGAGAGGCAGAGGCATCGGCTTGTAGGCCACACATAGCCTGGCGTGTGCTCGGTGTGGGTGGAAACACAGGTATATTCAGCTGCTGACATTAGCAACGTTACTGCTGAGCAAATGTGAATTTCAAAGGGATTTTCAAAGCAGACTCCTGAAGAAGTTTTTTTGTTTCTTCTTCTGCCTCTTCTGATGCCATGCTAACTTTCAGCATCTTTCTCGGAAGCAAGGAAATGGAGGAACTGTTCATAAATATGAAAACAACACTGGATAAAATAGTGTATTTTTCTTTACCCTTACTGTCACACACAGCAGAACCATTTTGGCTAAATATTTCTTAATACTAGGTTATCAGCCTCAAGCTGATAACTATTTCAGAAAACTTCTTCCCAGATAGATCGTCTGGTGATGGACAGCTGATCTCAAGGTCTCACAATGTGTTGTTTCATGAATCCTTACCCTAGTAACAGCAGATGACACCAGTCAGACCTATGGTTGTATGAAATGATCCACAGAACTATCTGCTCTTTTCACCTGCCCAGAAAATCTCATGAAGAGCTGCTGGGTGTAGTAATCTGTTTGCAATATGCTGGGAGGATGGAGAGGCCTGTAAGTGTCCAGCATTGCTCTGTTCAGCTGTTACACACTGGGCAGAGTGAGAAGGACTGCAAGAAACAGAAATGGCCGCTGTGGGTTCAGTTATGAATCATGGGAGGGACCTTTCCGTATTTGGTGACTCGGTACTATGGTAACAAAAACTCCACAAACACTTCACAGAGAATAAGGCCATATGTTTTCCGTTCCTCCTTATGCAGTGTAGTGCTGCCTGGGAATAACCTGTGGTGGTGAATTCTTTTCCTATGCTGCTATCCTAAAATATCCTTTGCTGGGGCGAAAGACTACTTCAGATGCCATTTATGACCCACTTTATCTAGTAGACTCTTTATTGGTAGTTACCAGTGAACAACAGAGCCCTTGTCGTGCTCTCCAGAGTCCCCATGTTCAGCCTGAAGTACTGCCAGCCTTTTGTACAGAACCCGAATAGCAGGTGGAGTCATCCTGCCTCTTCACACGCAACGGGCCATTCACTGTAAGCTTCATTCAGTGATGGCTGGAAGCCCCTTCAAAACAGTGGGTGCTTCCTAAGGGTATGTTTAATCACCATGACTGCACTGCTGAAGTGGGAAGGCTGCCTCCCAAACCATCCTCTAAGTAGCTTCATCCCTTCAGGTGTCCATTTAGAAAAGCATTTAGTACAATAGCTATTCTTCCGGTCTTTCCAAGTTCTTCATATCACATTGGTTCCCAAGTCACCTTTAACTCATGCCACTCTTTAAATGTTTACAGCTGTTCTGGCTAAAATGCTGATATAGCGGAAAGCAGCAGTCACCAAACTGAAAGGATGAATTCCTTGAGTTCACAAGAAGCATTTAATAAAGTGAACGGTGAGGGAAAACTCTCTCACAAGGCCACCACTGGTACTGCACTTCATTTCTCTTCTGACTTAATGAGTCTGGAAATTTCCTGTTCCCAAGGACCAGAAGAGCAAATCAGTCAGCATGAACCGCTCACAGCTCAGCTTCTCCGTGCAGCTCTTCTTGACATTATCAAGAGATGCTCCCAGGACTTCCAGTCTTGCTGAAATCAGGGGAACTCTTTCCACACACTCCAAGTGATGGTGATCAAGCCTGCACAGGGACACAAAACCTACAGGTGGGCAGAAAGCTGCTGGAGGGAGGAGAGCTCTTCACTTGACTCCAAGGCATTCGTGCTTATGGTGCAGCATGACTATGCATCACGATCATGACAATGAAGTCTGATGAAAGTGTCATGCTAAGGCATGCTACGGTTGCTGCTGTGCTCAGCAGGGCCAAAGCAACATCAGGAATGTAAGGAACAGAAAGCACTGGTACACCACTGGGGAAACTTAAAAGTGCCCCAGGTCTCGAACACTGCACGCAGTTTCTGTCCTCTGTGCCCAAAGGGGAGGTGACTGGAAATGTTAAGGTTGCAACAGCCATCATACGAACACACACTAAAACGTGCAGGACTCTTGCAGGTTGTAGAGGCCAGCAATACACAGGAGACAGAAGAAACAGTTTGCGTGCTGTTTCACACAGTAACATAGATGCCAAATGCCACAATCAGAAATGTGGTTCATAACAAATAAGATGATTATTTGAAGTACTTGATAACCTGTGGGGCTCATGGCTGCAAAACATTATGGACGTCAAAAGTGTACAGGGGTTCAAACGGTGGTCTGACAGATTCACAAAACAAAGTGTTGACTCAGAGGTGCGAAACGCAGAGACGTAGATCCAAACTCCAGCTGAGGAAGTCAGAGGCACAGAGTGGAGGATGCCTGGAGGGGGGAGAGTGCTGCTCACTTTTCCCAAAGTGCCCGGCGTGAGGCTCGTGGAGGTGTGTGGAGCAGTGGACGAGCCCCTTGTCCAGCCCAGGACAGATAATTGCATCCTATTACACAGTGGCTGTGGGCTTGGGGACGGGCCTTGTCACGTATTTCTCAGCGCTTTTTGAGAAAAGGTTGTATTTTCGCTTCGGTTCGGTCCACAGTGCAGAGATGACGCTGTGCTTCTGTAGTGCTTGCTTGGAGCCCGTGAGGAGTTTGTGAGAATAAATACAAACCTTGCTATTGTGTCACTAGTAGTCAGGCTTAATGACCGTTTATTGGCCCATACACTGTTGAGCAAAGAGACTCCCTCTTAATGAAGGTCATACTAAATAGCAGTGTACAAATAATGCTTAATGATTCAAAGTAATGCTGGATCCTTTAAGATCAAGGAAAATGGTCCCTAATTACACTTGGATTTCTTCTTTCTCAAATGACATCTACCAGTACACCAAGGATAAAGTCTTTTCAGCCAGGGAAGCATTTCTAAGTAAAAAAGACATCATTTTTACTAAAAATATAAAATCCTTTGTCATCTTGGTGAAATTAGGTTCAAAAGAATTACTGTGTGATACAAATAAATATTTATCTATAATAGCATACATGTATATAACCAGCAGTACTTATCATCTATTTCTCCCGTGGTGAATAACACGGGACTCACTCCTCCAACTCTGCAGGTGAAGATACAGAGACCAGGAAGGAGGATGTGGCTTCTCCAAAGCCGCACAATAGCTCAATTGTCAAGTATGAAACACGTAAGTGGAAATACACAAGCACAGAAGCCTGTTCAGGAATGGGAATAAAATATGAAAAGAATGAGCAAACCTTTCTGTTCCTAAAAGAGATAGGTCACCTCCTGCGGTAAAAAAAAAATAAAAATCAAACATCTTAAAAACACCTGCAAAGTCCCTAACTGTCTGCATAATTTATACTAGATTCCCTCTGGGGACTCGAAGTTGGGAGGGGCTGATGCAGGAATCTTTCCTGACTGCTGCGGGAGCTGGAAATGGGGCCATTTGCCACAGATAAGTGGTTTCACTCGATAAACTCCTGAGGCTTGGATTCTTGCTAAAGGCAGAGTTGAGGGTAACTGCACATAAGCTGTTTAACTGTTTCTAAACCAATTGATTCAGGGTTTCCCCACTTCACATTTATACTGTGCCAAGTGAGCTTCTCAGCTGTGCTATACGCTGTTGTGCCTGAGCTGGGCTGCTGCTGGGGAGCAATGCACACGGAATCCCTGCAGACATGTCCCGAGCCACGCTGGCAACCCATCCGCACAGCTTTTAGGCGGACACACACTTCTCCTCAAATCAGCTGTACTCTATCTCAGCTTTTCCTTTCTTTTTTATCTCCCATGAAACTGTAATTGCACTGAAGTCTCAGTTATTGAGATTCTACGGGAAGAATCAAAACTCTCCTCTCTCCAGGTAAGGAAAAAAAGGGCCAGCTGCTTCTCACAGCGTTTTCCTCAGCTCATCTTCTCTTCCACTATTTACTTTACTTCTTTACCTCGCAAACAGCTCAACACCTTGGAGCCTGAGCTAAGCCCAGCCCTTTTGTGCCCTGCAGTCATCGCTGCATCTTTAAGGGAAAACTGATTCCCAGGAATGCTGTGCATGCACATACCTATCTGGGCGATGCACCCACACCTGCCCACCAGGTAACCCAGTGCCTGCTGGCCCTCGCAGCTGCATTCCAGCCGGCAGAGCTATTACTCGCTAATTGTTACCTGTCAAACAGGTAAACGAAGCTCTTGGGCCACGTCCAAACAAGCCTATATTCCCACGAAATCCTAAACCGGCAAACCTTTGACCTTTCTGCAGCCCCACTGATGATTTTTGTTGGGACTGATTTAAAAATACGATGGTATCTTTAATGGACGGAAAAACAGTGGCATGTTTGGCTCTTGTTTATTGTGACGAAGCTTTCTTGTACGTGTTAATACCTGCAGGAGAGCAGAGGATTACCAAAACAGGAGAGCAGAGCAGGCAGCCCAACAAACACGGCGTAGCTCATGTCTCCCGAATCACACGAGTGGGGTGGCTTTCCAAGATCTCGGCAACACAGCGCTGATCCAAAAGCAGTTTGTGGATGGTGAAGAATTAATATGCGAAACCTCCTGAGGCTGAAAAAGTTAGTGTACAAAGTGGCCCGGAGCCATCTGGGAGGGCTGGAACTGGCATTTCCTCTTCATTTCACCCCGTTCAGACTTGCTCCGCCGAGCGTAACAGCATCAGCCATAGGCAGCAGCCTGTTTCTGTTGCCCAGCGAGGCTGTCAAGATGGCTGGCTTTGCCCTGCTTAGTGCTTTCTGAACAGGCCAGTGAGGGAAAGTGGCTCAGACCAAGCTTCTCCATTGTAAAGCTCCATCCTCCTGGCTAATTGCACCAAAAAGTCATTCCCCCGTAGAAGCATACATGGAAAGGCAGCCTGCTCTTACTATAACACCTGTAAGATTGCATATGCTTCAACATCAAAATGCAGTAAAATAAAAAATGGGCTCTACTGAAAAAATATTCAGAATAGCACAGAAGTCCCTACTGTACTATGATCATCCTCCTTGAAAGCTCTTTGGCTCGGACTGTAAGCGCTTTGGGACGAGAACTGTGTACCTACGCATTCTCACAGCACGTCATACGATCTCACGACACTTCTGATTCAATAACATGATTCAGCCTCATCACAGCTTCACCCTGGGTGTCGTGTGGAGTCTCCCAGCTGTCAGAGGTGATAACCAAACAAAGAGAGGAGAGTAAACGGTATAAACCAGATTGTTATTGATAATAACAGAAACATGATCTCCCCAGCAAGATTGTAATCTTTCTCCACAAAGGTTGCAGATAGCCTGCATGGTAAGCTTGATTTTGACCTGTCTCTCACCTTAGCTTTACCCCAGTTAAACCAGACTTCTATAAATCTTCTGGATGTCATCTTAGACACTGAATTTTATTTTTGAATAGGTGATTTTTAAATTTTTTAATAGGTGAATTCTATTTTGGAAGTTACTTGGGGAAAGCAGTTGCTAGAGAGATCATTTCAAAGCAAATCAGTTTTTATACTTTACTTGAAAAAGCATTTCTGTTTTTAACTTAAAAGAAGCTCCAGACTGTGGCTTGGCACTTTTCTTTGGAACAGGCTAGTGCTTTAAGCACATTTTTAGGGGGTTTTAGCTGACATGAGATCAGATATGCTTGCACAACTTCAGCTCAGTCCAGCACTTTATCTAAATGCTGAGGGTTTGGGCTCAGAAACCAGAAGAGATCCTGGGATTTACAGCTGAGCTACCAGGTTTCATGGGGCTGTGCACAACTTCGGTCTCCTGCAGACCCAATGTGCTGTGCACAGATTCCTGCAGGAACTGGAAACTCCTCTGCAACTCCTTCTCTTTAGCTCCTCCCTCCTTTTTCTTCTCTTTACTGTGCAGAAAACATTAAAAGAGAAAGGATGTCCTGCAAGGGGATGAAAGAAATAACTTCTTCCAGCAGGTTGCCAGGCCTTTCCAGACCTGCCTATCTCCCTGCCTGTTGAGAGGTGCAAGTGGTAGGTGGTGGGACAGTTGGCTGAGTTTCTGTATAGGAGGAACAGGTACAAAATAAGAGTCCTTGTGCCGGGGAAGAATCTCTTGTCTTCTCCCGTTGCACACAGCCCACTGCACCCCCACAAGACTCCTCAGCAATGCAGGAACTGATCAGACACAGCATCTGGAGGTCATTCCATGGCTGATCCCCTCTGCCAGAGCCTCCTCCACACTCTGGGGAGACGGCTGGACTGCTGGCGGTCTGCTGACACCCACCTGCATTATCCCAGATTCCCTTGTGATAGGGCTGTTCTCCCAAGTGATGAGGGGGAGCCCATGGGCCAACAGCCATCATCGAGCCTTGACTTTAAATGGATGCTGTGAAGAAGTAGTCTTAAGGTTAAAGAGAAGATATCTTAAAATACAAATACAAAGGATGCCTGTTTAAAAACCGTAATGTGAAAACTGACAGCTGCATTACTAACACCCACCTAGAACCAGTTGGAAATAATTTGGCCAGAAAATGCTGATTTTTCCTGTATCTCTCATTCCTGTTTTGACAAACATTTACTGAACGAAGAGCAAGGTTTCAGGAATTTGTTGCTCCACACAGGCTATTAAGATTCCTGGAGCACCTGGGCTCTCGGGGCTGCCCTGCAAGCTGGCTTTATCCATGGCAGAGCTGACTGTCTGGGGCTGTCATGTCTCTTCTCTCTATGGGACTTCTGAGAGGGGGCCAGGAACAGCCCAAAGTCTGGGTTTTCTCTTTCAGACCCATAGAAAAACTTCTATGTGTGAAAGCCTGTTAACTTTTCCCAACGACGTACGTGATCAAATAAGATATTAGCTCTGTTGGCAAACCTTACCTCTCCTCATAGCATCACTTCTACAACAACATGGCTATTATATGAAGGATCTCCCCTTTGCAATTAGCTCTTATTGGGGAGATAATGGATGAATTAGGTTTTTCTCAACAGCTGGAGAAGCAGGTTAGTTGTCCAGAGGGTTGATTGATTGGAGGATTAAGGAAAATGGAGTAGAAATGTCCAAGCACTGATCGCCAGAAAAGCTGACTTGACAATCACCGGCTCATGCAGTCCCAGACCACTGCCCACGAGCACAGGCTTCTTATGTTGCCACACTTCTGCTCTAGCTTGAGCAAAACTGCATTATTCAGAGAGCTGGTGACATGGAAAGAAAGTTTTATAGCTTCTATAATGTTCAGAAGTGAACCATCCTAGTACTGTTACTCGATGCCCAGTTAGTTTAATTGAGAGGAGGTGTAATAGTTTAAAGCTGTGTTTACACTTGTTTAAGATTCAGAAAAGCAAATGTGGGGAAAGGAAGAAAACATGTAACTCTGAAGAGTTACAAAACAGCCTTCTTAAATGAAGAAATAAGGGATTCTAGCAAATGAACTCAAAACAATTGAGAAAAATAGATGTGTGCCTAATCAGACAAAACCCTGATTAGTTCAGTGGTGTCACTGATGCATCATGTCATTGACACTAACTCCTACAACTTTGCGTACCTCTTTTTACTAAAGGCCAACCTCTTAGATTCATGACAGAAATGTATTATTTAAATCTCTGATTCTTATATTTCATTTGTACACCAGGGAAAACTTGCGAGGGAAATACTGGGACGCTGACAGACAGATGAAACCTCTATTTTTTAAATGTCATGATTCTAAAACACGACACAAGGAAGGAGGTGCCACCACCTGTATGCATTCACTTCAGAGTCTAAAGCAGGGTTTGAAGCTCAGGGCCTCTGGAGTGTGTTCTATCATCTGTTGCAAACATGGCATGAAAGAGGCAGAAAGTAAGACAACAAGATTTGTGCATCTGTTAAAAAGAAAAATCAGCTCAGTTCTCAAATGCCTGTTTCTTTGCTGTGGCTCAGGACGCAGCAAGCCACCTAAACAGCAGCATCTTTGACACCGCTTCTGTGCACGCTAGGAGAGCCTGCTGCAGCACTGGCCTTGCATCTTCCCGTCACCACACTGTCTGTTGCCCACAGTAGGTGCTTCATTGCTGGTATCGGGGCAAGAACCGATTGCATGGGCCAAGCTGCCTGTGCTCAGTGTGAGATCGCTGGGAGGAGTTCGCTCCAGCTCCCAGCCACTAATTAGCCACTAATCTCATGCACTAAGATTCCCACACACCATGCAGGCTGCCTTTGGTGACTTTTCAATTAGCATCACAACACCCCAAGCTTTGAACACTTTGTGTATATTTATCTTTTCTTCCAATTGTCAGGGCCAGCAGACATAAATTAAACCAATTTAAGAGTATCTGTGAGTCTATTATTTGGCAGCTATTAGCCTAAATTGACATAATCCTCTCCCCGCTGAGAGTTAGACACATTTATGTTAACCTGGGTATGACCTGTAGTCTTTCACAGAAAATACGAGAAAGCACGTAGGTACTGCTGCAAAACTGGAGTTCACTTCTGCGCGTACAGGAGAAATGTCTGCCCTTATTACACTGGTGTGCCATGTCTAGGAGGGCAGATGACGCAGCCCTGCTGAGTGCAGGAGGACAAAACCAGCATGTCGATCCCAGACTGAACAGGGGCTGTACACAGTGACAGTTAAGGGAACTTTAAGAGAGGAACAGGCATGTGATATGGGAAAAAGAGCCTGTGAAGAAATAATTTGTTTGACTCCTCTTCTAGGACTGGAGACCAGGGCTGAGGAACCTGCTGCAGCCCTCCAGCATTATGCAGGCAGCAGCATACACCTGCAAACAGACTGAATTCAAGCCTATAGGGTCTGATCAGCAGCTCACAAAATTAGAAGGATTCTCAGTGGACTCCATCCACCCCAGGATCAGGCCTTCTGAACAAGCAGTATAGCGCTTCAAAGGAGAAAATGATGCTTGGGGCTTGGAGAGACTGAAAGCCTCACAGCCAGGAGAGGCCGCAAACTTACTGGGAAAGTGACTGGTCAGTACAGTGCAGGTCAAGCAGTTTCCTGGACACAAAGGCAATGACTACACATATATGTAACAAAAAAATCCCATTCCTTCACACTGCCATCAGTGATATGTGTTGGCTGATACAGACAAGCCCACAGCCAGGTTGCCACAGGCTACTGCCTCATCTCTGTTGGAATTTTAACTACTGTATTGTCATATTAGGGCATCCAGCTCCCAATCCACCCAGCTCCATTGTCATTGCCACCAAACTCTACACACTGGAGCCAACAGCTGCTGCTGGTGCAATTCTCTGCATTAATAGGCAATCTCTGAGCAGAGGCACTTCAAAGCACCCTCCTCAGGCTCAGAAGGTTCTCCCCATTATAAGTGTGATCGGTTGTTTACACTGAGGTAACTGGTGTGTGTATAATTGGCCTTGTTTACACTGAAGATTTTCAGATATCCTTGGTTCCCCTTCCCCCTCCCTGCCCTGATGGAAGCTCTGGAACCCAAAGGGAACTGCACAGATCAAGGGGAAATCCCCCCTCCATGCCCCCCATCTTGCAAGGCTGGGTTTGGAGGGCCAAAGCATCGAATTTAACCCCAGGCATCTACTGTCTACAGCTAACAGAATTTGAGCACTAGCTAGCTGTGAAATCACTTCCGAAGCAAAGAATGGAGATGCAGTGCAAAGGACAACCTGAACAACTGACATTCTTCATCGCACTGTCTATAAAAACCAGGCACAACACCTTCTACACATGCATCTTTTGAAGAAAAGATGGTCATTTCACCTGTGACTAACAAAATACCTTCTTGATCAGATAGCTGAACTCAAAAGCTTCACCGGGTCTAGTGATGCTGATGCTGTGGATTGTCTTGCACTTGCAGAAATTCACCACCACTGCAGCCACTGGAGGAGGCTGAAAGATTCAAGAAACAGATACTGCCAGAGCCGCTGGTGATGCCACGTCTCTCTAATGCTGAGAGATATCATGTCAGCCAGCCATGTGTGTGAGACTCCAGCAGAACTGGGCTGTACAAATGCTGTAATTAATTCCCCATGCTTACACCTGGAAGGCTTTCATTCACAATGAACAGAAAAGACTTCTTTGCATGCACTTTCACAATTGCTTTAACCCAAAGCTAAAACCAAGCTGCTGCCAAAAGAGGTGGGCCTGCCCTACAACTATCATCCCCTTCCTTTTGTTGGCTCTAGCACTCCCACAGTTTGGGAATGGAGTTTTCAGGGGGTCAAACCAGCCTACCTACCTGCCTGAAAGCTAACCCTATTAAAAAACAAAACCAAAACAGTTTTCAGGAAGATGAAAGAGCAAAGCTGCTTGCTGTGACACAAGAGGGCAGACATGCATGACCTAGGGTAAGAAAGAGAGAAAGCCCCTTTAGGCAGCCACATGCTCTTCTACTGGGCTAAGCCAACCAGCGGTGACCCTAATGCATTTATCTGTTAGGAATCTCAGCAAAATATGCTTTACTCAATGTTACTGTAAGAAGAGAGTTGAAGCATGCAGTTATCCCCCTCGCCTTGCAAACAAGATCCCAGGAGAGCCAGGGTGACAGGACATTCTGACGTTCTCTTGTGTGCTCCTTTTTACTCAAGTTGCTGCCTGCTCATCGCTGTGACCTTGAGGATACCATGGGAATCCCCACTACGGGATTACTTCCTGCTCCACTGCATTGTGGTACCAAGCTCAGCGTCCACCACCTGCACTTCATACATACATAAGACTCAGAAAGATTTTATCAGGAGTTATAAAACTCTGGTGAGGATGGACTCCACTCTGCCCAAGGTAAGACCTGTCCTTGAAGACAAACATGATATTGCATCATCAGTTGTCCTGTCTAGATATTGATGTCAGATTAGAGTTACCAGTGCAACATTTAAAATTCAACCTATGCTGCACATAGCCTGAACCAATTAGCTCTGATAAAATGAGATAAAGACATTTGGGTTTAAAATCCTACATTTCAAATGCAATTTGTCTATTTTGTGAGTGCAATTCACCCTGAATTGTTTTCCCCCTGTAAATTCTACCTTCACCTTTGCTAGTGATTTTAAAAAAAAAGGGCAAGGCTAGACTGAGAAAGGCATCTTGCACTCTCTCAAGCACTGCCTGGGAGCCCGCAGGAGGGCTGAGGGATTCTGCTAGGCAGCAGGTTTAATGAGCAGTTAGGCATGATGATGTTTCGGGGGCTAAGAATCCACAAGGCACTCAACACTGGCACGAGTTTGTCAAAGCATGTAAACCCTGCCTATGCTGTTTAAAAATAATTGTATCCTAAACCGGGGAACTCACTGGTTTCACTGGGAATGCAAGAGTACTTTCTAGGAGTCAGGCTGGAGCATTCAGCAAACTACCTGTCTGCATCTGGCACCAGCCTGAGATTTGGGCAAGGTGTAATAAATTCCTGGCTCTGTGCAGATTCCCCACATAACTTTTGGCAAGTCTGTTACTCAGAAACCTCACGTATAAAATGGAGAGGTGCTGCACCTACCTCACCGCGTCTGCCTCGCGCACCTCCTTTGAAAACTTCATAGGTCAGGAACTGTCCCTGGCAGTTGGTGCCCAGGCTGTCAGAGCTTGAGCAACTTCATCGTGATACCAGACGAGGTCTTCACCTTGGGGCTAGGAGACTGCAGGGTGTCAGTTTGGCCTCCATCTCACACGGGTTTGCTGAACCTGTCAGTGTGTCCTCCTGCAACTAGTTCACTCTGGAATGACAAAGCCCGAGCGTATGATTTTTCCTTCCTCCCCATGCACCTTAACGGTGGTATTGATTATGCAGAGGTGTGATTTATACCCCCAATGATGGCAAAGCAGGGTTTGCTTTCCCCTGAAAAGTCCTAGTACTCAGAGCAAAGTTTATGGTGAAATAAGAAGCAACATACTCATCTCACTCCCACCCTTCCCTGCAGGGCTATTGCTGATGTGTGGGAGCCAGAGAAAAAAACAGTAAAGAAATGTAAATGTAAATCTGCCTGCTATGCCCCTCACACCCCAACACTCCATATAAACAAACAGCCATCTCCAGCTACCGTTTTCAAGTCAGAGACAAGCAAATACTCAGCATCTGTCCTGGAGCTGCATAAAACTTCTTCACTGCAGAATACCTTCACCTCGCTTCTTCCTGAAGCTAAGATTTCCACTTACTTGGGAAAACAGAAGAGAAAGAAAAATATAAGGGAAAAGCACAGATTTTGTAAATCTGTTTATTCTGAGAGATTTGCTTTCTATACTGAAACAAAAGAAGCAAAATCTGCACTGCAGCTTCCATTTACACAGTGTGTAGGGCATGACACAGTAAGAAGTTTCTGCATCCTCAGCTAAAGGAGTTGGAATTACCTAGTAACTCCAATATGCGTCAAAAAACAATGAAGAAAATCAGTACTGGATTAGGCAGTGTAATAATGCACACAGGTAACAGAGACACTGCAAAAGAAAAATGAGGCATAAAGGAACTTGTAACCAGCCCCTCCAAGTGACGCACCGAGAGCCTGATTCCTGGGCCTGGCTATCCCACAACACCAGGACAGAATAGATGGAGTAGTCATCACCTCTCCCTGGGTGTCAGAGAAGTCGTTCCAGCAGCAGAGAAATAGCAAAATCTACTTTCGAAGCAGAGTCTGAGTAGAGATAAAGCAGGCTTGTAGGTGCATGCAGGGCATGTGCACTGTATAAACATGGTATCACTGAGATGGTGAACCTGATAGGACAGGCTGATGAAGCAGCTGCAGGGGATCTGGAACTGGGGTCTTCCCCAAGCCGTGGACAAAACGATCCTGAGCACTGAAGAACCAAACCCAGGCAATAAGAAAGGCCAAAGATTATGTCAACAAGCCCTGATCGTACATTGCCCAAAAAACCTGATGGGGTAATAGCATATACTGCCTTTATGTTTATGAACGAAACCAGTTGAAGGCTTTCTTCCGAAATATTCCTCTATTTTGAAAAAGAAAAACAACAAATAGTAGAAAGTGACACCGCTACACCTGTCTGTAAAGGTACCAAAAGCAGAGCTGACAAAGCTTAGACAGAAACACAGAGACACATGGTCTAGTGACCTTTCCATACAACAAGGCACTGCAGAGATCTCCTGGCTCCAACACTGGTTCCTTTTGTGCCACCAGACAAAGGCTTTATCCTCTGCCCTTCAAATAAAATAACATTTGCTTGCTCCTGAGGGCAGCCACAAGGATAAATGAGCAACAGCCAGGGGCTATCAACCCCACCTCTTATTCAGCAGATTCTGAAAGCAGCTTTTTCCATTTGCTGTGATTTCTTAAGTACCTTGCTATTTGATTATAGTATTGACCTATTTTAAGGGAAGCACACATTGATTTTAAGTGAACAGGATGATACCTCTACAGCTTTGTTTCCCAACTCCTGCTGCTCCGGTTGGAAAGTACTTATGTGGATTCTTTGGGCTGCATTTACTCTAGTTCCTGAGTGTGGGAAAAGTAAACAAGCAATTGTTTATATGCCATCCTTCACCTGCTGCATGCTGGAACACTTACATCTATTTTAGGACAGACTGTTAGAGCAAAAGGAGACACATTCATCATTGGTTTTAGAATACTTCTTACTGCAGTGCAATATTTTAGGCCCGTGGAGCTTCTATATTTTTTTTAAACTCTCAACATGCATATAACCAATGGAAAGACATTTGAAACTCTTAGGTTTTTCCACACGATGATCACATGCCTATCTCAGAGTCCTTTAAAACAATGCTCTGTAAGTCATAACGGTTCAAGAACTGACTGATGAGAGTCGGGAGCAGCAGCCCCAGCGGCAAACACAGGCTTAGCCACTCCCACTCCCCAGGGAGAGCCCTTCAGTCTGGGACTCCGTGGAACTTGGAGAAGGCCAGCCCACCTTCCCCAGGCACCCACCGCAGTAGGAAGAATAACTGTGAGCTCATTTTGTACAACTGAGGGAGTTCTATGTTATCAGGAAGAAAGAAACAGAAAAGAAGGAGGAGGAAAGGAAAAACAAAAAACTTTAATTTTGAGAAAAAGTTAGTTTTAAACTACTACTGGCAATTTAAAAAAAAATGTTCTTGTAATTAAAGAAAAAAGGCTATAGAGGTATTAGGACAATTTTCTTCTTGCATTCCCCAGTAACTGGGGACAAACTGACAGCATTTTACCTTCATCCCAAAATAGTTCAAATTAGGATTACTCCAAGTGTGTCTATGAATTCGCAGTTTTGTTCTATGGTGATGCAAAGATCACGTTGATTAACCCAGGAAGCTGGACAAAGCTTCAGGAAGATGCACTCTTAACATTTTTCTCACAGGTTGGGTTATTTAGGTTCTCTAGCTCTGTCCCGTAATGACATCACACAATTTTAATGGCAGTTTTATTTAACATATTTCCAGAGTCCCGGATGCCACAACATGATAAACTGCCTTTCAGAGACACCTTCTTATTCTTTTTCACACTACGATTTTACACTAAACACAAAATTACCATCATTAGGCGACCTAACTGTATTTTCCCAGTGTTTCAAAATGCTTGAGTGAATCACTAGAAAACGCTATCAGATAGATCAAAGCATCTGCAGAAAAGCTATCCTTCTATGTTAAATTCAGCTGAATTGGTTCCAAAACTGTGAGTAATCTTTATGAAATGGATTGGTATTTTAATGTCTGCTAATCAAGTACGAACCTAATATTCCAATCTATTGTCAGACTTTGCCGCCTTTTTAGCTGTCTCGATGACTCAATCCTGAAAGGATTTCCATGCTGTGAGCTATTTTCATCACTAAAAATGGCTTCTTCTGTTTTAAGCTGAAACAACATCACGTGTGCCAGGCTGCCTAAATTCAGCGTTGCAGATATACAGGATAGTCATGTTATAACTTTGGCATCTTTCAGAACCATGAATTCTACACTCATAATGAGCAAAACAAGAATACATAAAGCCCCTCCTTCTTTTCTTACATGTTTCCATACTGCTTTGATGAATCTAAAAGAAATGCAAATCAGCATTTCAAATAGAAAGTGCCACTGAGCTCCACACCTTACCCTGTGGCCAGGAAACGCTTGATGTTCCATGGTCCTCTACACTGCTGAACTGCTGCTGTCGTACATGATGTGGAGGCACCCGCGAGCTGCAGGTTGCTAAAGCGATCCCGACAGACCTGTTTGGGGAGCACAAATTGCAGTTTCCAGGCAGCATGACAGAAATCCACAAGTACTTGCCATTAATCACAAAATCTTCTATTCTCATAGGACTTTCATAGTTTCATTGTGAATCATTAGAAGGGTTACCAGGATCTTGGTTACTTAGAATTGCAGAGTAATTCATTCCTACAGGATAAGAATGATCTATTTGGGGTATAGGAGAGTTGCACTGAAATATTTTCAGCTTGTTTTGATGTACATGACAGCTTCATTGAAGTCAGCTGAGGATCCAAAGGAAAGGCTATGGGGAGGATTAACAGTAAATGTTGCATATCACAAAGTTAGTAGGTAGTTGGTTGTCTTTGAACTTACTGTGAGAGAGTATATTTATATTAACAGCCATCAATGACATAGAAAGACATAAATAAAAATACGTGGTAATCATTGCCTACTGAAAACAGGTGTTTTCAAACATCTGCTTTCTCACTGAACTGCTTTACAACACTGTTTTGACATAAATATCTCTCTAACATCTTTTATTGCATAGACTTCTTTTAAGAGTTTTCTGAAAGATATTTCAGGTACTTGGCACAATTAGTAAGCCTAGCTGAGCCTTATTTGTACACTTTATTTCCTTTACCCAGTGCTGGCAAGTCCAAACAACATCGACGCTAGCTGCTATGGAGTAAATGGTGTAAACGTGAGATAAAGCTTTAGACAGTTGAATTCTATACTGAATCCTTCCAACGCCAAAAAAACTATCATCTGCTGTGCAAACAAAAAAGGAAGCACAGTATAAAAACCAGTAGTTTACTATTTTAATTTTTTCCTGTACACTCCAAACACAAGTCCTACATTTTCAGTATTGTATTGCATGACTTTCATTTTTGCTCTACACAGCCTTTATTCTACAAGAAGCGACACTGGTCTGGCCAGAAATAAGATTAGCTGAGTTTTCAATGACTAACAGATTAGTTTATAATAATCTTGTAGATCATGAAGAATGAGCATCAGGCTGGATCAGGTAGGACTTGTTTGACCTGCTCAGCTAGAGGTGGAGTCCGACACTTTCAATTTGATTCCAGTCTGCAGTCTGAAGCAAAAGACTCATCCAGAAAATGATGAGCCCTATGTCTACCTATCTAGTTAAAGTAATTTTCAGGGTATATTTTTCCATCTAAGCAAGTCCCAACTAAATAATAGTTGTCATCTCCAACAGCCTCAGATCAAGAGTTCATTACTGCATTTTCCACTTATATTCCTAATAAACTTTGACCTTGGAACACCACCTAAGACGGTGAGCAGTAATTCAGTCTCCTGACTACCTCATTCTAAGAGAATCTCTCCTGAGAGCAGGCTGCTAAAGGCAGTTTTGTATTTGACCCAGTACTAGAACAACAAACTCCATTTCAGTCTGAGTTACAGTTTGGGTTTTGTCCAGGACTGCAGATGGCATCAAATGCAGTTTTCTTTCTTGTAAAATCACACATCAGCAGCATTTCTACCTTGGGGAAGGTGGCATTTTCAAAAGTGCTCATCACTGATCTTTTTCTCATTCTTCCTATACATTTGAACAGGAAAAAAAGGGGAAAAAAAAAGACATCCAAATGTTTCTCATAACTGAAAAAATTAAAAAAAGAGAAAGAGGATACCCGAATTGGTGTTAATCCTATTGATGCTGCTCAAACAGGTAACCTTTTCAGGTCTCAAAGTTTCTTTCAGTGTAACAAATATTTGGGAAAGAAACCTTATCATTTCTACAGTTAACAGGGGGGCTTCACTAACTTAAACTGTTACAGCATTCTACCACTATTTCTCCAAAACAGCTCACAGTATCTCACAATAATGTGCCTGAGAGGCTCAACTTGTTTTAAGATTACATAGTAATTCTGTATTCAAAACAACTGCACTATTTGTAATGAATAGATTACTCTGTTTCTCTTCTGTATTTTATGAAGCCTTATGGCTTCCTCAAAATGTATTACACAAAGTAACTCATACAAGGATTGTTATGAAGTTCGATACCAGTATTTGTTATTCAAAATTCAGGCCACATTAGTGACTTCTGATTGAATTTACAGATTGTAAAACAATACTTCTTTCCTGTGACTGGACAAGAATGGCTAACTAATATCTTGTGCTCAGTCAAAGCATCATTAACCTAGCTAAAGTATTTTTCTAATTCTATTTAGTTAAAGTGATGGAAATCTTCATGGGGCTATGTTTAAGCTGACTTAAAATGGAACTGGCTTAATTTGGTTAGTTACTATGAATACAGATAAGGCCCGAGACCCGGTAATAGATGTTTGTGCCTGACTGCAATCCCATCATACCAAAGACTTCACAGAGTCGTTTGATTTCAACTGCAGGAGTAGGTGAAAGAAGATGATCGGGCCCCAGACCGCAATACTATGTTTTATACGTATATATAAGTATACATATGTATTTGGTTATGCAAATATATATTTCTGTGAATATCTCTTCTACTACCTTCCCTTGTCAGGTGAAAGCAAAGGTAGGAAATGGAAAATGCCTTCACTGAAGACAGTATAAATTTGACGGTTTTGGCATCGTTCAGATAATTTTCTTGCAAAGATCACTAAGTAATGTAATGGCCTACGCCACGTAATGGTGCATTCTTTACACATACAGCACTGTTTGTACAGCAGAGGTTATCAGCAGTCGGGTTGGGTGCCTACTATAGGAAGGTGTCTCCAGGAGGACAGGTGCAGCAGGGAGAATTAGCAGGGTCCTGACCTGTCTCTGGTGGAGGAACCGAGGATAGGTGAGAGCAGATGGAAATCTGTCCGCTACCTTTCCACGCCTCCTTCTCAAACTGACCCAACGGGGGGTCACCTTCCCCATCAGGGGCACAGCTGCTGCCCACAGGGCCCGATCCTCTCCCTTGTAAGCCCACTTAGCTCTTCGGGCAGATCCTGCAGTAGGGTGCGCTGGCCCGAGGGGTGACTGACAGACCGACGGTGCAGTCCTCCCTATCCACTTCGCCTCTGCCTAACAGAGCCTTCCTCAATAAACACCCCGCTGCGGCTTCCCCGTTTTCTCCCCAGCTTTCCCCTGCTGACGAAACAGACCCTGCAGCCCTCCCGGCCCCACTGTTCGCTCCCAGGCCACGCAGCGGGTGTCATCGCCTGCCTCCACTTCACCCCTCCGCCGGGAGAGGCCTTCTGTGCCAAGGCGTCCACCTGCATCAAACCCGGCCGGTCCCCACCGCGGGTAAGGTAAAAAAAAGAGAAAAAAAGTAAAAAATACCTGAAACTCAACAAAAGGCCCTATCTACGGGAACCGTCCTGCGAAGGCCGACGCCTCCCCGGGCACCTCGCAACGCGGCCAGGCTGCGGCCGGGGGCTCGCCGCGGGCACGGCCGCTGGTTTGGCGGGGCGCGGGTTCCCCACCAGACGCGAGGGGCCTCGCCTCGTCCCGTCGCCGCGGCCGGGAGCGGAGGCGGAGGGAGCGGGAGTTTGACGGCGGG
>Ga0065711_1032635_pt1 | contig 26984 bp, 22 predicted proteins | sample Hoacrofraction12_FD_59098 | JGI IMG/M metagenome (GOLD analysis project Ga0065711, IMG submission 59098) | Hoatzin crop microbial communities from Cojedes, Venezuela - Epithelial fraction 12 v2 (version 2) | ecosystem: Host-associated > Birds > Digestive system > Esophagus > Crop | place... | reverse complement strand
CTCCTACGAGGAGAGGCTGAGGGAGCTGGGCTTGTTCAGCCTGAAGAAGAGAAGGCTGAGAGGGGACCTAATAAATGCTTATAAATATCTGAAGGGTGGGTGTCAGGAGGATGGGGCCAGACTCTTTACAGTGGTGCCCAGCACCAGGACAAGGGGAAATGGGCACAAACTGAAGCAGACGAAGTTCCGTCTGAACATGAGGAAGAACTTCTTCCCTCTGAGGGTGACGGAGCCCTGGCACAGGCTGCCCAAGGAGGTTGCGGAGTCTTCTTCTCTGGAGATATTCAAGACCTGCCTGGACAAGGTCCTGTGCAGCCTGCTCTAGGAGACTCTGCTTCGGCAGGGGGGTTGGACTAGATGACCCACAGAGGTCCCTTCCAACCGCTAACGTTCTGCGATTCTGTGATTCTATGAGGAGTGCTTGAGAGCAGGCGGAAGGGCTGCTGCAGAGAGCTAGCTACGAGCAGCAGTAAGCCACCGTGTCTCTCCAGTACTGCTGAAATGAAAGACAGAGGCAAAAAAGGAACCGGCACCCACTCGTTTGGTGGGAGAAATATGGGGACACTACGGCTCTGCATTATGGGAGACTGTGGGTAGTGACCAGATTTCCTCAGATGCTGACATGCCTCTTCGTAAGAATGAAAGGTAACAGAGCAGGCGCCTGTTAGCAAAATGGGAGCAGAAACTCAAATTCACTGCAGTACTCACAGACTAATCAGTTCTTGTTGCTCATATTTTATGGACTGATCTGGAAGAAATTGAAGGATAGCGGTAATTTTAAGCATGACATTGATTTTGGCGGGGTAACTCAGTACTACAAAGTGACACGTGTGCGCTACCGTTTGTTTACAAAACAAGACCTGCATCCCACAAGTTCAGAGGAGCCTGAATCTCTTCTTTTGTGAAAGCCTAAGCCAAGAACAAGCACGCTCCAGCAGCATGCCTACCATATGAAAATAAAAACATTAAATAAAGAGGAGCCCTAATACCAACAGTCTAAATTTAGACGCAGCGGAAATGCAACCCCATTGACTTCAGAAGAGCTGCACATTTATCTGTGCCTCAGTTCAGCCTTCGGGGATTAAACAAACGATCCTTTTGTTTACTTCCATCCTTTCCAATTTCAAGGTACGTGGACAAATACTTCAATCAGTAGCAGTTAAAAATAGCTCTGACTGCCTTCTTGCAGCTCAAAAGGAAAAACAACAGAACACACGTAAAAACTGCAAATACCTCTCGTGTTATACAAGAGGGATCTCAATGCTTCCGAGTGACCAACCTTGCTAAACTGGGCCAAGCTGAAAATCATCACACACATAACCTTGTAACCCTTTTGCATCTTTGTTAAGCAGTAAACAGGGGGCTAGAGTTTTCTGTTCCCATAACAAGACCAGCAACATTCAGAATCTGAAACATGCTGTTCTGCTTTGTAGGAAATGGAATTTAATTTGCAAGCTTCAAAGAAAGAAGCAAATTCTCAGAAACCAGGTAAAGAAATTCAGCTGGCTATTACACTGCTGAAGTTCAGCTCTAAATTCTGGTGTCCCTCATGCTGGTGTCAAACCAGAGCAACTCATCTGAAAACAGCACAATTGTCCTGCATATTAAATCCAGGTACCAAAGCAGGATTTGGTTGCTGGTCTCTTCTCTCATTAACAGCCATCTCCTGATTTGCACTGGGTTTTCCAAAGTGCTTCCAATTACCCCAAAGTAAATATACAGATCTATTTATTTGGGGAAAAAAGCCATTAAGCTTTGTTCTGATATCAGGTAGGTGTCATTTCCACAAAGCACTTCTAATAGGGTCTTACCCTGGTGTCTGTTTTTTCGGCTGAACTTACTCCTACGCTAGCATAAAATCAGAAGGAACTTAATTTGAAAAAACGGTGACAAAGCCAGTCAGATCCCCTGTGCGGTTTGTGTTAATTAGGAAAGACTATAAGACAATGAGCAAGGGAAAAGCACATTTGCCACACTATGCATCATTCAGATACAAATACTGGTAAAGACAATTGCGAGGCTGATGAGGATATTTGTGAAACTTGCACCAAGACAGATTTTATTTTTTAAAACATTCCTTTCGATGAGACAGACTGGCCAGCACGCATGCGATAGCTGGCAGGAAAAAAGCTGCCCTACCTTTCAGAGTCTCCTGCAAAGTCTGTGCAAAGGCTGCCAGTTTGTGGCTGTCGTGGTTCTTCCCGGTATTCTCTCCTGCCGAGGGTGGCAAGGCCAGATGAAGGTTAACCAGCATTAGATCATTCATCCCAACCTGGGGGGGGGGAGGAGGAAAAGTCAATGCCATGCAGGCAGGGCACAGAAGGTCAGAGCAAAACCACGAGCCTCTTCCCAGTACTTTCGGTAGTAAATCCAGGCGCCTAGGACTCACTTCGTTATCTATGTGGCGTGTCTTGGTTGGTCTTGTTTTTGGGGGAAGGCAGGGAACGTGTTTTGCAGCTCCCTCTGCAACAACCTGCTGCCCTTTCAGTTCTGGGGAAACTGGTTTGCATACGCAAACAGCTGCTTTCCGCCACGGTTGCAGAAACAAGCCGGCTGCTTATGGAAATCAGTTTATGCAAAACCAGTTGTTAATAAGCTACAAATAACGTCGTGGTCATTACATGGGCTAATTACTACTCTCATGTGATTAGCCCTGGCCTGTCACAGAGGCTAACCAAGAAACTTAATGTACCTTGAAAGGAGCTCCCTGCAATCTTCTGCTTGCCTCCTGAGACTCACTTAGCACAAGTAATACTTGCTCCTAATACTCACCTCTTTACGTTATTATTTAATTAACATTAATTATTATTTATTTATTCATAATTATTTTATTAACACTTCTCTCTAAGCATTACCAGAGATATCAGGATCCCCAAACGGGACTCTTCCATCGCATCCTGTGTAGAGATGGGCTCTTTCTACTTGTAGGTTCACTCAAGCGTATGCACAAGAACAGCTTCCAAAATGCACCACGTTCTTTTAGATGGGTTCAGCCCAGTGAAAAAGCTTTAAAATGGAAACTCTGCAGTATGCCAGCAACATAATATAGATCAACCCAAGTCCCTCAGGAGCACTATGCCATCTATCTATCTATCTATCTATCTATCCATCCATCCATCCATCCATCCATCTCCATTCTGCCTACACTTACCCCTCTCCACTCACAACCTGTGGCACTGACGAGAATCACAGCCCTGCGGCTGGCTGCTGCTGGATACACACCTTGTTCTTGCCGTGTTAATTTGGTAAAAGTAGAACAAGGTGACTGCTGACTTCCCTCACACCCTCCGTGCATGTGGATGCCACCGAAGATCCACCGACCCTCACGTGCCCAAATGCTCCCTTGCAGCAGGGTCTGCTCCCACAGGAGCACGGGAAAGGGCTGACTCTGGTGGTCTGCCATGCCCATAAAGGCCCTGCGTGGGTATGTCGCATGGCTTTGACCTATCATCAAACCACGAGACAGTGAATGAGATCGGTTGGAGCCTCAGGCAAATTTTATTCTTTTACAGGACTGTGTCTCTTTCCATCTTACCCAAATTTTTTTAATAAAAGCAAGAGTCCGTTGGCGCAACGGCAGTTACCTTGAAATGTGCAAGATACGGGTGAGGATACGAGTGCTTCCCATTGCCATTAGTCTGCGTGCTCTCCTGAGATGAGGCACCTTTCAGTTCAATGCCAGCTGTCGTATCCCAGAGGAAGCCAGAATATTCGACTCCCTGGAATTCAAAAAAAAAAGAGAATAGTAGTAAGAAGGTAAAAACAAACCACTCGAACCAAATGCAGCCCTCTAGGCGAAACTTTCGCCCACAAGTTTAGTACCACTGTTGGTACTGGCAGGGGTGTCCATCACTCCCAACATATGCAGAGGCGGTAAAAGACGATGTAGGTTTATACCCGGGCTTGGGGCCTGCTGAGGGCAGGGAGCCCAACTCGCTGTGCACAAGCATAAAGCCGAAAGAGCATCCTAGGCTATCAGTAGGAGATAAAGAGAAGCGGTGGACACGCTTCTTTACCTCACCCCGGCCAAAAGCCCCACCAGATGTGGGAGGGAACGTGCCCTGGGCAGCCCCATGGACTTTACTGGCAACTGAGCACGCCGAGCCGAAACGCACATTGCTCTGCTCCCCACAGCCCCTCGCGTCCGTACGCTGGCTATCAGACACCCGGGTCACTTCGGCACTGCTTGGTCCAGCCCACGATTTAACAAGCTGTTGTATCTTCTACACCTGGGCCGCCGCAGGAGTGGAAGACAAAGATGCCGCCTCTCACGCAAACGTCTGGGCTGGCACAGTCCTCGTCTCCTCCTACTCCAGGCAAGGCATCGGACTCTTCTCAGCGTGGTCAATAACGAGGCAGTTTATTACCCATAGGAAAATAAGGATTGTTGGTCTAACCCTGAGCCCAGTGCCTCGCGGTCTCACCAGGCGACTGCTAGGGCTCGCGGCAGACGGTGCTGCACACAGTTGTTCCTTCCCCCATCGCTGTACACCATCTCACAGATTTCTGTCACCCGCCAGCTAGAAATATCCAGGCTCCTTCAGTCTCTTGACATGAATCTGGTCTAGACCTCTCAGCCCTGTCAATATTCTCTGTCGCTTTTTCAGCTCGAACGCTTCACGCTCAGCTCTCCGCTCCTTTCAGCCCCATTTCTATTATCCAACGTCGGTTTTTTTGATTACTTCGGGACGTGGAATTGGCATTTTGAGTCGCATCAGCAGTGGTATCTAACTCCAAGCCTGCCAGCCTCTCCTCCCATCACCCAGACACCGTTTTCCTCGGTATCATTCAAAGCCTCTTCTCTTGGCAAATCATAGTTAAATCCACCGCAAGGAAGAGTTTTTTTGCCATTTCAGCTGCAATAAACAAGCGTTATCTGCTCTGCTGACTTCCTGTGAGCCCTGAAAGAAAGTATTAAGGTTGGCTAAAATCCTTTGGTAGCTCCTTTAGATAACTCACCTTTAAAATAGTGACAAAATTATTCGGCCAGTCGGAAGTCTAAGGTCTGAGCAACCTGGGCTGGTGGAAGATGTCCCTGCTCATGGCAGGGGGGTTGGAACCAGACGATCTTTAACGTCCCTTCCAACCCAAACCATTCTATGATTCTATGAGAACTGCTATAGGAAAAAGCGTGGAAAAATAAAACTGCTGTTAACAGCCACTTGCTGTTCCCTGGCTCCAGATCTCACAGTTGATGGTTGTCAAAAGTCATTGCTTGGTCGAAGGCCAAACGCCCGGGATGTGTGGAAGCACGAGCCTGACGCACCACCTGCCATTTTGCATTCTTTCACCCCGCAGGGAGTCCCGAGATCAGCTTGTGCCGAAGATGCTACATGCTCAGGGTTACGCTGCCTTTCTGCACTGCATTGCACTGGTGTGGGCGGTGTTCAAACCTGATGGACCCATTAACTAACCTGAGGGCTAGAGCAGACTTTTTGGCTTAGTGGAGGGTTCTCCAGCACAGCCAGATCTCTGTCACAGCAGCTAAAAGGAAGAGTCATTAGATATCATTTCTATTCTTAGGTTGGCCACAGACTTTTCCCATAATTTTGAGAACCATTCATCCTTACATCCTTACCAGTAAAACGAGGCAGATGATGATTTTTAATTACTCAGCCCATAGTCAAAACTTTCATTGTTATCATTGGAAATACAGCTCAGGAAAAAATAGACTAAAGACTCTGCATTTAACACAGAAATGGAGGCAATTATTAATAATTCTTAGAAAAAAAAGAAAAAGCAGAAGGAACAACTTCAATGACTTTGCACAACTTTTTAAATTCAGTGTTTTAATGATCTGGCCTAACAAGAGATCCCAAAGGAAAAACTCCAGCCAGGAATAAAAATTTCCTGAAGGGAATTTGCACTCTGCATCAAAATTAAATGGGAATTGTGTTAAACCTTGGGCACATTCAGACCTTCTGTGTCTTCCTAGTGGTAGCTGGAGTCCAGTCCTTGTGCTGCTCAGGTGGTGGGTTTTGGGTTGGTTTTGATTTTTTTTTCTCTCGTGTCAGTTGCCATTCTTGGGTTTTACTCAGAAAAGCAGCAAAAGTTGCTGCACCTCCCAAACCATCAGAGGCCGGCAGCCGCCTCAGGTGTGAGCAGTGCTACAGCCAGATTTGGAAAAGCCAGATTCAGGAAATGTGGATTCGAAGCAGCATGATCACGGGATACAACTGCAGCCACGTCTTTAATAACGACAGTGCTCAGAAGACACGCAGACAGCCCGACCTACTGCTAGGCGCCATTCGTTACGTGACAGGTCTCGGTTCCTGCTTCCACCCCACGACGACACCCATGCTGCAATAACGGCATCACACGAGCGACCTCGTGCAGCAAAACAGGCTCGAGCCCGAGAGGGACCTTGCTCTGAAATCTCACTAGCACCCTTAAAGGAGAAAAAGAGAGATTTCCCTTGGGTGAGACTGCTTTTGGGTGCCGTTAGTGGTATCCAGTACAATGTAGCTATACCTTAAAAATTGTCAAGGGTAGCAGCTGTCACCACCTTCTAAATGAGCACCTCGCTGCAGTACGTACACACGCAGTCCCACGGCAAAAGATGCTGCGGGGGAAAGCAGGGCACAGCACAGTGCTGACTGCAAACGGAGCCCGCGGCGTGTCTTACACACCCGCGCTGAGCACCTGGGGGAACGTGCCAGGCAAGCTCCGCTTCCCGGTGAGGATGGCGGGCTGCTCGGCCCCTCCGCGGGGTCTGCACTTGCAAACTGGGATGTGGGGAGCTCTCCCGAATGCCTGCCGGTGCCGTGCTCGGGAACAAGCTCAGCTGGCTGGCACAAAAAACATTCAGAAGTATTGCAGCCTGCCGGGGGCAAAACCAAGGACTCTTTCCTCGTCCTAATGTGCAGCCTTTCTTCTATATTTCTCTCTGCTGTTTTTATGTGCTGCACCTTCCCCTGAACACACACACACCTTCCTCCTTAGCAGCGTGCCACAGGCCGAGGAAAACAATTCTTCCAAAAAATCAATTGCGCCGTCGAATTGAAAGCTATAGGAAGAGCCGGCTTCAAAAACAAAGCGATGTAAACCTTGCCAGAAAAGATCTGCAAAATGTTTTGCCTTAAACGGATTCAAAACATGTCCTTTTTTAGAGGGGACGCAAAAAAAGCAAAGGCAAAGTTCAGACTTCGGGATTAATGTACCTTGTGTAGCTGGCCCGAGGGTTTTTCGGAAACAACACCCTTCCAACATCCTCTGGGGCCCTTCCACTTGCGGATGTTTGGCAGCGTCGGCTGGTTCAGCTCCATACAAAACTAGAGAGGAAAGAGAGGGAAAAAAAAAAAAAAATAAGGTCAGCTTTGTAGGGTTTTAAAAAAGTGCAAAATAAAGCATGTAGCCAGGCATTGGTAAGAGACATCGTGGAGCACAGGCTGTGCTCTCTGCCCTCCCTGAAGGCTCGCAAAGGAGGTGGTCCGGGCCACATCCCACGCTGACTCACCCCCGACTGGACATTTTTTGGAGAGAAACAAAAATTAAAATGGCTCAGCGCAAACGCCGCGAGTAGAGCGTTTCTCTCTTTTTTTCTCTCCTCCAAAGCTAGTTGTTTGACTGGAAAGGGGTTTCCTCCGTGCCTCCTCCAGTGATGCTGACCGCACCGTATCCCACCCTGTGAGGGGCTCCTCGAGCAGCTGCCGAATCCTCCCGGGGGGGGATGGCTCCACTCCGACACCGAGGAAGGGTGCAGGCTGCCTCAGCGGCTGGCGCCTTGGAGTTAGGGCTCCTCCGACTTGGGCACCCTTACGTCCTCAAGTAGACGGTCAGAGCTACGGAGGCTGCGCCCCAGCGCCCAGCAGATGAGGGATGCTGGGGTCACGGACACCCTGTCAGTAATCAGTGAGGAAGAGCAACGGGCACTTCCACTGCGCATCCTTTTTGTTGTAGCTGACACCGCAGAAACGGCGTTGAAGCGCAGAGGTTTTTCCAGTGAAAGAGTATCCCCAGGCAGTATCTTGTATCCAGAATGTCCCTCCAAATCGAGCAGCAATTTAACGAAGAAGGATTTTGAAGGCAAACGATAACCTCCTGTCCACAGAGACTCTTTGCAGTGGGACGCGCCAAACACAGTTCGAAAAGCTACAGTGACAAACCGCAGGCATACAAGTGTTTCCTCTGTGGGGACCAGCAAAACGATGGGACAGCTACTCTCGTGCTTATTTTACCTTTTGTTTCAAAAATAAAAATCGCACCCTGCTCTTTTACTAACTGCCTTGTCTGTAAGTTCAGCATCCTGGAGGTGGAAGCTGCAAGCGCTGACTTCGCAGATAGTGCTGTCTTCGACGGTTGCACTTGCTGATGTCAGAGGTCTTTCCCAACCTACGATTCTATGACCCTACGATATCCGCAACCCAGCAACCCTTCCTCGCCTCGGCAGGCTGACAGTCATTGCGGTTGCGCACGCAAAGCGAAAATGCTTGGCGCACCTTTTGAAGCAGTTTTCTGAAATGCAGAGGTTGGCTGGGGCTGTTTGCTCACCACGCCGCAGCAACACGCCGCATTACTGTCCGTTATACACCTTCCGGCAGCGCTGGGGCTGGGCTGGTTCGTTAAACGAGGAGGCAGGCAGGGTGTCTGCAGGGCCTGGGGACAGAGCTCGGCTCTGAACCGATTGCCAGGTGCTACCCTAATAAACACAGTAAATCACGGCAGCAACAGTTATTCCTGATGTCATTCCGATGACTTTAAACAGAGTGAATTTGGCGGATGGGTTTTCTAACATTTAAATAACTTAAATCAGCAAAAACCCAACAAAAGAGCCAACTTATCTGTGGGTTGCAGCTGCCTGGAAGATCCAGCCAGCACAAAGTATACAACAGGGCTGAATAAATCTGGCAGAAACCATTACTTTATTAAAAAGAGCATCTGCAGTTGACTACTTTGAATATTTTGTTTCCTCCATTTTTTTTTTATTTTTCTTAAGGCCTTGATTTAACTTTGCTCAAACAAAAAAATGACAAATAAGATTACACGGGTAGTTCAGAAAAAAAGCCACCAGCCCGCTCTGGGTACGGCTGCAGCAGCAGAGAACTTGGCCTACAGCAGCCGACTTAATCTGTGCCCATTTTCCAGGGCTTACAGGCACACAGATGTTGAAGTTGTGAGAACATGCTTGCTTGGGTCATGTTTTTTTGCTGAAGTGAGAAGGGCATTTCTCAAATCACGTTGTTCTGCCCACAAAACCCAGCGTGAAACAACATGATGCTTTCCCTCATACAGTAAAAATATACAGGCAAGCTCCTAGCCCACATTGGGAATGAAAAAAATGCCTTTCCTTCTTTGCAAAACTAAGTTAGAGCTATGCCAGTCCCTTTGAGGAGCAGATATTCAAGTGGTAAAGAAAAATAAAAACTAAAATCTCAGTCAACCAGAACAACACATTTTTTTTCCCCCCCAAATCCTCCTAAGGAGAAAAGTTCTATTTTTCTTTTTCTCCAGAGCCTTTTTGACTGCAAGTTTCCTGAAATGCAATCAGCTGCTTCATTAAATCCTACACACACCGAGTGAAAACTCAGGCACGTACCCTGATACCAACAGCATCAGGGCTCATATGCAAGGATGCTCCGTATTACGCCGGGGCTGCCGCAGTCTCTCTTGCCGCCGGGTGCCGGTTTTTGTGGGACAGGCGGTGCTTCCAGGGAGCAGGAACGTGGCAGCACCAGGCTCCAGGCATGCTCTAGGCAAAGAGCAACCTGTGCTCTGGAGAGGTCAACCCACCTTGTGCCAGGTACCGGCCCACTGTCCCCATCTGGCGTGCAAGGCGCCAGTGAGGGCCACCACCCCAGGAACTGGGACAAGCCCTGTTGCTCCTCAGCAACACGTCATCTTCCCAAGAAGGGAGGATCCAAAGATGTAATTGCTCTTCGTCCACCCTGATAAGGAGCCTGCGTCTGCTGTTCCCAGCCCCTCCGAAAGCAGAGACAGGTACAAAAGAAAGCTTATGACTGACACTAGAAAAGAATGGAGAGCAGTGGGAAAAAGCTGGGGAAATGCACATTTGAGGAGGGACTGGAAAGGGGAAGGCAAGGGGTCTTGGACTAATTTGGGAGCAGGGTGAAGAACATATGCTGGGCTGGCACGCGCTGGAGATCATAAAGGAGTTGCAGACTCCCTAACAAACCTACCTGCCTCCCGAAGACGCTCCGAGCAGTGCCAGCAAGAGCACCTAATGTGTGCATGAAGTTAAATCTCTTCCAGTGCAGTAACCCTGCACGCTAGGAGAGCTGCCAGTGAGCGCCCTGCGGTAGCCCACGAGCAGATCTCACCGCCTCTTCTTCAGGATGCCCTGGTTCATCTTTGTTTTCTTTTGGGGTGCTATTTGTGCAGCCAGTCCCAAACCAGGCACAGCAGGGTCATCCTGTCCAGATGATGACACCACTCCGTGCTGAACATCTTTGCCTGTCCAGTGTTCCTCCAGTAGCACCAGCACTGGGGACCACACCGAGCCAGCGACCTCCCTTGGGGTGAGCATCTTTTGCTCGAAATATGGGTGCGCTGCTCCTAAACCCTGAGGGAACTAAACGTGACCCAGGAAAACAATGCCTTAGGGCTTCATAAACTACACATTTCTTATCAGACAGTGATTCCTCTTGGGAAGACATTTTCATTTCAGACCTGGAGTCAGAGTAGAGGCTGCAAGGAGAGTGAGGAGAGAAGCAACAGTGAGGGGGAGCTTCCAGGGTGAGCCTGTTGTTATGGCAGGGTTCATCTGGGTGCAGTAATCATTGCCTGAACTTTCGAAAGGCACTCCAGGCAACTAACTGCCCATTTTGGTTAATTACCACAGAAGCTTTCAGGCCAAAAGGGCACTGCAGTTAAGGTAAACAACAATTTACTTCATCAAAGCAAAGGTGATTTTGATTCCTCTTAACTGACAGACAAGACTTAGGGAATAAATATTCCATTTCTAAACGTCACATATACAGTTCCTTCATTTTTAACAGGCACTAGAGGGAGCAGCTTTAATGACTACCAGAGATGCATGCGAAACTTCTGTCAATTCCTTCTCATTTCAGCTATATTGAGGTGTCATATTAGTAAAGATTTGACATCGTTGTGGTGAAAGAGACTTGGAATTAGAGTGGGGGATCTGGCAATACTTGAAAAGGAGACCCTGACCAGGAAAAAAAGATGTTAAACTATAATATTAGGTCAAAATTCACCACCTTTTTTCAAACTGGTCCTGGATCCTGGATAAATCTCGAAGTAGGCATCTCTACCTGTGCATGAAAAATTTAAGTCTTCTGGTAGGAGGCTCACTTTCCTGTTACTTTTGAGGGACTTCTTAGTAGCAGTAGTTCACGGACTGCAGGAATCTACACGTCATGGGCTGGAAAACACCAAGGTAAGGGCTGTTCTGTGCTACAGAGCATCTCCCAGTGATGGACGTGGTGCTTCAGCAAAGGGTAAACAGAAGAGCTCTAAGATACACATTGTAAATTGTGCAGTGGCACTGGAGGAGAAACCTGCCAACCCTCTCTGATAAAACTCCCATCCTGAAACATGATCTATTTCTGATAGAAAATGCAACTCAATTGACAGTAGCTTCATGAGACCATCTGGCACCGCTCTTTTTTAATACATCCTTTAATATATATATGCCTTCCCTGCTCCATCACTGGGTATTGTACAAGGTAAAAATCATGTTCCTAGAATTAAATGCACATTATCCTTTCTTCTCTTTATTCATCCGAGCGGACTGTACTTTCATTTCTAATTGAAAAAGCAGACTCGAATACCTGTCATCCCAATCCAATCTACCATGTACAGGACACAACTACAGTTGGTGCACCCTAATGAAGCCTGACCTAGAAAGCCAGTAGCAGAAAAGTTGCAAATGTTTCTGAGAACTTGAAATCAACACCTTTGGTTTTCACGTAAAGCTTCCTGATTTGACACCGATGCTCCAGAAAAAGAAGAGTGTTCTTTTAAATCACGTTTGTGAGTAGGAAGAGGCAGAGTTCAGGGCTGGAGAGATTTGTGGGCGTTGTATTTTACTGAGCTGGCTATTGAGGCAGGGGTAAGGCAAGGCCAAAGGCTTCAGGACTGTTGTCCTGGTGCAGCCATGCATGGGAGTGCAAGGTGAGTCAAGGGGGGATGCCAGACGCAGTGGGGCCAGGATGCTCAGCGCGCTTCTGCAGCCCAGTGGCACCGCACCGGCTTCCCACTGGCAGGAGCAGCCGAGGAAGGGGACACAGAGGAGCATCAGGCCTTTCAGTTACATCTGGATTCTCCTACAACCAAACATAACAGCAGGGAAGGAAGCGTTATTATGGCTAAAGCTTGAAACAGAGACTCAACGTTGGATCCCATTTCCCACTGACAACAGTGTTGTCTGAGGCCTTCATTGCTTGGTTGCCTCTCCCTTGAGTATATATCCCCTTACCGATTGCAAAAGGAGCCAAAAAATACACACGCAAAAACCAGATGCATCCACTGGCATGGAAGATGCCCTCACAAACTCGATTCAGAGGAACACAAGTGCAAGTCAGGGTGGCTCCATGTTGAGATATAATGTTTTTCATATGCCCATTCAACTGGTCCCTTCTAGGAAGACTTCATGAAAGATTCCATAATATTTATCGGTTGTGTTGTTCAAGTAATGGTATTACATACAGGCAAATAACATTTGGCAGGAAGATGGGAGTTTGAAAGACAGATAATTGTGTTTTCACAGGAGAATGACCCACCCCAGGGAATCACTTTCAGTCCCAGCCATATCGATACATTTGTGTTGGACAAAGTTTTCTACTTCTCCCTCTTGTACACAACTGTACATAAGTCTACAGTGAAGTTAGAGCTGAAGAAATAACTAAAAATTTGGAATGTTCAGGAGAAAAAATACAGGATGAAGCAAAAAAAGATAAGGAACCAATCTACCGAAAGCGTAGCAGCCATGGAATTGCTCCTGGAAAGCTCACCTGCCCCTTCTGCCATGCTGGCGTGTCCTGTTTGCACCGGGTCATTGAGACCTGGGGTAATACCTTCCCATCCTTTTAAGTACTGGTTTGCTGTTCCTAGAGCTAAGCCAAAACATCCAGATTGATGACCGAGTAAATCCTTGCCATCTTCCACGTTCTTCACAAGCATTATCTAACACATCCTTCAAAGAGCTCTGTAAACTCCTTGCGAGCAGTGAAATCAAGAGAGAGCCCTTCAGCACAGCCAAATCCTCAACCAGTGCCTTTCTTCAGAAACAATACAGCACCCCCAGGCACAGCCATCACTTCTACATGCCTTTGCACGCTACGGGCATGCAGCGCTCATTTGCTGTGGCAATGCGCGTGCATATTGGTGTCCCAAGTCCTGGTCCATCTGAAGGCAGGCACCCACGGCTTTTTCATCACCTCCAGCAGGACTCATTTTTTCCTGGAAAATGTGCTGCTTCTGCTTCTTAAACAGCATCCCAGTAATTCAGACAGACGCCCACGGAGGAAGGATATCCTTCCCCTGGGGACCAGATTCTCAGCTCCTAAACGAGTGCTCCAGGCACGACGTTATGGACCAGAGAGCAAACATTTATCGTACTGCAGCCTCACCGCACGGGAGCCATGTGGCAACCTGAATTCCCAGCTTTGCTGCAAAGACCACTTCTAAGCTTAGTATTTAAAAAAGCAAACCTCTGGGACTGAGCTCCTTAGAGGAGATAGGATGAGGAAGGCTCATTTTTCAAGCCCAACTACGCGTAGGCTAGAAACTAAGTTGTCCAAATTGGCTCTTGCCTGCTTCAGAGGGGGGTGGTTCTGGGTCTGCAGAGAGGCACTGCCCTGGGTGCCTGAGGGACGTGAAAGCAAAGCATCAGAGGACTCCGCCATTTAGGCACCCCTGGGGTTAGGCAGCAGCCAAAGGATGCCTGGTAGAACTGGAAATTTTTTTAAAGTGAACACATCGTTTCCACATCGTACCCGCGCCAGGTATCTGAGCCCCTTCACGAGCTTGGCCCTGGTTTGAACCGGCCCGTGGATGTGAATCCAGCTGGACACGAGCCCCTCTCCTGCAGCTGCTGTGTTACTCACCCATTGTACTTCATGAATGTGCGGGAAATAATTATGCTGATAAGCTTCAGATTATCTCAATTACCAAAAGTATGTAACGATTTGTTTCCATATGCAAACCTGTTTGAATCAAATCAGATTTTTTTAAAGTCAGGCTTTACAGGCTCGGCTGGGGAGTGGTAGCAGCCTCAGCTTGCACTCCCAAGCTATGCGCTTTCCTTTTCAAGTACTTATTTTGGAAAAATATAGCAGTGAGTTTCTACACTGCCCTCCCAGATGAATTATAGCTTGCCACAGTCACCCAACTGCTTAATTCTTTGTAATATCCGAGAGGAAATTACATTCTTTATCTTTGAATATATGATTAAAAAAACAGATTGTAGCCCATAAAGCCAGTTCTTTGCTCGCCTTTAAGCACAGTGTTCCCAGGACAACAATGCAGATCATCCACTGGCATGTTCCCCTACCTTCATCCTAAGCAAAAGTGGTTATTTATATAAACAGTGTCTTTTTATAGATCTTCAAAAGGAAGACACGGAAACCTTTGGTGCAGAGCAGTGAAACAACAATAACTGAAAGAGGCAATGCAATAACTCCCCTAACACATTTTAAGTGCTGGGGCTACTACTAAAGAATTGTCAAAATGGGATATGTAACATCTTTCAGCCAGTTTGCCATCTCAGGGGAAGGTGTCTCCACATACGCTTGGTAGAAATTCATGCTGCCTCTTCCCTGGGGAGTACAGCATCCGTATTTGCCAACGTCCACGTAGGAGAAGTTTTGTGGGTTCTTAATTTCTCATGTTTTTCTTCACAAGCTGAGCTTTTTCCTTGTACTTCATGGGACAGACTCATTTTGCAGAAGGCATTTCCTGACTACTTCTTTTCTTACTCTTAAGGACTTTTTTTGTATTTAAAAATAATACAGGAATTAAGGCTGAAGAGGTTGTCAAGGATGGTCACAAAGCCTTGCAAATTATTCTTGAGGCCGTTTCAAGCAAGCATTTTATTCTGCATAAGCAGGCAGTACAATCATTAACAGCAATAATGGCATGCTAAGGGAACTGATGTGATAGAAACAAGAACAAAAAGAAGCTCTCATGACTATGAGGCTATCTTTTTCATGAAGATGCTTTTACAAGCGATGAGCTGTTGAGTTCACAGTTTTCCTACACTGTTGTAAAACAGTCTGCTCAATTGGTTGGCTGTGCTAGAATCATAGACACCCCACGACCGAATTAATTACCTATTACTATGTTGTCTGCTGTAAATACTCAGGTGCTTTTCCAAGTATTTTTTTTCCCCCCAACTCATTATTTCCAAAGGAAGAAGACAAGTTCCATTTTGCTGCCTCTTCTGCTGCCAGAAGTACACCTCTCTGGGAACACAGTATTTAGAAATACTACTACAAGTGTATTACTACAACTACTGCTTCAAGCAGCAATCGAGACCGAGATCAAAGCCCCAGGTATGCTACTGCATGTTTACTCAGAGCACAGGTACTTCACTTCAACCCGTTACAGCCACCGCTCTGCACAGCCCTGGACTGGGCAGCAGATGTCTGGAGACCTAAGCTGCGTGCTCACTGGGACAAGATGCAAGGCACCGGGCAACCAGGAGTGAGTGGCTTCCTGAGATCCCCTCTTATTTTTATTTTTTTTCTTTAAACCCTGGGCCAAATCTTTTCCCATGAAACATGAAACTCAGGAATCTAATTCTGCAGTGTGGTGTAAAATCATACCACCGTGAGTACAACCTTACTCACCCGGTAACTACTGGGACCACACGAGGTGAAAATCAGTTTATCAGAGCCTAGCCCTTAGTAAGGAAAGCAAATAGAAAACCATCCTATGAAACATGAGACCTGAAAGTGATAAGAAATAGTTTCTTGTTCACCCATTAAACACAAACCAAACCAAACAAACCAACCAGTGAGCTGTTTCGATTTGCCATGATCTGAATCTCCTTACCTGCAGTCTTACCTGCTTTCAGCCAGAGGAAAAGAGGAGAGGAGAAAAATGTGCTCATACAAAAGCAGAACAAACACAACCGAAAGGGAACAGGGAAATCACAGTTTTGAATGTTATTAATCAAGGAAAGCTGCTTAAGCACATAAGGTAACTAGGTCTCTCTCCATTCCCATGGTAAAAATTTACTCATTTTCAGAGGTGTTAGCAAGTGAGTTGGGTTTTTTTGTGGTTTTTTTTTATTTATTTAAAAAATTGTGCCCTTCTGGCATATACATGGTGGTAAAGACAGACAGGACTGTGCTGATGTGCAGTATGAGAAAGAATAAAATCAGGGTATGAAGAAAACTGCTGTGACACAAGGAAAAAGGCACAGCATTCATTATTACCAGGTCACAGTTTGGCCACCTCTACAGAGCCTTGCATCAAAAATAGTTCTTCACTGGGCATTTTACTTCCATCCATTTCTTTTCTAATGTTAGTATTACTGTTTTCCCCGACTGATTTACATCTCTGCTTAGAGCAAGCGTTCTTTCCCATGGTAAGAACACAAAAACAAGGAAGAGAAAAATATATAATATGACTCACAACCATTGCCAACCTCAAATATTTATTCTTCCTTCAGGCATTGATTATGCCACCATACAGAACACTGTGCCACCTCCTGTAAAGTTATTTTAATCTGTCTTGCATCCTATTCCATCACTTTTTTTTTTTTTGGATGCTTATTATTAGGAGAATCTCTTCCAGGCTGCTAGAATTAGGACATGTCATCTCACCTTTTTTTTAAAAAAAAATCTCATACTCTGCTTACATTCTTTTTCACACCTCTAGCTCATAATTTAAAGGCCCCAATTTGACACTGATTCCTCTCTGAAATAGCACATTCTTTATTTATAAGTTTGCATGAGTAATGGATGGGTTTCTGTCTTCACCCACTAGCACACCCTCCACAGAGTTTACGGGACTGTGCTCCAACCCTGACCGAAGTTCTGCTCCAACAGATGCAATGGACTCGGACTCCCCATAGAGAGCATGTGGATTACTTCATCCATATAAACTACCAAAAAATTATTTGGGCTCACATTAAAACACTCTTGCTGCTATGTCAATCTATTAAAAAGGAAATTAAACAAACCCCTCCCCAAAATTGCCGACTATTCAGAACTGGTGCTGTTCTATGAACTTACTTTGCCTTCTGTCATCTTCTAGAAGAAAGCCAAGGACTGACTAAAGACACGTATTACTTCTACCACCCACAAACGCATGCCAGCATTTGTAAACACATTATTTTTCCGTTTCTCCTTGTTCTGGAAGTGTAGAGAATGATTCTACTAATGTCTAAGTTTGGCTCCCGTTCAGGGATAAGACTAGATGCCTCACAAGAGAATGCTAAGCTAGTATAAGAAGCAACCTCCACACCACCGCTTCTCGGAGAGGCACAGCCATGCTGTAGGGGAGAAGAGGGCACCTCCCAAAGGACAGAATTTTAGGAGCAACCTGTGTTCTCCGTGGCTCCCTATCATGTGTATAGCATGGCTTCTAGTGTTTTGTTTATTGAAGTCCACTGGTCATCAGAAAATAGACGGGCAATGACACTAAAGAGGAAAAAAAAAAATCCAGCCAAGATCAAAGACACCAGAGATACTAGTAGATCAGAGCCTGTGTTTACAATACTGCTGACCACCTGACAATAGTTTGCAGCAGAGGGGCCTGGAAAGACAAAGTAGTCATAGGTGCCCTGCAGAGAGCTACTGAAATCATCACGGAGCTGGCCCGAGCCATTAGGTCCACCAATACATCTCCTTAAACTTCGAGCCATCTAGATGCCTCCTAGAGGACAGAAAGGAGGAAAAGAAGTGAAAGGCCAGAGGCAAACACTGCACAGCTGCAGGGTTCCTAAGTCCATTTAGCGGATGGGATAATCCCAAAGAAGCATCCCATGTTGTCAGAAGGGGTCTCAACATCATTTCCAGCTCCACTCAGCCAAAACCGGTTCCTTCACAGTAACGGCCATATTTCCCTTCATTCTGAAATTTCTTGACCCCAGGGGGGGAAGTCTGAAAAAAAGACTTTGCACCCCTGAGTTATTAGCTGCACTCAGATAAGCAAGCAAGACAAGGGAAAGAGATAGGGGGAAATGCAGGAAGGGTGTGGGAGACCAAAAGGGTGAGTAATAGGGAATAAGGGGGGAAAAAGAATTAAAATAAACTCAGTTGGACGATTTGGAATAATCTCCTTTCACTCTGAGTGGTCAGTCATTGACTCCATGGTGGCTTTGCAGGGACAGGGCAGGACGACCTACTTCAGCTGATGAATTATGCAGATGTCCGTCCCACGGCTGAATTAGGCAAAGGGTACAGCGAGAGGCTTGATTCCGCCTCTCCTCTCTGGGGATGGGGAACAGAAGAATGAGGCAGCAACAGGACTGGAAGAGACTAATCAAAGGTCTCGAGTGAGTCAGTGTCCAGGTCTACATCTCCTTTTCCTGTTCTCTGAAAGCGAGACTGCTGTTTCCTGATCTGACTCTAGAAGACATCTAAAAGTACTGAAGTTTCAAAGAGGTCAAGCTCTTTCTGGAAAGGATGGTTCTAAGAACAGGCAGTAAATATCACTCATTTACAGCAACTAATTCTTTCATTGCCAATTGCCTTAGAATCTTTTTTAATCAATAGTTCCACAGCAAAGCAAGATAGCAAGCCGGGGCTCACGCTGTACAGTAGGATTACAGCATTTAAAAGTATGCATGCAAAGACTCAGTCCTGAACTAACTGCATTTCTGGGGTACATCTCTGCTGCACTAAAACAAAAAAAACAATACCATCAAAGAGGAAGGACTGTCTTGACGTTAGAAGAGTGTCTGGGACTCAGGGGGCTGCGGTTCGCTTCCCCACTCTGCTTGGAGTCAGTCATCTTAGGTGACTCTGCCAATATCGTGTGATTTCCTTGCAACTCCACCATGCCTCCACAGATCAAGGATAACCACAATTCTTCCCTCCTTCTCTGGGACCGCCACGTGATTACACTCTCCAAAAAAACTGAACAGCAGCATTAGTGCAGGATATTTTGGCTGCGTGGGCAACGGATACTTTCCAGGTGATCCAACCTCCGTAGCTGCAGAGCTCAGACAACAACGGAAGACCCTCGCCCCGCAGGAATGGGTGTCAACAGCCCTTCCCTGCTCTTCCTTCAGGAGACGTCGATGCCAGCTCCCATGCCAGTGCCGGCTTATACAGAGGGAATAACGTTTACCAGCACTGACCAGCCTCTTGGTGCTTATACGGAGGGAATGGGGACGGGCCAGACAAACGGCCTCGGGTGACCAGCGGCTCCATGGCAAGGGACACTACAGCTCACTTGCAACTGCCCCAGCAAATGCACACACCAACATATTTATATCCACGCAAGCAAGAAGCAATGTGCCTATGCTTACCCCTGCAAATGGAAAACAGCACCTCTCTTTCAAACACCGACAAGCTCTAGGGATAACCTTTCACAAATAAACAACCTGCTCTGCTCCGAGAGGGATTTTATAAAGAGCAGAGATTACAATGGGCTTAATCACGATTAAACACTGATCTGGCTCAATCTACTCCAAAGCAGACAAAAGATAAATAAAAACCTCCAGCAGATGCATTTCATACTGGAAATTCTGGAACCTCGATTGACGTCATACTTTTTATGTTCAGATAATATCTGGAGGAAACAGTACACTGGATCAAGAAAACAAAAGCAAATTTCTAGTTAAAATTCTGTGTGTGCCGTGTAGAAAGGAGAAGGCTACAGCAGGGAATGCACAGCACAGCTCAGCATTTTGCAAACCCGTTTTTGACTGTAGCTGAAATTGCACTATTAGAGCCATGCCGCTAGAAAGAAACAAGCATCCCGTTTCGCCCTGGTCTCCTGGGTCTCACCCTGTGGAAGCGGGCAGCAGTACTCATCGCGTTTTCCCTCAGACAAAACCTGCTGCTGATTGATGACAGGCAGGTTACTTGTCTTTTGCTAAAATCATGCCACCTCCTCAGTGTCACCCCAGTTGTGGCGCATTGGTTCCTCAGGCACAGTATGAGAATTCTGGATGGTGGGAAGGGGTTGCATCTAGTGAGCATCTCCCAAATATAGACATCTGGTCTTTTCTATGGGTGAAGAAACCCAGGAAACAGATTGCACATCACTGGAGACAACTCTAGCTGTTAGTACTGCTGAGGGAGGTGGAAAAAGTCAAAGAATGAGCACAGAACCTAGGGATTGCTTGCTTACAGTGCTTCCAATTTTATTCAACAGGATAAAGATGTTCTCTTTGAGGAAAGTGAAAAAATTCTCCATATGAGAGAGAAAAAACCAATAAATTTCTATCTGGAGGAGAAGGCTGATCAGAGTTTTCTCATTCTATCATCCCAACACTTTGTGTCCACACCAGCAGAAATGCCCAGTGGATGACCACATAACGTTTGGCCAGCAGATGGGAGCGATCCCTTCCTGTACCGAGGTGGCTAGAGGCTATCCCGCTGCCTCTCCTGGTGCCCAGCAAACGCATCCCGTGCTTCACAGCTACAGGACCTCTACTTCCGAACACCAGGTGAAAGACTTTCAATCCCTTTTGATTTGTGACCTCCAAAACTTCTCCAGTGAAGCTAAAAATCCCCATACAGACAATGTCAGCCTACTGATAATTGCTTTATTCTTCTCACTTTCTTTTCACTGACCTCTTGGACGTAGCTCACGGTGCACAAATTTGCCATCACTGGCACAGAAAGACCTTGCTAGTGAAATCTATGTTACTTATTCTGATTTTCAAGCTGCAAGTTATAATCAACTTCAAGAACATCATCCCCGAACAAAATCACAATTCTCACCCCAACTGGCACCATGCTTCAGCCCACCCAGCGCATCTCTCCTGCCAGTCTAGATAGATCACTTCCAACTTCAAGCAGAATAATCATCATTTTGCAGATGAATTTCACACTTTCAGAAGCTGCAGATCAGCTACACGATTTGCATTTCCTAGATGAGAAGCCAACAAACTGCTCCATCTGTGGTATCAAGAGGACGGCCCTTTCTCGTCCTGAGTAACAGCAGATACACTTGCTTATTAATACACAAATAGGAAAACAATGGGTTACTGTTGCTTGCTCCCAAAGCAGGCTTACCTTACAAAAAGCTGTCAGGGGGTTACTAAATATTGCTTTGTTGTACAGATTGTTTAACTTTCCTCAATAACCTACCTCTGCAGGACAAATTAGCTCAAGAGCCCACGATAACATCTGAAAGGCATTGGAGGGGGGGGAACATTTGACAGAATGCAAAGAATATTTTTATTTTTCTTACAATATGGATGACTCTTCCTGCACATCCTACTGGCATCAAGCACCAATGAGAACAATAATTTTGGCACACTTGTTGCCTATGAAAAAGGACTACGGATGTAAATGCTAAAACAGCAACCAATGTGAAATGTCACCTGGCTAGGCAGTTCAATCCACTAATTACTTAAGCAGATTTATTTTTAAACTGTAAAAACACCATGTTCCTCAGGAGAATTATTTTTTCCCCTTCCACAAATAAATACAATTAACACTTGCCAAGTAGAATTCTTCATCTGCAATTAAAGACTTCCCAAAATTAGACCAAGTACTCAAAACCACATTGGGGCGAGAGCGTCCCTGGGGGTCTCTCCCAGAGCGGCGCTTCTGGAAGAGGAAGAGATGCTTCACACAGGACACAGCGCCAGCAAACCTGCGTGCCTGAGATACTTCTTTCTAGAGCCTGAGCGGCCTTGAACCCTTACAGGGATGAGGCTGTCTCGACCGCAAGCCCTCCCTTGGCATCTCGCCGTCTGTGTCCGTTACTGACTCCGGCAAACGGCAGCAGCTTCGGCAGGGGGGTTGGACTAGATGACTCACAGAGGTCCCTTCCAACCCCGAACATTCTGTGAAGCAAAGGCACGCCAGCAATGCAATCCCGCGGCAGCTGGGGCAAGCTCAGCGGGGAGGCAGGGGGAAGCAAACAGATCAATTTGAAGGTTCAAGGTAAGACAAAATGCAGGTAATTACGCACTCAGTTTTAAGCTGCTGGTGAGACCGCTCATGTTGCATACGTGCCGGAACGGGTCTGATGGGCTACGGCCAACACAAACACAAACAAGCCTGTCTCTGACCCAGAATTTTCTCCAGGTAAAGACTCTTGTTCTTCTTACATGACCCGGTCCCGTTTCACTGAAATGAATTATTATTTTCCCGTTCCTCTTAATGACAGCAAGGATGGTGCTGGGGTCCACAAGCAGCACCTCGCTTCTGCAGTGCTTACTGCATGGCACCCCTGAGAAACCAACCAGCTGATGAGCAGCATCTAAGGGTCAGGCAAGCTTGTCACGAGCCAGGACGAGCTGTAATTAAACCCAGTCAATCATCCCTTCTGTCTCAGCAACCCCAGGCACAAATACAGCCAAGTGTGGTAGATCTTTGGCTTCAAGGGTCATTTTGGCCAAATGTGCCAAAACATTATGGTTTAGGAAATTAAACGAATAGTCTTTGCGTGACACAAAGCTTCGCACGGTCCAATCAATTTATTTTCAATGGCCGAGGTCGGAAAAACATTTAAAGATAATAAAGTATCTAAGACAGTCAGAATAGCATTAAACCCTTCTGCTGTAAGCAACCAGTAAATAACTGATGGACAGCTTTTGAAGGACAGCAGTGCTCCGCTACACAGGGCAAAGCTTTCTGCAAGCGGTTGCCATCTTCTCAAGACCTCAACGGTTCAAGCAGATTCTCCCAGCCTGCTCCAACAGCCTGCTGCTTGATGTGCCTCGCCTCCCAGACCATCATCCCCTTTCAGAAAGTTGATGGCAAACGGTGGTTTGCAGTGCCAGATAATTTTCTGGTAGTGTCTCAAGGCTCTGATTCTCAAGAGACTCGCCACGCATGGGCTTAACTTCAACATGATTTGATTTAACGGAGCTAGCCTGCAGCACGAACACTGGTGTGTGCCTGTAAGCCTTTTCAGGGCGCACTGCTGGTCACCAGCGTGCTTCTACTCACTCTGGGTTTCCATGCAAGTATTGAAAATATACAACAGCTCTTTCAGAGCTGAGCACTGAATTTTAGGAATAATAAGGTTGCAAAAGTTCAAAACCATTTGCGACAGACTAGAAAATGTCCTACAGGAAATACACTTTTAGGCTATCGTGTCCATAGATACCTTAAAGAAAACTTCCCTTCAAAACCCAGAAAAATCAATCTCACAATGAATATTAAAATATTATAATTTAGTAATATTCTGTATTCCTGCAATATAATGCAGACAAATAATGATTTACGAATACAAAACTCAGCACGTGTTCGCAAAACCTGACTCTGTATCAGGCAGGACAAGGGATTTTGTTCTAGTCTACTTTTTTTTTTCCTCCTGTATTTAAAAAATAAAGACAGCAAATTTCTTTGAACTTACATAATCCCACCCTGTTGTTTTCCAGAAGGCTAAACTGGCCTTTTAAATTCTTTAAGCTTGGCATTGTATGAAAGCAGATATCAAATATTCAGAGAGCTCAAATTAGAAAGATCTTTCTTCTGCAGCTGAGCCTTTCCAAAGAGCTTCCTGCAGAGCTCCAGACAATGCCTCCAACAGCCATTCCCACCAGGCTGAGGTCACTCGCCCTTGCCAAACCGAGCAGCCAAAGGAAGGTGTAGGGCCAACAGAAGGGTGAGAAGTGTGCAGGGTGTGAGGTGCCAGGGAAGCTGACTGCTGCAAACGATAACGATTGGTAAATATTAACCTGTTTTGCACAATGAGTGGTTGAGAACCGTTTCTTCTTTGCATGCGAAAACCCACAGCATCACCTGCTTAGCCCTCTGTCACTGCCTTTCAAGAAAATCCACCTCTTCGGGTCAAAATCAGAGTTCACCAAAGCCAATGAAGGGACGCCCCTCTTTGAATTCACTGGGCTGTACACAGGCCCTCAGTGAAACACATCTCCAGTCAGTGGCAAAGCACCAGGCTGAAGCACCCACTGGTGCTGGATTTCATTTTACCCAGTATGTCTGGAGTAGCCAGCAGATGCAGCCACGGCTGGCTTTAACACCTTCTCCTTCACACAGATGGGATGTGCTCAAGGCAGGAGAAGGTTTCCTCCTTCCTCCCTGAGCCTTGCCAGGTCTCTCACAGGCACAGAGGGGCTGCTTGGCTCAGCTGCAGCCCAACGCCTGCCATAAGGCAGCAGGCTTCCCCGCAGGGCTCTGAATCTAGATGTTTTCTTTGAATCCTCCCAAGTCTTTCATATTTCCATGCTGCCTCCTGGCTGGCTCCTTGGCCTTCTAGATGAAGGAGCTGGTGCAGACAGTGAAGTGAACTCACTGGTCCCAGCGTGGGCACTGGGAGTCCAGTCCTACACTCCAGGCCAGCAAAATCATAAAAAAATAAATATGACATTTGATTCTTCACACAGAAGGAAACGACCTATAGGGTACTGCTGTGTTTGCAATACCCTTGGCTGAAGAGCAACACCGTGTTTTATTATCTACAAACCCTCCAGCCTTTTGTGGCTACTGGTGTTGCTGTGGCTACTGGTTTTGCTGCGGCTCCGCAGGTGGGATCTCAGGCTGCTGAGGCACCGGCGCCGTGGCTAAACTGATGGGGTCCCAGGTGCTGGACCAGGGGGACGTGCCCCCGACGCAGCCAAGCGCAGGCTGTTTGCCAACCCTGACATCCCTGGGACGGCTGATGGATGGCGCATCCCTCAGCTCCCTGGAAGGTCAGGCTTAAAGGCACCCAGGAGAAGAGCTCGGGCTGACATGCACCACAGATGCGGCTGGTGGTGTTTGGGCTGATGTTGAGTAGCGAGCTGCTTCGATCCCTTCACCGCTAAATGAAATTGCGTTTCTTCCAAGGCACCTCCTGCCATTCTCCCAAGCTGGATGCTCAAAAGGGGCCCCTCGGACACTCTTTCTGCTTCAGACGTTCATCACTGTCGGTTCAAATCATCTGCTTATCCTAGTTGTTAGCAAGGAACTAACTTCAGGAAAGCTAATATGGGCAGACCAGAGGCATTGCTTACCTCAAGCCCCTTGTAAAATCAGAAAACACCAAAAGCATGTGGTCAGCTTGGACAAAACATCACCCCTCTGACTTCATGTACTGTGTAGCTAGAAAGATTTCCTGGTTTATGCTGCATGATTTTCCAGAAAGTTAGGAAACCTGACTAACACAGAGGGCTTTAAGAGCTTAAATGTATTATGACAGTTGTATTAGATGTATTTTTAAATACCTTTTCCAGCGCTTCTCTATCGACCAGCTCCTGCACAGCCAAAAGCTTGATGCTGTAAGAGAAAACAGATAGAAAATAAAGAATGAATCACTCCACTGCAAACATTACAGAAACACAAGTAAGAGCAGAACCGAAGCTCTCTTTTTATCTTCCCCCTTTACAGAAAGAGCCTATAGAGGTATAGATACAAAAAGCCCTCAGGATAAAATAAGCCAAAGCAAGAGAGAACCAGTGTTGCTTTGTTTTCTTTGATTTAGTTGTCCCAAACAGATATTATGGTTGCTGACTTACAAGCGTATCCGAATTCACCTCACAGAGAAACGGCATTAATCATTACATTTTTAATACCCTAAATTAACATTGAAGGATCTTCTGAACAACAAACACAGAGAACAACTCTAAACCTCCCTGTCATTTTCAGTCAGCTCTGTTCTTCAGTATCAACAGGTTTCTATGAGTCCTACAACAGTCACTCCCAGGGATATAAAATATTATATATGAGAAACAATAACTAAGACAATTCAGCTCAAGAAATTTGCTTAATCAAATCTGGTGTTTAGATTCGCTATATGGTCAATGCAAGCAGAGAGGGACCTTGTTTGCCCAGGGCAGTTCAACCCACCTGTCCTGGCATCGTCCCTTACGTCCTCCCACAAGGGCAGAAGCTGCTGTCACACTACGCTGCCCCAAGTCAGGCTTCCAAAAAGCTGGCAGCCTTTCTACCCGTGGAGAAGACTAGTCCTGCAACTCTGACTGCTCACCTTCCTTCGCCAGTCTTAAAACCTGTCGCTTAATATATTATCCTTGGACTCCAGAGGATAATTTCCTTTACCCAGGGATACAGAAACATTCGTGTGGCAGTGGAAGAATCAAATGATGCATATAAATATTGTTTAAATGCCTCTCATGGCTCTGTAGACAGGCAGAGTTAAAAGCTCATATTCAAGACTGTGCAAATAGTTGACACAGAAGTCTGCCAAAGGATATAATTTGCCATGTACTACAAGGAGTTTTATTTGCCTTTCAAAACCTCAGAGCAATGCTGGATAATTCTCGAATGTCCACGGACATCTTCTACATTAATTATGTACGTCCATCCTGTAACAGCAGCTGGCAAAACACAGCTTTAGTCCTGTCCTTCCACTGCGTTACAATGCTTTCCACCACAAGTATTCACAGCCTAAACCCTAAATATGAATGTGCTTTCATTTTAATGTAATTCTAGTTTACAGATGTCTTCAAAGCATCGTAAAAAGCCTATATCCAACAAATTACAAAATAGCCCCAGACCATACATTTCCAGTCCGTAGAGGCTATTATTACTGAGACAGAGAGGGTGGAGATGGCTCAGCAAACAACGGGATAATCGGCAAGAAGAAAAAGGTGTCCCATTAAAGCCCAACCACTGCAGCAGCAGGGGGCACATGGTCTTCTGTTACTGTTTGATGAACATGCTAGGCTGCACACAAGCATTCAGCTCAACTGGAAGGTAGTGAGGGAAAGCACAAAGCCAACACAAAGTACTTTTTAACATCATTTTCCTTGCAATTCAGCCAGCAAGCAAAATAAAGGTGGGATGGGCACCACGCAACGAAGGCACCTCCCTTTCAAAAACATGGCAATGTTGTGTCCAACCCTGAACTTCACAGAATCACAGAATCACAGAATAGTAGGGGTTGGAAGGGACCTCTGTGGGTCATCTAGTCCAACCCCCCTGCCGAAGCAGGGTCACCTACAGTAGGCTGCACAG
>Ga0065711_1032634_pt1 | contig 26985 bp, 10 predicted proteins | sample Hoacrofraction12_FD_59098 | JGI IMG/M metagenome (GOLD analysis project Ga0065711, IMG submission 59098) | Hoatzin crop microbial communities from Cojedes, Venezuela - Epithelial fraction 12 v2 (version 2) | ecosystem: Host-associated > Birds > Digestive system > Esophagus > Crop | place... | reverse complement strand
CCTATCCAGGTCACGCTGAATGGCAGCACAGCCTTCCGGTGTGTCTACCACACCTCCCAGTTTGGTGTCATCAGCAAACTTGCTGAGGGTACATTCTAACTCTTCATCCAGGTTGTTGATGAAGTTAAACAAGACAGGGCCCAGTACTGACCCCTGAGGGACACCACTAGTTACCAGCCTCCAACTAGACTCAGCGCCACTGACGACAGCCCTCTGAGTTCTGCCATTCAGCCAGTTCTCAATCCACTTCACTGACCGCTCATCCAGCCCATACTTCCTGAGCTTCCCTAGGAGGATGTTATGGGAGACTGTGTCAAAAGCCTTGCTGAAGTCAAGGTAGACAACATTCACGGTTCTCCCCTCATCTACCCAGCCAGTGATGCCATCGTAGAAAGCTATTAGATTGGTCAGGCATGATTTCCCCTTGGTGAATCCATGCTGACTGCTCCTGATAGCCTTCTTTTCCTCCACTAACAATATGTTGAACCATAAAAAAAAAGTTTGGCCTCTAAAATGTTATGCAGGTGAAAGCAAGTCTTGCCCATGTTAAAGGAATGCTAAGTGGTACGTGGGATTAAATATGGATATCCTTTCCTGAATGATTACCTGCATACACAAAGTGCTCTCTGTAATGTGCTACTCTAAGGAGGGGCTGGAAGAGACATATTTCAGGTCATCCAGTAACCAGGGTGGTTAAGAGTCTCATGAGAAGTGGGAGACTAATGGAAGTCCTGGCGTTGTGTATATAGAGAGTGGATATTAGTGTAAGTAATTAAATTGGGAGTAATATCAGTTTTTGAGAACTGAATGTTTAAGACTCTGAAACAAAACCCGACCTATTGCAGCCCCTCCATGGAAAGCTGACTTCTTTCTTAGCGTTTATTTTTAATGTACTCTTGAGATCTAGCAATGGAATTTCTACCACTTCCTCAGCTGGTGGTTTGGGGGCTGATCTATTATTTTCAAGATGCATTTGCCAGGATCTGAAACAGTACTCAGAACTTTCCTGTTCTTCCACCTCCTTAATTCAAGTTATAGCTACAAATGTCAATGGTAGTCATAGAGGTTCTATAAAAGCAAAAAGAAAGAGTATTTTTAAAGCAGCTGGGCTACAGTCTTTCTCTGAAAGGGAAGAGAATGGAATTATCAAGATTTCATTTGAAAAAATGGACAGTGTCTCTGTTAATGGTGGATCAAATATCCATATTTGCACTCAGTTAATGACTGTTCATTTTAGTTTTTGTAAAACGTGGAAATATTTAGATTTCTCTTGTAATTTATGTAAACTTTGGGCTGAACAGCATTTGGCAATGGCCCTTCAGTTACTGCAAAGGTTTTTCGGCCCTCTCTTGAGAGGAATAAAACCACATTAGGAAAAGCTGCGGGTGCTCATGGTTCTTCCTAGCCAAGCACTGAAGCATTCAGCCTCATAGCTACAGAGATGAACTCAGCTATAAACTGTGGAGGCAAAGCTGTGCTGTAAAGCACTTTATAACCTACCAACTCAATGTACTGTTTTGCAAAGCAATTTATAGCACTATTCAAGCCTGGCCAGAGAAAGCACGTTACCACCTGGCAGGTGAGAAGCGTGTTTGAAAACATGGCAGTCAGGGCAGTTTTGAATCTTGCTGTAATGAGAGCCCTCTAAATGTACCAGAAAGATGCTCAACGTATTTTAAGAAGGAGGTGTAGCCTTGTCTGTAGTCTAGGGAGGTGATATGTGATGAAATTGCGTCTGTACTTCCTTATGTTATTTATATCCAAAGATATTGCCTGCTATGCCTGCTGTAGTCTCTGTATTATCTCTGGTGCGTATAGTCACCCTCAGGCCTCTCATGAAAAGGAGGCATTTATGATTTCCATGGAAAATTAGATTTTACCTAAAGACATTGACATTGATTACAAAAGTGCTGCAAAAACCTTCACGTTTAGGGTTGCATGAATGTTTCCGTCCTAATTCCTTGACTGCTTTTTGTTTTTTCCCTCTGAGGAGAATTTTTTCCCATCCTGATTTCTGCCTGAAGACTAATACATGGTTCTTCATCTTTGAGTAAAAATTTTTTATCCACTTTTGAACAGAATGGTAGACAGAAATATTATTTTTCTTCTTATTAGATAAGCATAAGCAAATAGATCTTGCAGCTCAGGTTATATCCTTGATGACATAGTGCACCATCACCCACAGCTTGAATACCTGTAGAGCCTTTATAAGGGATAATTCAAGTTTTAAAGGCTTAAGCAGAATTTGTTTGTGGTATTATGATAATTTCTCCTTGTTTAACTTTTCAGTTTCCCTAAGGAAAGTTTGCTGATGGCTAAAAAGAAAGCATCAAGTTTTTCTTAAACATATATTATTTAAAATGCAACTGCATTTAAAAGAAAAAGGCTTTTGGGTAGAACTTTCAGCAGTTTAGTGATCCCTTTGTGTAAAAGAACGGCACCATGAGTCCTGTAGCTCACAACATCTGAGAAGCAGTAATTTGTAGAAAGCAACCCAACCTGTTACTTCTGTCAAGACTCGATTTGTATTGCTTTGCTCTGTAGAAAAAGGGCCAGGAAGGAGATTTCTCTGTCTCCGCAGAAGGAGGAAAAAGCGTATTTGGCCAGCCAAGATGACTTGCAATTGCTAATAAAAATAAGCATCCATGCCAGTGTGCCATTCCTCACATTTGTTAAAATGCAAGTGGACAAGTTATTACTGCAATGCTATATCACCAGCAGCACATGGAGTCATAAAGAGGGGACGTTTTTTGAGTTTTGGCAGATATGGATGGAGAAGGAAATTGTTTGCCAAATTTATATTATCTGCCGTGGTTCAACTTTTCAGTTTTTTCCTATCTAGCTCTTTTGAAGAAGGGCAACCTTTAAAAATTAATAAGTGCAGTAATGACAGACACAACAGTGGAATGGAAAGGAGGAGATATTAGTTTAAAGGAAGACTTGGCAATCACACAGGAACAAAGCAATAAGCAAAAATTTAGAAATTTTATGTAAATCAGACCACTGCATTTAAAACCACTTGAAACAGAGTATAGAGCCCAAGCAACTGGAAGTTAATTTTAATTTTTAATGATAACATTCTAAAATTTACTGAGCCAACTTAAGCCAAGCCTTTGCTTTTCAAAAGCAGTATCTACTTCATCCTTAGTACACAGTGGAAAACTCTGTGCCTCCTAAGAGAGAGCTACAGTGATGCTTGTTGCTGGCATGCTTCTACGTGTCTTGTTCAATGCCGTCAGAATATGTTTGAGGTTCTTCAAATAAGTTCTAACATTAAAAGCAAATCAGTACCTTCTGATTTCATATATTAATTTCTTTAAAGAATTAGGGGAAAAAAGAGCATTGGAGATGTATGTTGATAAAGCAGAGATATGGTATACCAGCTACTGCAAAATTCAGTAGATTTGCATGCCCTGAATAATTGAAAATAAATAAATCTCGCTAAGTTCTCGCAAGTGAGTGTTTTCTAGCACCCTGCATGTCTAAAGAAGAGCCTGGCTGCAAATTCTTAAATGAAAAAGATCATCAGTGTAATTGGATAGAGGGAAAAAAATACTGGGCAACATGAGTCAAAGTGGAGGTGGATGAAAGTTTTTCACAAAATCAGTGCACACTGTGTAAGAGGGGTGGGATAATGTGGAATAAAGGGGCTTAGACCAAAGAACACAGTTACCATTTTGGACGCCTTAGAAGGGAGAAGGATGTGACGGGTTTTGAGGGCATGTTTGGGTAGTGGTTATGACATTGAGGACATCACAGACGACAAATGTTGACACCCTGTAGAGGTGGGGAAATAGCTCAACGATGCTTCCATACCTCTGTGCTTTGGTGTGCCCAGAAAATAGGGAGCTTGCTTAGAAGTCCATCAGTAACTCCTGAGAGCAAACTGGGCACAGAGGGAGCCTCTAAAGCACAGTGGAATAAAGATGCCTTTAATCAGTGCTTGCTTTTCTGTATTGTCAAGTCTATAGCAGACATGGAAAGACAAATCCTGTTTCAGATTTCTGAACGATTCTGGGGCAAAAGCAACATGCAGTAGTTTGCATGGCTGTCTGACACAGAGCAGGCTTTGAAGTATGTGCTTCATCTGCAATAGGCTGTCTTGTTTTCACCCAGCAGAAACTGGCTTTTTGCTCTCTTTCCAGTCCCTTCATGTAAATAGATATTAAATAACAAGAACCTCGTCCCTCTCTCCAGATTATGGGAAAATCTACACTACTAATGGCAGTTTGATGAGAATTTCATACATAGGGTTGTTTCCAAGCCCCAGGAAGGGGGTTCATCAGGTAGTGGTTTGAGTGCAGCGTTCAGCTTCTCTTTCTCAGCTCTCTAATGGGGCAAATCCAGTGGAAATCAGATGCTTGGTCCCAGATCAAAACCCATCATGTTAATGCCCCTTTACTACAAATTTGGATTAGAATGTTGTCTTTAATCGTATTGGCTAAAAACTATTAATTCCTTTCTCCCCTTGAATCATGTTTTGGAGAGAACTTCTGTAGACCTCATGTTTTAAATGAAGCCTGTGACATTATAATTTGAGGTTGCTATCATACATTTTTTGTAAGTCATACATCAAGGAGCTGCTTGCAGCATGCTCAGGGGATCCAAGGGTTGTTAACATCTCTGGGAGGTATCTTCTCCATTGGCTTGAGGAAACTCCATGTGCATAGGTGTCTAGCTACTCCTTCACGAGGCGTTCACGGGGTCCAAAATAAGTACCTAATGAGAAGTCAGCTAAAACCCATTACTGGCAATCTGTTGTTTCATACCATGGAAATGACTAAGCTGGGGTGTACTGGTAGTTTGCATGCTCCTCTGTCATCTTTCTTATACAAAGGGAAGTGTGCTTTTTGATGTTGGTTAACTTCTCTTGGGTAGTTTTCTCTGCTTGGAGCTCTTCAGTGGACACCGTACAGAGGTAGTGAACCAGTAGTGATAGAGACCAAAAAATTGACACTACTTGGGAAGTAGGACAGTGTATTTTTTCCCCGCAACATTATGTCATCAGTGTGCCTGGGCAGAGATTTATGGTATAAGCACTTGTCACTATGGAAGTAGGCAAAGGCCACTATATTACACCGCAAAGCAGGCTGGAAGGCTGCAGATTTTGCTCTTTAGATTAGTGGGTTTAGTTATTGCAGAGTAAACAAAAAAACCTGCCTGAAGCCTGTAATTGAAGGCTCTGCACTTTTGAAGTACACCAGCTTGTATTACTTTTGAAACTTGTCCCATTATTGTTAATGGAACCTGTTCGTAAAATCTGTTTCCCCAAATACTTACCAGAAATAAAGCATCACACAACAAAATTTATAATTATAGAGACATGTCTCTTTTCTTTTTTGTACTTCTTAGTTTATTTGTGCTTTCCCTATTATAAAGAAACATATGGAAGACAATAGAAAAAAACGCATGACAGGGAGAAGGCAGAGAAGTTAGGAGACACAGCCCAAAGAGAAAAATATTTGTTCCCACGTATGTCATTTCCATCACTACAATATATCAAGATAGCTTATAGTCTGTCTCCTTGTTTGTAAGAGTATCACAGTCTTGGCCAGAAGTTGACGGACAGAAGCAGGGAGACACAAACTGGAAGGGCAAATCCGTGCCTCGCACCGGCGAGCTCCCTGCTGCAGCCCAGATGGTCCAGCTGGCTTTTTGGGTCATGTCCTGGATGGTGTGCAAAACACATACGGAGTGGAGCAGCCTGTGGTGAAAGGGGGTTATTTTAATAATATATGGGACGTTTTAACGGTATTTCCAGTGACAAGATATTCCAGATTCTTTGAGGCTTTTGATTGACCATCAGTCCAACTTTGCTTTCTGAAGACTTTGCAGAGATTTAAAATGAAAGTTAGAGACTGAAAGAAATGTGAGGATAAGGAAGATGAAGTATTTTGTAGCCAAGAACTGAAGCACTTGCCCAGTACTGAGTTTTCCTGGCAAGCCAGGCCTGGTCAGTCCAAGGCTCTGGGAAATTAAAATACTCCTCATGACAGACATGGATTTACAGCTCTCTATCAGTTCTGTTTTAGCTCTTAAATATCCTTTAAATACGCTTGTTAAGATACATACCTTGCATAAAATTGTGCAAATAATAAAACATTGCAAATATTTAGATAAATTAGATCTTCTTTATTTAGTTACTGCATGTGGCTGAGGGACAGTAGGAACAGAGAGAATTGAAACAGGTTGAATGAAAATGCGGAAGCAAGTGGAAAGTTTTCAAATCTCCCTTGTCAAATACAGAAACTCCTGTAATATTGATCGCTTGCTTTGTATTAGTTTAAGTGGTAGAAATGCCCCTCATGAAAATTTATGAAAGTACTTTGGAAATATCTCTTCAGTTTTCAGGACTTAGCTGTAGAATTATTGTTACTGTTGATTATAATTTAAAGTGACTCGTCTGCTTGCCTGTATGTTAAGGCATGAGACCTCTTCATTTTATACACAGGTCAACTTAGCTGGCGGTTGGTGAGATATGTACCCTTTGCCTTAAGAATAAAGAGGTGGCACGGAACGTAGAGCATTACCTGCAAAAATATCTTCTGCACTGCTGTGTTTAGGACTTGCTTTGTAGAAAATTGTTTCTTTTCACTGCAATTTTGCTGTTACAAACAGGAAAGATAGCAGCACATTGAGCCAGAGCAGGGCAGTCCATTAGAAATTTCTCTCTTTGATCAGAGTAAATGCATGGCTAATTGCACCTTGTCTTGTCACCCAGTGGACTGAGGCATTTCGGGTTGTGGTGACGTCTGTCCTTTTGAGTCACGGTGGGATCCTTTCATTTCTAAAAAGTGAGTGAGTCTCCTTGGTTAGCAACCTGTAAAATGGTAGTGATAATTGTTACCTAGCCAGGAGGAGTGTTACGGAGTCTTACTAATGAATGTTTTAGTGTTCATGAGGGAGAAAAATAATCTACAAAAGCTGCTTTGATTTTTCTCTTTTAAGACTGTATCTATTAAATCTGCTAATGTGGAATTGTTCTCAGTGCTTTCACGTCTGAGATCGGTAATCTAAGAGGGCTTTAGCATCCTGAAATACTGTGGGTCTTGACCAGCCTTAGGTACAAAGGCTTTTTCTCACAAATGTAAGGAAAATAATGCATTAGAGCCCTTTGCTTCCTTTCAATAGGATGTTCTAAAGGGAAACTATTTTAAATAGGAATGAAAAGCAAGTCTTAGCACTTCAGTAACAGCTTCATCTTGCCACTGTTTCAAGATGTAAATTAACCTTGCACTTGTGAGTTTTCCTGTAAGTTTGCAAGGTCTACTTCAGTAGAAGTGTTTCCAAGACAGACAGTGTTACCTGCCTTTCTGACAAGCTTAGATGATTCTGTTTCTGATCTGTCTTTGTTCTTTTAGGCCTTTTTTTTTCTTTCTTCTTTTTTAAAGTTTCTCTCTTTGTCAGTATTTCAGCACTTCCTAGGTACATTTGACTTAACACAGCAAGCCTCCCAGTAGACTTCCTGGACTCTTTTTTGAAGTGGCTTTCTTGTTATAAATACGCTCATTAAAGTACTTAGTTACATAAAGTATGGGTAAGCTTGACAACAAAACCACAACATCCTACAAGTTGTCCTCCTGATAGTAAAACATCCCTCAGCCTGGTGTTCTTGGGGAAGCCAACCTGCTGGTCAGAAGTGCTATAGCCCTACTGAGCTCTGTTAAAAATATCCTCCCTAAGGAGGGCTCTTTCCTGATTGTCATAGACTAGGAACAGTAAATAAAATGATAACCAATGAAATTACATCCCTGATAAAATGAATAGTTGAAATAGAAGAATGAGTGGAAATGCGTTGTAATTGCCTTCCATTCTGCTGAGACTGCAGTACGGCACCAGGTAGAGGGCAAGCCAAAGCTTTTGGCGCAGTTTACCATGTAATCGTAGCAGACTATGAAGTGTGTTGTCACTGAATGCAGCAGCATGACTGGGATTTCAGAAATATGGTTCTAGTTTCTGTTGTGAGCTGATAACTGTAAGAAAAATTAAATGAGACAAGTGGCCTCCTTGCTCTCTCCTCTCTGTCCATCCTCTTCTCCCACTGCAGTCTGAAAAATCCGTGGGACTTGGTTCGGTGGCTGTAGCCTGGTATCCAGCATGTGATAATGAGGTGTAACATTGGGGCGCTATCTGAGAACAGCCTGGTTAAACTAAAGTAATCCTGGTGTTTCATTTAATGAAGTGCAGTTTTCAGTAAGCAGAGGGTAAGATTGCAGCTCTGTGCTGTGTTCTTACACATTGCCCCGTTCCGTCTTGTGTGTATAAAATAATAGGTGGGCTGATTTTACTTGTTGTTGATTTAGTAATCTAATAGCGTAGTGGCAGAAAACCTTCCTACCATATATTTACATTTAGGAACAGCTGTGGTTCGAGACTTCATTCCCAGAAACCGTACACTGTTGGCCACTACTTTGCCTACGCATTTATGGTTGAGTGTCTCCCCTGTACCTTCTCTTACTGAAATGAAAAACTTGCAAGGACATCTTGAAGTTTAGTGAGGTGATTATGGTTCCGATTTAATTGTTAGACAGACCTTAATATACTTATTGTTTAATTATATAATTAGCTTCCAGTAATTTCATAAACCATTAAGGAAAAAGAAGCGTGGTTAAATATTTGACCATCATTTTGACAGACTAATCCTTGCCTGGAGCAAGGGCTTCTCGTAGTTGTTCTGTCATTCTAAGATTATGCAGGCTCCTCCTTATTTTTAATTTTACACTTGATTAATTCTACTTTGTTTATGAATTTGTTATTTGTGGCTGGCTCCCCAGGAAGCTAATTGCTACTGTAAACTACAGATACTGCTGAGCTAATGTATTGTGAAAATATCAGGAAAAGAAAGGATGTCATGAACGTACAGTTCAAAAATGAGCCACTGATTTGTAATTTTGAGTTCTTTCCAAAATAAAAATAAATAGAACCTTTATTCTTTGCTCCTTTTGGAGAAAATGCCCATCTCCACTTTATTTATATCTGTGAAAAGTCAAGAACGGACCTGGTAAAAAGAGAGGGTTTTTTTTCTGTGTTTGGTCTTGTATTTGGTATGTTTTATTCCGTAAGACAGTATGACCTCGCATATTCCAGTCAAAATCTCAAGGTTATTTAGACTATAATGTTTAGGAAATGGGTTCTGGATAAATTCTTAATATTAGTGAATGGAATACAAAAATTGATGCCATCAAATTTACAAATCGCATTGTCCTTTCATTACTGCCTTATTCCTAGTGGAGAGAAAGTAAGATGATAGTAGAGTGCAGATGAGCTGTAAGAATTACAAATCAAGATATCAAGTCCTTTTAGAGGGAGACTTGCCCTATTGGGTATGTGATAATCTGGATGAGGATCAGAAAAAAAATTTGTTGCTGTGTTGATCTTCCAGATCGGCTCTGATGGCCAAAAGAGAAGTCTCCCATGCAGAGGAAGCTTTTGGTGGAGGTCTCCAGATGGACATCTAGATGTTGTGAAGCTTTTGAATGGCCTGAGGCAAATCAGTCTAATCAATTGGACTTGAATTTCTCATCTTCACAAATGTAGGCATATTTGTGTTTGCACACTGCTGTAAGAAGTCCCAGGGAGCTCTCCTTCCCTGCGCAATGTCAGACAAATTTTATAAGTCACACTGATTTTTCCCTATTTCTCTTACGTTTTAAGGTGGCATCTCCTTTTCCCAGTTTAGGAGGACTTTTGTCTGCCTTCTCCACCGTTCCCCAAAATACGACTTGTTCTTTATCCAACCCTCAACCAGAGCCTGAGCTTCATCCTCTGGGCAATACTGAGATTTTGTTTCTTGTGGCTGGACAGTGAACTACTATGTGGCAGTAAGGCACTTCGTAGTAGCCTTTTCCCATCTTCAGTCTTCATTAAATACCTTAACTAGCATGTCTCTGGCTTCAGGCTGCCTTTTCTTATTTGAAGCCTATGGGAAAAACACTGTTAATACTTTATATATCAGATTATTTCAAATATTTAGACACATTTGTCTTCAATATTTGACTATGTGCTTTATGTGAACATTGATTCAAGAAACAAAAAGGATGATTAACCAAATGCAAGATCATCCTCCCCAACAAGCACTCTGATACAGGATGAGTTTTGCTCTGGCTCGTCACAGGATTCTGCTTACACCCACACTTCAAGAGTGTTTTGAGATCAACAAGCAAACAGTTGCAGTTAAAAGCATGATGTTACTTCTCGATGGGGAACACATAAATTAGTTGTAAAATAGATGGAGATCCTTATAGGAGTTGATTAGATGGCCGTGACTTTCCCTAGTAGGGTTTATAGAGTTTAACAATCAGGGTAGCAAAATATTTGCCTGAGGGAGCAGACAGCCCTGTCGTGGTAGTGTCTGCCAGCTGCAGGAATTTCATTTACAGCTCTCGAGCTGTTGCCTGGGATGACTATAGCAAAGGTGCTAATAGCTCGTTGTACTGAAACAGGTGATGGAGATTCCTGCGGTTGTATCTGAAGAGCCTGCAGAAATGTCATGGTGCAGCTGGAAAGGCATTGCTGGCCACTCTGGATTTTCTGCAGTTTCTGCTGATATCTAAGCGATGCTTGTCCAGGAGCTAGGGCTGTACGCTGTGTTTTTATGCTGCGTTTGGGCTGAGACTTTGCATTTTTGTTGGGAAACATTAACATGCTGCAGTATCCTGAGGAAGAACCAGTTACCTTAATAGATGCTTCTGTGCCATTTCATTGTCTAGAGCGTGTCACTTGCCATTCCTTTCTCAGTGTTGCCTTTGGTAAGATGAAATATTTACCCCTAGACTCCTGCAGAGTCTTCAAAATAGTGAGAATGTATTGTAATGCTTATTAAGATAGCATAATAATAGTAGTAATCAGAGATTGGAGGCTGACTTAGTTTGTACAGAAGAAAAAACAAAAAGTTGTTTCATTATTTAATCTTGCAAATGGGAAGACTGTATGACCTCACATTCGTCTCCCTGCCTCTGGGGTTTTTTGTTAAACTTGGGTCCAAATGAGCTGATTTCTACACCCATGCTAGCTGATCCTTCATTTTTATAACTGGGTTCTCGTGGCCTCTGTCCTCTTCTCCTTTGACACCATGTAGTACTTTGAACTTCAGTTCTAATAACTGAATTCAGAGTTTACAGGTACTGAAATCAAACCAAACGTTAAATCAAGATGTGCCCAGTAAGTATTTAACTTGATTAGCCTTTTGACTGCATAGGGTACTTGGAAAGTGCTTGATAGATGCGATATAAGGCTTTGCACTGGCAGCAAAAGATATTACTTGTTTCATGTCAGCACTAAATAATGTAATGTTGGTACTGTTGTCAAATGTCGATTTTCATTGCTATTTTCAGTGCATCTTGATTGCTGGAAAATTGATAGATCACAGTTTCAGAAATTCTTACACCTTTGCGGTGAAAAGGTAATCTTGAGAGACAGTATTCTGAAGAAGGAAGGATTCTTTCCTTCCACCCCAGACACCAGGTTTTAAAATTAATTCTTAGGTTTTGGTCATTAAGGTCAGCAGGGAGGAAATAAATCTCAGACTTTGAGATTTTAAGTTATAATATTGAAATTCTTGTCATCTGAGACTGTTTCCTAGAAAAGAAAAGCAGTTGTCTGCTTTACCTCGTTAATGAAGTATCAGACTTCTCCTATGAATAATATCCTGGCTCAATTAAAAAGTGTTTATCCAAATATTTAAATCAGAGCAAACGCAGGAAAAAATAACATCCTGATTTAATTAGAAAGCAGTTAAGAAATATTTAAATCACTGCAAATCCAAGAGGTGAATAAAGTGTTAGAACGTACGGGCTACTACCTTAGAAACATCAGAGCTTTGAGAGTGGCTCTCACAAAACACCGATGACTGTTTTACCCCTGGGGCCAATAAACATCTTTGTTCCCACCACCAAAAGTTTCTGCCTTTCTCTGTATGCATCAAGCACCTATAGCTGATTCTGTTTGAAATGAAACCCAAACACAACCTCCTCCAGTGGAAGTCCTGCTTATATGTGTTTGTGTTAGTTGTTTGTGTAAATACATTACAAATATTTCTTCAGCATGTTTTATCCCGACATGATTCAATGGCTTTATTTCAAAGTACAAGTGAGTATTAGTTTACTAAATTGCATTACTACTTGGGAACTCGCTTGGGTAGTTTTTCTTAGTCATTAAATATACCACAGTGGTCTAGTGCTGCATTTTACTTAAGCACAGCTAAGAAGCCTTTATTCTCTGAAGTGGGGCGCAGGATCTGTAACGTGACCACATCAGTTTTCGCAGACGGAAGGAAAATTTCAGTTTCTTATATTCAAGACACTTTCAAAGTGAGGCCAGGATTTGTGTAGCTATAAATGTCAGCAATGATGTTCTTGGTCAGCTTTTCCTTGATGCGTTGTTAAAACGTGTTGGTGATGAGCCACCCAAAAGCCAGCTTGCTGCTGGAGTCAATGTGCAGCTCCATCATTTCAGAAAATGTCACTGAAAGAAGGATAAGTCAGGAAACGTAAGACTGAATTGCAAAGTGAAATCTTCAAGCAGTTGGGAAATGTAAAAAGCAAGGCTGCTTCTATGACTTTGAATCTTGATAGGTATTCAAGCTTTTTGCAGGCCCTAGTTATTCGATGGTCTGACTCAAAATGCAGATGTGGGACCTGCCACAGTATCATGATAATTCCTGTTGTTTCACATGTTCAGACTCCAGGCAGAATGGATGGAGGCCATCTGTAAGAGAGCTCAGCAAGACCATTGCTTTGCGTGCTGCCATTTCTCCCAACTCCCTGGTAGGCTCTACGCATCATGATGTTTTGTTGAGGTTCCCTTATTTTTCTTTCCTTTTCTCACATGTAGAATTTATGTTGAAAACCACATTGCTGTGGAGCTGACGAGCGCTCCTGGGCTTCCTTACCTGAGACTAATTGTGTGCGTGTATGCATGGGAAAGTGTGTAAGGGAGGACTGGATATGCTTGACAGCCATCCTGCTTCCTTTCCACTCCTCTGACATTGCTGAGACCTTGCTACAAGTCTCCTTTTACCTTCTGGAATGGACACACTACAGATAAGGTCCTTAAGAGAGGCTTAGATGTTAAATCTTTTTACTTCCCTGTATATACATGCAAGATTGTTCTATTTATTTGTGCTGTGAAAGCACTTTGTACCTCTGCTAATTCTTTTATCCCTCCCAAAGTTATCTTGACAAAACCAGCATACTTCCCTTCTGCCTGAGCTTATGAAAAAGAGAAGAGGAGGAGAGCAAACAAAATCAAGATTCCTGCTGACTTGCATGGCAACAGTGATCTCCTTCCAGTTAGAATTAATCAATTGTGTAGCTGTGGGAATCAATTTGTCTGCAGCATGCTGTCAACTTCTTAAGAAAGTGAAAATGAGCACTAGATAATAGCTTGGAGCAAAGGACTGAAAGGGTTAACTGCAGACTTGGTAGTCATAGAAATAGAATGATGGAAGAAATATCTTCTTGATATGGCACAGTTCTGCCTGGGGATGCACTAATGGGCCAATTGACCATGCTGTGGGGTTACTTGCAGTCAGTGCTAGGATGTTTTTCTCCAACTTTGCATTAAGAGTTTTACGGCTTTAAGTGAATTTCAGGAGAATATGTTGATTTATGTGTCTGATCCGTTTAGGGTTAGATCTCAGGCTACATATATGAAGCAAAAAGTATAAAACCAAGAACCACTGGGGCCAAAAAGGGATCCAAGGTTGTTAAAAACTGTTGCATCTGTACAAGGCAGCAGTTTTTCTCTGTGACCTTTTCAAGTTGCAAAGGCTTATAAGGAAATCAGGAGTTCAGTGAGATGAGGCAAATGGGCAGAACTGATCACTGGAACCAAAATTATTTCTTGTTCAACATGACTTGGTGATGTTTGTCTTGGCACGTAGCTACCACGGTGAGAGGTGCCTTAGCATCGCCACAGGAAAAAAACCAAAGTGTATTATGAATGATCAGGTCATGGCATGTTGTTGTTTTATTTTGGTTTTGCTCAGTGCATGTACAAGCATGGCACTTCCCCTCCCCCCCTCTGCAAGTTTTCCTCTACTTTGTGATTGATCTTGGAGGATAACAACTCCTCATTTTATGCCTTAAATAGTTATGCTCTCCATCAATGTCTACAAGGAAGATAAACATAATAAAGAATGCAACATAGGTACTACAAAGACATAAATGACAGCTGAAGGAAGACTAGTAATTTTTGAGATTCATGTGGGAAAACGTTCTCGAGCTGCCGTTACCAGGACATTACTATTCTTGATTCAAAGATATATTTTTTAGGGTATACCAGAAGGTTTCCCACTTGTCCCAAGTTAGTATTATAAAACTAATTTCGTAACTGTGGTACTTATCTCTGGAAAAAATTCTTAGAAGTCCTGTGTTTTAGGAACAGAAACAGGATGGATCTCCTCATAATCTCTTTTGTGGCGGTGCTGACTATTCAAGTCCATTCAAGTGATTCAGACCTTTTGTTAATAATGGAAGAACCTGTTGCCTTAGCTAGTGAGAATGACACAGCAGAGGAAAACTGGCCTCTTACAACACATAGAAAGCAATCAGAATAAATCCTCAATGTTTTCTACAACATGAAGTTATGCAGTGTACGGATTTGTTGTCCAACAGCTTATCGTGCCTTCTTTAAAATGTAATAATAATTGTAATCAAGTACCTGTGACATCAATGGTATGGAGAAATTTTTCATCTGTGTCAGTAATTCACCAGAGCTGGAAGAAAACCTATGAAGTTGTATCAATCACAAGAAGTATAATATCATCTAAGACTGGGTAATGAGAAATAAGAGGAACTTGAAAAATTTGAGACAACAAAAGTTGTTACTACTTCTCAACTAAGAATATATTACTTTTGTTCAAAAAGGGTGTTATTACCAGAAGAGGACTACAGACTGGCCTTTTTTTTCCCATTTTGTATGTAGATAAAGAAGGAAGTTTAATGTTTAAATACTAGAAATACAGCATTGTTCGTGTCCTGATGCTACAGGAGCTTCTTTAGCAGGTGCCAACCATGTAGCATTGTAAACGGGAACACAGAGGTGCCTGCTGACTTTATCAGTGGCTTGTACTGATGAGAAAACCCCACGGAGACTGTTGCAGACACCCTGCTTTTGAACTGGCATACTCTGCAGTCAACTAAAAATACTGTACTGTAAATGTAGTGTAAAATGTTACATGTAGGTATTACCTGCTTGTAGGATATTGGGCAGAGCTTCTACTCAGTTAAAATATCTGTGAACCCTGCATATTCAAGCAGCCCAATGATTTGGTGAAGTCGTCTTTGCTAGCTTATCATTGAAAGTCCATATGCCTTTCCCCATTTTGTTCATGTGCGATGCTATCGAGAGCTTTAGAAACAACACTGCTAACCAAAAGCAAAGCATAACATTGAAAAGAATAAACCAACTGTTAAGATATGGAGGCTATCAGACAAACAACCTGGCACTGAATATTTGCTGTTATGCAGGAAATAGCCAAAAAGACCTCTGAAATACTGCTATGATAAATTCAATGAATTTTTTCTTTTTTTTTTCTTTTTTTTTCACTACAAGAGGTTAGAAGTCCAACAGGCATATGATTAAAAAGTGACGGACACGAAGCTTTCTAATACCTTCATGTCTGGCAGGTAGCGTAGAAGATTAAATATCATCAGTGAAGAGCAGATAGAAAAATGTTTAACTGTCTGTCCATTTCTATATCTGTTTGCTGAGGCTATCCTTCAGCAACTGAAGAAAAAGTAGACTGATTATGATACGTTGATGGTTTAGAAAACTTAATCGAAGTGTATGATCTTTTTTTCTGTTTCATCCAAGTGAGTGACAGTAGTTGAGACTATGCTTGGTTTGCTTTAAGTACGAAATACTTAGATAGCTTGCATTACATTGAGGTGATAAATTGATTTATAGTTTAGAGAACAATGTGACTTTTGGTACCAAAATTGTATGAAATCAAAAATCATTTTTACCCTCTGGTAGGTTCCTATTTCTGCAGTGCTAACTAAATTGGACTAGTTTGGAAGTTCAGTTCCTGGACTCTTTTCAACTAATTTTTCTTTTGACAACTGTGCGTCTTCACAAATTAATGAGCATGCTTTGGCTGCATTCAAGAAGTTTTTCTGTGTTTAGGACAGTGCATGAGAATGTGCTGAAATGATAGTGTCCTTAAATTTTTATTATTCCATCGTGGTTTAAATAAACCTGTAAGTTTAGCTTGTGCTTAAGCATTGTTTTGACTACAAGTCCTTTCCTGAATTTTTAATTTTAAGATTTGACCTTTTTAGAGTGTGGATATGTCTGAGCACCCCCAATTTTTTGGCTGACAGCACTCTTCTAAATTAGGGAGAAGCCTTTATCTCTGCTGTGCAGCTGAGAAGCAAGGGGAGAGAATTCATAGCATGCCTCAAGGTGTGCAGGAGTACTCTGGCAGAGCGGGGAATGAAGCCTAGGTCTCCCAAGTCCTTGACTGCAGTAAGGTCACTAAATCTTGAAACTGTGAACTGCCTTCTTGATTCAATTCTTTTCGTGCAGCTGCTCAGTCCCACCTGGACCAAGGCGTGAGAACTGATTTTAGGTATGAACGTTTACGCCTCTTCTATGATTAAGGGCAGACAGAAAGCGTACAGCAAGGACTAACAATGGCAGCCAGCACTTGCAACTACTTCTTGTCTCAGTGCTGGAAGAAACTGAGCTATGGCTGACTAGTATTGCTTTTTCTTAAGTTTTATAATCCCCATTGAACTCAATATCTGAGTTCCCTGGGCTAGCATTTATTTGCCGAACTCTGGGCTAAACCATCCTTTTTCTCCAATTACAGACCCTGGCATCGGTGGTTTTTATAAATCTTCTTTTTTCAACATTTTTTTTCCCCCATGGATAAGATTGGGATATTGAATGACTACCTTTCAGTAAACTAATCTAATAACACAATGATTTTCAGACTCTCAGGTACAAAACGAGAGAAAAGCCTCTTCAGACTTCCCACTTAATAAGATTTACAGTGTTTTCTATTAACCACAGGAGCAGTTTCATTCCTAGCTCAGAGTATGTTCACTTCGTAGTCAAGCTTCCTAAATTAATGCCTGATTCTTTTTTCAGCACTTTTTCATCTTTTTTAATTGCACCGGTCGCAGGCCACGCTTGTCACGTTTTACCACCTCCACTTCAGCACTGTCCAGACGCTGCTCCCTGAGCTCATCTGTTAACCTCAGTTCATCCCCACCTTTCTCTCCTTCAGCCCTTCCCACTGCATCCTACCAATTCTGCTCTCTGTGGGCAGTACGAGACTTTTAGGGCTCATCCAAGGCTTTTTCATGTACACTGATATCTAAGAAAGAAGTGACTCCTTTTGTTCAGTTTAGTTTGTTCAGGTGAAAACACCTCAGAAAAGGTAAGCAAGGTCCAGCAGTCTCTTGTTTCAGATAAACCTCTGATCTTTTTGCAACCTTTAGGATATCAATTATTGAAATTATAGCCTTAACGGCAACTTTACATTCTGTAGTATTCAGCTTCTGTGTCCCGTGAGATTTATCTACAGGAAAAGTGGCAGTTGTGTAACCTTAATTTTCAATTATGTAATTAAAATTACGTAACTTGCTGATATGTATTTTTAATATTTAACTTTTCATATATAAAAAAAGCATTTACTTTAGACCACATCCTAATGATATGAATAATAACCAACACACTCCTACTCCCCTTTTTATTCATGTAGGTGGTTGTTTGAGTGCTCTCCAGTGGAAAGCCGATGGTCTGTTTACTTCGATTTTATGTATTTCCTACATTTTAAAATGAATTCTTTAGGCTTTATTCCAATTTATCTTACCTTACACTGACTTAACTGCATTGACTTCAACAGAGTTAACCATAATCTTCATTTATGTAGGAGGTAAATTGTGCACATTTAGCTAATTCTCTAGGTGTCTGGGCTTGAAATGGAGTGTAATGGATCTTAGTCACTGCTATGTTTTCATGCAAACTGTTAAAACAACACTTTATTTGCAGAATTTCCCAAAGCAAAGGGAAATAAAGAAGTTCATGAGCATGCTTTTGGCTATAGAAATGCAAATATAAAACGTGCTGATTTCACAGTGAATGGCCCTGGGAGAAAGGAAGGAAGTTTAGTAGGAGCAGGGAGACTCCAGAATATCAATGGTCAACAAACATTTCCAGCTGTGACTCCTTACTAACTATATTAGTAGTGTTTTCTTAATACAGCCTTTTCTATTTTTATTTTTATGTTACATTTGAAGCTGATGTAGGTGAAGCATGGTCCCTGTAAGCACAGTTAGGAAGCAGCGGAGTGTAGCTAAACAGAGAAGATAAACCAGAGCATTTTGTCATTCTCTTATTTTAATACCAAACATTAAACAAATCCTTAAGTAGTGCAAAAGATTTAGACAGAAAGATGTAAACTTCAACTTATGATGAGTCAACTAGGTGCTGATGGGTCAGATTTAGAGGGCAGACCAACACAGGCAACACTGTGCTAGAAGTTCCCCTACACACTGCCTGTTCTGGGAGTAGAGGAGACCTTCTTCAGATGACTGGAAGAAGCCTCACATGGACAGAGACTGGTCCTCATGGGGCACTGTAACCACCCAAAAAACTGCTGAAGGAACAGCAGAGCAGGGCACAAGCAGTTCAGTAGGTTTCTGGAGTACATTGGTGAAAGCTTCCAGACACAGGTGCCATTGTGCAGACATGGTCTGCCTGGACCTGACGTTTTAACGAGGAGGAACTGGTCAGGGATGTGAAAGTCGAGGGCAGCCTTGGCTGCAGTGACCATAGGATGATGGAGTTTAGGATCATGAGGAGAAAAATAGCAGGCTCACAACCATGGATTTCAGGAGAACAGTCTTTGACACTGTTTCCTGTAACATTCTCACAGATGAACTGGTGAAGTACAGACAGTGAGGTGGACTGGGATCTAGGATCTAGGATCTTCAGTTCATACAAAAGAGCTTCAGAAAGCTTCAAGGTCTTCTCTTTTCCTGCCTCCAGTCTTGGGTATCGATCACTGTCAAGGAAGAAATTTGGAGAGGGACTTGTATATTATCCAGTTCACCCCTACCCACTGCTGAGCTGTTGACAGAAATTCTTTGAAGTTACACGAGGAGCTATAACTTCATGCAATATGATTATATTTGGAAAACAAAGAAGAAGGAAACGGCTGTTAGTGAAATGTCTTGGTCCACGGACCAGCCTGCTGAGAGACCCACTGGGGGTAGTTATTTAAAATAACATAAACCAATACAGGAAACACACCACAGTAATGGAATAAGAGGATGTTATTTAAGTTTCACTTAGCAGAGGCAGCAGCAATGCCTTCAGGCCCATGCTCTGCTCTCAGGAGCCGCAAACTATTTTTGACTTCTGCCTCCTGTGTGATACAGAGATTAACACACTGCTTTTTCCTTTGGAGAGAAGGCATCCCTGTGTGGTAGAACAAGTTCAGATATACCCATCCCTGGTTCCACATCAGCTCTGTCTTCAGACTGCTCTCCCAGGCTTTCTTTAACTCTCATTTGTTTTTCGATGCTGCCTTCTTTCTTAGTTGGTAATGAATATTTTTATATTCTTCTATTTGTTTTCAAGAAGTCTGGATGAGGTGTTCGCTGTTCCATTCTCACACAGTCTTACAGTAGCGAACATCCGTCGTTCCCTGTTTACCAGCCTTTGTCTCTGCTGTGCAAGCGTTGTTGAATTGAAATAGTGTTCTGGGGAAACTAGTCTGCCAGATGAGTAAATATGTGAGAGACTGAGCACTGAACCAGTTTTATGAAAAGCTCTGAGTCCGAGAAGATGGAAAAACTCCTAGTTCTTGCGGACGTCTGATTGGATCTCTCCTCCCTTTTACATTCAGTACAAGCCAGTATATATTTGATGTCTCTATATAAAAGTGTTGTATCTAAGGAAAATCTCTGGGAAATTATCTCCTTTTCTGTAGACAACTCTCTGTTCATGGCGATTTTGACTCAATAAAACTAGATCCCTGCCACAGACTTTCGGCTTTTTCGAAACAACTCAGTTGTCATCTATTTTATGTGTAGGGTATCTAGAAAAGCTATAATTTCTGCTCTTGTTATAGGCTTAAAGCTTTGTCTTTGTCTGCTCTGTCTTCCATGGACATCTTTATGAGTATATGTTACCCCAGGCTCATATCCTCCCCTGCTGTTAATCTTTAGAAGGTGACTGAGGAGTAGGAATGTGCTGAAAACCATGAGGGACTGAATCTCTATCTCAGGCGAGGGGCTGGTTCCCCATATTCCCTGATTTCCCCAAGCCGCCCCTGCTAAAGCCGCTCTCGACATTCACTGCTTGGGTCACTTCATTGATTGCTTTAGTTGGAGTTATTTACATCCAGCCTGCATATCCTTCACTCCTCATCCTCTCGTCCAGGCTTTCCCAGCTTTGCCCTTCACATCTGCTGGGTGCTCCTTTTTGTCAGAGTCTTTCCCCAGTTTTGACAACAGACTTTCTTGTTTTTATCCCGTGGTGAGCCCCAGCTCACTGCTGCCTTTCCCTTCTCTCCCACGAGCTGCAAATGGATGTCCTGGAGTCGTGGGATTTATAAACTTCTTCAGTGAAAAGATACCATTCAGTCTGATCTCCCTTGTGTTCTGGGAGCTTGTCTGTTCCTTCTCGCTAATACGTTGTGCTCAACAACTTCAGTTTGATTGCGGAAAGGCGCTGGTCTTTGTATGAAGACGTCAGGATAGGAGTAATCCCCCTCTTCCCCGCCTAATTTGAACTGCTCCTCTAGCTTCCAGCCATTACTTTTAGTAATGTATTTCTCCACTGAAGTCTCTTATTGCTGTTCATTTTCTCTCCATAGAGATACTTACACACTAATCAAGTCTTTTTTTCAATCTTTTTGATAAGCTAAACCTGTTAAGCTTAAGTCTGTCAGTGAAAAATATTTTCTCCGGCCTTCATTTTTTTTCCCTCTTTTCTGCCTCCCTGTGGTTCTGTATTTCCTGTCAAAAAGGGACACTGAAACTGCATTCTGGTTATTGGGTTAGTCTTACCAATGGCAAATAAGAAAAAGAAGTTATTTCCTTCTTCTTTTTGCCTGTTTTTGCAGTTCACAAATTTTTAATGCAACTTGGCATTAGAAACAGGAGTTACTTATTTCTTGCGATTTTTCATACGCAGGAACATAGAAATGGCCTTTCAGGGTTAGCCTAAAGACTCTTCTGGCCCAGGATCCTGTCTCTGACAGCACCCAGTGGTAGATCCTGGGGAATGGCATAAGGATAAAGCCAGCATAGCTATTCACAGCAACTGTCATGGCAGTTTATGGCTCACCCAAGAAATTGTGGTGCTGTATTTAATAGACCTTGATGACTTTCTCTTCTGATCCTTTTGTCCACTCACATTTTTTTTTTGAATCCAAGGAGAACTATTACATTGGTAACTTATCTTCGTGAGCTGAACTGTGGATTGTGAGGTGAGGCATATCCTTTCTTTGTTTTCAGTGCACCATCTGCTACTTTTGTTTGACTTCCTCTGCTGCTTCTGATAGAAGAGACTGAACAGTCATTCCCTGCTCACCTACTCTTGTGTCACTCATGATTTTATAGATCTGTATCATAAGCCTCCTACATCATCAAAACTACTGATTTTCATGGCAGGTCTTCCACTCTCTAAGAATAACCTTTGTTACTTGAAGAAACACAGAGGTATTCATTTGTATGTGTTTGTATCACAGTAAATGCTTTTCTGGATGAACTGAGCTCTCTGAGTGGTCTGCATTGTCCTTAACAGTTCCCCTGTCCTCTTTATTTATTATTAATTGCTTATGATTATTTTATTTATTGTTATGGGACCTGACGAGATGCATCCCAGAGTCCTGAGGGAATTGACTGATGTCATTGCCAAGCCACTCTCCATGATATTTGAAAGGTCATGGCAGTCAGGCGAAGTCCCTGGTGACTGAAGTAAGGGAAACATGGTGCCCAATTTTAAAAAGGGTAGGAAGGAGGACCCCGGGAACTACCGACCTGTCAGCCTCACCTCTGTGCCTGGGAAGATCATGGAACAGATCCTCCTAGAAGCTGTGGTAAGGCACATGGAGATGATTCGAGACAGCCAGCACGGCTTCGCCAAGGGCAAATCCTGCCTGACCAACCTAGTGGCTTTGTATGATGGTGTGACAAGATCAGTGGACAAGGGAAGAGCTATGGATGTGATATATCTGGACTTCTATAAAGCCTTCAACACGGTCCCCCATAACATCCTTCTCTCTAAATTGGGGAAATAGGGATTTGATGGGTGGACTGTTCAGTGGATGAGGAATTGGTTGGAAGGTCGCAGCCAGAGGGTAGTGGTCAAATGTTCAAGGGCTCGATGTCCAAATGGATGCTGGTGACAAGTGGTGTCGCTCAAGGATCTGTACTGGGACTGGTGCTGTTTAACATTTTCATCAATGATATAGACAGCGAGATCGAGTGCACCCTCAGCAAGTTTGCAGATGACGCTAAGCTGAGTGGTGCAGTTGACACACCAGAAGGACGGGATGCCATCCAGAGGTACCTGGACAAGCTGGAGAGGTGGGCCCATGTGAACCTCATCAGGTTCAACAAGGCCAAGTGCAAGGTCCTGCATCTGGGTCGGGGCAACCCCCTCTATCAATATAGGCTGGGAGATGCAGCGCTTGAGAGCAGCCCTGCCAAGAAGGACTTGGGGGTACTGGTGGGTGAAAAGCTGGACATGAGCCACCAATGTGTGTTTGCAGCCCGGAAGGTCAACCATATCCTGGGCTGCATCAAGAGAAGTGTGGCCAGCAGGTCGAGGGAGGGGATTCTGCCCCTCTGCTCTGCTCTGGTGAGACGTCACCTCGAGTCTTGCATCCAGCTCTGCAGCCCCCAGCACAGGAAGGGCATGGAGCTGTTGGAGCGGGTCCAGAGGAGGCCACAAAAATGATCCGAGGGCTGGAACACCTCTCCTACGAGGACAGGCTGAGAGAGTTGGGGTTGTTCAGCCTGGAGAAGAGAAGGCTGCGGGGAGACCTTAGAGCAGCCTTCCAGTACCTGAAGGGGGCCTGTAGGAAAGATGGGGAAAATCTTTTCAGCAGGGCTTGTCGTGATAGAACAGGAAGCAATGGCTTTAAACTAAGGGAGGGTAGATTTAGACTGGATATGAGGAAGAAATTTACCATGAGGGTGGTGAAACACTGGAATGGGTTGACCAGAGAGGTAGTGGAGGCCCCATCCCTGGAAACGTTAAAGGCCAGGTTGGATGGGGTTCTGAGCAACCTGGTCTGGTTGAAGATGTCCCTGCTTATTCCAGGGAGGTTGGGCTAGATGACTTCTAAAGGTCGCTTCCAACCCAAAGCATTCTGTGATTCTATGATTCTATGTCTGTGCTTGCTAAGAAAAAAAGGGGTGTAATCTTATTTTTGTGTAATATTGTCTTCATCAGCTTCTTATCTTTGTTTTTTTCTATGCTTTTTCTCCCAGACAGGTTGACAGCAACCTCAGCTCAGTAATAGTATGTCACCTTATTAATTCTAGCTTGCCATCTTAGATGCTTAAACAGGATTAGCCAAATAACATCAATCTATTTATGATCTTTTTGTGATTAGCTTTCATACAGATTTTATATTGTAAAGGATTGCTGCACCTGATACTTATGAAAACCTCTGTTGATATTTCGCATTTAGGGTTGCAGATTAGGATGGCTTTAATGTAACTCCAAGGCTCCAGGTGAACTTAACTCACTGATACGCTGTTGCTGCAGTTTTTTATTTTGCATGCATTCTCATCCATATAAAATATTAAGGGCTCACTGCTGCAGTTTTTTATTTTGCATGCATTCTTATCCATATAAAATATCAAGGGTTCACTTTTACATGGTAAGAGCAGCTCTGCAAATACCGATTTGTGTGGAGAGGATCAGTTATGAAATTCGTGTTGGAAAAAATGAAAATCAAATCTTGTCTGTTCTTGCCTGCGTCATACACTGGCACAGTGACAACCGCCCGAACGAGTAGCCTGTTCCATATGCTTGGGCTTCTAAGCCAACAGCATTGCATAAAAGGGTTTGGGTGATTTTGGTGTGTTTTTTAACATTGTGCTGGTGATAATTTGAAAGAAACCAACCTGCAAAGTGTTTCATAGCCCTAAAAAGAGTCTTACAGTGAAAATCAGATTACTTCAGTTCTGTATTCTACTACAACAACAAAAAAAATCTGATTAAACTGGGAACAATAGGAAATAAAGGGTAATTGCTTGGCGCTGGTCTGTTAAAAGTGTTCAGAGTATTACGCTGACTGCGCCTTCCCAAGAAATTATGTAAGGAAATTAGAGAAAAGGTTTGAGAAGAAGCAGGTTTTTTTTGCAGTCTTGAAGAGGTGACATCCTAACCTGATAATGACAACAATTTTGGGGGGTGTTGTGGCGGTGGGGGAGAATGAATGTTAAAAATAGTTCAGGTATCTTCTCAGTTACTCATAAAAGTCAGTCAGAGCAAATGGTAGCCTTCTCTTCCCAGCTGCTTCTAATGGAATTTATTCTTCAAATTAGGATCTTGTGTTTCTGTGGATTTCTGTACTTCAAAATAATGCGGTTAGGAACCATGTAAGAACTAAATCTCTTCTCAGTCCGATAACCTCTTCAAACAGCAGCTGGGTAACTCAGTGCTTCTCGGGACACCTTCAGGGTTTGCATTATCCAGAAGCACTGAAGATGCACTTAAACTGACTTTTGACTCCAGTACACATGAGTAGGAGAACAGGGATGTTACCACAGACCAATGCAGGTTCTATGCTGTGTTCGCCTCTTGTTACACTCCTGATACAAATAGGTACATGTACAAAACCTAGAAGAAACATATGTAGAAACCTGGGACAATCCCTGCAATATGCTGAAAAACGTGTCTAGAGCCTGACCATAGTTCGGCTGCCAGAGTGAAGAGGAAAGACAGGTCATTCAGACACTTGTAGCTGATATTTGGGGAAGACAAAGGTTTACCAGCACTAGCAAGGATGGTAAAATGCAAGCTTGAATTGTAGAGCTGTTGTGAGTGAAACCACAATTTTTTGTATTTACCAGTCACTCTTAGGTCAGTCATTACTTACAAACCTCAAAGGATCTGCAGAGGTGTAGATCTAAAGGTTTTGTGTACTTTATAAAGCACCATTTAGCCGTGAGCTGCTTCAGCAGTGTCTTATGAACCTGCCCTGCCTTTTGTCATTTGTTTTTTTCTAATGTGACTTCTTATAAGGAAGGTGGATCTTCCAGTCAGGTGATGGGACTCAATACCAGTACTATCCCACGTAGTGACTTTGGGATTTTCAAAAGGTGGTTTCCTTTCTCTGCACATCAAAATAGCACTTACCTGTTTAAAAACATTTATATTGTTGGAAAAGCCATTTGGTCTGTTGATCCAAAACTGTAAGTCAATTTGAGAATGAAAATAGACTTATGTGATACTCCACAGCAAAAACAGATGCAGTGAGAATTAAGTTTTGGGTTAATTATTCACAATACAAAATGTTGCCTACATAGGACCGCAGAGGGACTGTTTTAAAGTTTCCTTGGTGAACTAAATGCCTATCAGTGCGGTAACAAGGACCCAGACTTGCTCTCCCACTTTTCTCTTAGCTCCTTTACTTCTGATTTACCAGGGGGAGGGGAAAAAAAAGAATAGTTTTTGTATAAGCTCTCTGTCTAAATTTCTATTAATTAGAGCTAAAAGTAAATAGTTAAGTATTCTTTCTCCAACTTCTCTTACTCCTGTTGCATACATACACATTCATACTCTCAGAAATAGCATGGTCTTTATGCAAAGGCTCCCTTCTTTTGAAATAAAACCAATGTATTTCCTAAACAATTCATCAGCTGCAGAGAATTTGATTACTTCATGCTCCTAAATTCAGCTGTTAATTATTTACTTGGAAGTGTTGGGTGGGCTACCACAATTAGCCTTGACATATTAAATAAATAGTTTTTTACAGTAATTGGTGGTTGATGTCATGCTGCTTAGAATAGGTTTCAATATTTCGTTCCTGTCTTGGAGCTAGCTGTAATTTTTAATTTTGTAAAACACTTTTGGACACCGTAAGAAAAAATAATCACATTACAAGTGAGAAGTGTTGAGTAAATTTCTTTTACAAAAATGCATCCGTTACAAATTTAGCCCTTAATTAGTAACATTATAAAGTGCTGAGGTGGAAAACAAACAGGAGGAAACCTAATAATCTGTAACGTCAGGAGTCTGCACCTGCAGCTCAGTCGTGGTCTGCTTGCCAGTTTGCGTGCAGGCTGTTGAAGAGGTAGAAGCTTTCAGTAGTAAGACAAAATAATCTTCAGATACTCTGTGCCTGTGCTGGAAAGGTGTCCAGCTGAGGAAACAACAGGTAGGCAATGACCTTTCAGTTCTTATTTACTTTTATGGTCTCAGCCAAGGGGCTTTCCTGTGCTGTTGCTTCCAAGGCAGCAGGACAAGTTACTGGTTCTCCAGCTTGCCTTTCTGCCAGGCTGCACATTCTCCATGGGCAAGCTGGCTGCTGCGTTTTGTCCAGTCTGGTGTTTGCTTTCATCTCTAGGCGGGCAACTTGGGCTTCTCGCATCACAGTCTGCTGGATGGAGAAAAAAACCCAGGTCTGGCTGCATGATGATACAATTGCACTGTGTGGGTATTTAGATCTGGCTCTGTAATATCTTCTGGCTGACTGGAAGATGTCCGAGCTAAAGGAATCTTTCTGCTTGCACTCTGGGCTTCCTGGCAGAACAAGCGAGCAGCAGGATTTGGGTTTGCATAGCAAGTCTACCCATCCAGGAGCTCATTTGGCATTCCTTATGCTGCCTCTCGCCTTCCATCACCGTCCAGGTAGTCTGTACCTTGAAAGATGTATGAGGATCTCGAGAGGGTCCAGCGGAGGGCTACAAGGATGGTGAGGGGACTGGAACATCTCCCCTACAAGGAGAGGCTGAGGGAGCTGGGCTTGTTCAGCCTGAAGAAGAGAAGGCTGCGAGGGGA
>Ga0065711_1032632_pt1 | contig 26986 bp, 18 predicted proteins | sample Hoacrofraction12_FD_59098 | JGI IMG/M metagenome (GOLD analysis project Ga0065711, IMG submission 59098) | Hoatzin crop microbial communities from Cojedes, Venezuela - Epithelial fraction 12 v2 (version 2) | ecosystem: Host-associated > Birds > Digestive system > Esophagus > Crop | place... | reverse complement strand
ACGAGGATGATGAGGGGACTGGAGCATCTCTCCTGTGAGGAAAGGCTGAGGAAGCTGGGCTTGTTCAGCCTGAAGAAGAGAAGGCTGCGAGGGGACCTTATAAATGCTTGTAAATATCTTAAGGATGGGTGTCAGGAGGATGGGGCCGAGCTCTTTTCAGTGGTGCCCAGCGACAGCACAAGGGACAATGGGCACAAACTGAAGCATAGGAAATTCTGTCTGAACATGAGGAAGAACTTCTTCCCTCTGAGGGGGATGGAGCACTGGAACAGGCTGCCCAGGGAGGTCGTGGAGTCTCCTTCTCTGGAGATATTCAAGACCCGCCTGGATGCGGTCCTGTGCAGCCTGCTGTAGGTGACCCTGCTTCAGCAGGGGGGTTGGACTAGATCACCCACAGAGGTCCCTGCCAACCCCAGCATTCTGTGATTCTGTGATTTTGTGATCTGGTATTCATTCCAGTCCTATGTGTCAAACTGTTGGTATCCTCCAAGCCTGGCCATTACTGTGAAGACCTCAGCTGAAGTGTCTGCTTAAATGTTAGGTTTGCTCTGAAGTTGCAAAGTGGACTGAACCGTTTGAAAACAACACCAAACACGTAATGATGCACATATGCCCACCCATGGATATAATGTGTTTAATTCAGGGTTTCTGTCACAGGAGGCCAATGCAATGTACATCATTAGAGACATAGAAGGGGCCCCTTCTGAAGAGGGACTGGAAGAATAATGTCTGTGAGGACACACTGAGGCAAAACTGCTCAAATCCCTGAACTTCAAATAAAATTTAAATCAAGCATTCTTGTATGCCACACCTTACCAACACAGAGCTTAAATTTTAAAGACTGCTTTTCTCTTATAAGAAGTGTGGCATTCCTAATTCTCTGTATCATATAACTTCTGCAATTTGCTGGCACAGTATAACAGCAAGAATAAACATTTAGTGGGTGATATAACACTTGGGTGACAAAGTCCTGTCTCTGCGCAAGTCAATGACAAAATTGCAACAGTGTCAACGGGGTCACTTGCTGTGTTTGCACTGGCTAGAGGTATGACAGTTGTCTCGAGATGAGCTAACCTACGTCTTCAGAAGAGTAGGCTAGGCGTGTTAAAGGAATGCTCCTAAAGGACTGAGGTATTTATAGTGCATTTACTATCTGAACCACCTCATACTCTGCAGAGAGTACTTGCAGTGACCACTCACTGGCTGCAATGAGAGTCTGAGTTCAGAGCTGTGCTAGAGGACATAGAGCAACCCTGGCAGAAGAGGATTAGGAAGTAATTTTCCATGCAGACAGTAATTTTCCTTCCACTACTGGCCCTTGTTAGCAGAGAGCTGATCAAGTGGAACACCAGGCCAAATTGTTCGCATATGTCTGATGAAGAGGGCTCTGCCCCAGGGTCCTGATGCGTGTGCAGGAGGTCTGGCTGTTATAGATTCACTGAGTCATGGAATGGTTTGGGGAGGAAGGGACCTTTAAAGGTCACCTAGTCCAATCCCCCTGCCATGGGCAGGGACATCCTTCGCTACATCAAGTTGCTCAGAGCCCCGTCCAACCTGACCTTGAACACTTCCAATGATGGGGCATCCACAACTTCTCTAGGCAACCTGTTCCAGTGTCCCACCACCTTTATCATAACAAATTTCTTCCTTATGTCTCATCTAAACCTACTTTCTTTCAGTTTAAAACCATTACGGTTTTCCCTGTCACTACACGCCCTGGTAAAAAGTCTCTCTGTCTTTCACATAAGCCCTCTTTCAATATTGAAAGGCCACAATGAGGTCTCCCTGCAGCCTTCTCTTCTCCAGGCTGAACAACTTCATTTATCCCAGCAGAGCCATTTGGCCTTGTGTTGCTCGATACCCACCCTTCCTGCCACAGTGTATATAGTTGTGGCAGTTGCTAAGCATATGAGAGATGAGGAAATGCTAAAAATAGCAATTCTTTTCCAACAATAGAAGTTAAATAAAAAAATGTAGTGCTTATAGCATAGTATGGGACTACTTGCTATATTTTTAGCCTGATCATCCTTCTATACCTCTACTTGTTGTACATGCATTTGAACATCACCCAGTTTCACAGTTAAATTAAAAAGGATGAAGAGCAACGGGCACATGTGAAGGGATTTGGAGTTACAGATTGCATGGCTAACAGACCCTTCAGATCTGCAGTGCAGAGATTCATACTACCTTAGGACACAGTGGGTTTCAAAGCAATTCATATTCATTAGCAGGAAAAGTTAAATGTTGGCCTGAGTGTGAAGGGAATAGGTAATTTCAGCACCTATTATGTATATTACCTGCCCTTGTTAGACTATCATGTTTTACATTTGGCTCTTATTAATCCTCTCCAGGCTTTATCAAAATAGAAATCACAGCCATAATTTTCATTTCTTCCCTTTATAAATTGGATGTTAGGAAAGGACAATGAAGAAATTCTGGGAGGTAAAACCTAATCTGATAGTTCCTTGTGCTACCTGACACGTTAGTGTTCAGCATTTAGGCTAAATACATGAATAAAAGCCAAAGAAGTTACTAATTCCTGTAACACCAGTGAAGGCATGACAAGGATGAATTAGGCATGGCATGACTACCAGTAACTCCAAAGTAACAACATTGGCAGGATTTGCAGGTTTCCACTTGGTTACAAATCTATTCACGTTACTACTGAAAGTGGTGTATTGTAAAATAATACACTTTAAAGAAATTAAAATAGCCGCCACCACTCCCCACCCCCCCACCAGAATCCCATTCGGCCAGTTAAAGTACTGTCACAGGAGACTGTCTCTGGTGACAGTGACAGTGCTGACAGCCATCTCAGTGCTCACACGGCAAAAGGCCTTCTGACAGCTTAGAAAATTGTCAGAATAGCAGCTTCCCATTTTCAGGAGGTATTTTGCCAAGTTAATATTGTGGCTGCTTTGAAATTAATTTCTTTCAAAAACATAGCAGAAGAAAGCAATTTACACAAATGCCAAGAAAGCACATGTGGCTGTGCGTGTCATGAAACTAAAACCTTGAATTTTAGCTAGAATTAATTAAGGAACCACCTGTTCGTTCTTCTTTTTGCTCCAAGAAGAAGTTAAAAATTAAAAAAATAGCAAGCTAGCATGACCTTTAAAACTAGGGAGGTTTAGTGGATGTGTCTAAATGAACAACGTGCACATCAGTGTTTCAGGTGGGTAAGTCTTTGAACTGACAAAGAAATTACACTCCAAAATAAAAGGTTCAGTGTAACTAAGCAGAAATTAGCTATGTAGCAGACGGCGCTATGGCTAGAACAGAAATACTGCAGAAATATTTGAGAAGAAATTACAGTGTCCTTTCCCAGTAGAGCAGCAGTTGGGACTGCGTTTTTCCACATGACAAGTCCTTGTAATTCTAGTGGAAATTCCTTTCAGTTAGGGATTTTTGGCTGCTTCATCCAATCATCATGTGCAGCACTGTAAGAAGTTTGTCCCTGTTGGAAAGAGGGGACAAGGGGAGGCTGAGGGTGCATCAGAGGATGACGGATGTTCAAGAGCCATGCCAAGCAGGTATCCTGCACCCAAGCCTTTTCTCAGTTGCCCCCTTGCCCTGAAAGTGACTCCTTTTCAGCCCGCTCCCCTTCATGGGGTTAGACGTATGTCTCAGAGCATGGCGGGAGGGAAAGGAGAGTGTTTGAAGCTCCTGCTTACCCTGCTTAGCCAGGTCTAACATCAACATGTTGTCCTCTGGGCCTTAAAAGAATGTCTTGGGAACTCAGACCTGGTTCTCAGTCAATGGGAAATGGCCTCCTGTCACTCTGCGTTGCCTATTCCCGGCGTAACTTGAGAGTACCTGAGAACCTTCCAAAGGCACTGTACTCCTGTTACAAATCAAACCAGATCATATCAGAAGCACCCCGGTCTGTGCATTTTTTTTTTTGTATATGTCCTATAAGTGTCTTTTCTTTTTTTTCAGAAATGAGAAGAAATATATAAGCAGATACTGGAAAGAAGTGAAAGTTGGAGACTTTGTGCAGCTTCGCTGTAATGAAATTATACCTGCTGATATACTGCTGCTCTCCTCAAGTGATCCTGATGGGCTGTGTCATATAGAAACAGCTAACCTGGATGGTGAAACTAACTTGAAACAAAGACAGGTGGTGAGGAGGTTCTTAGAGCTGGTAAGTCACCATTCCTAACTCTCATTTAAGATAAGAATTTATTTCAGGTAAGTAAACTGTTCACCAATCCACTCCACACCAGCTAAATCTGCTTGTTCTTGCAGTGCTAATGAGTTACTGTTATGGTTGTCATTAAAATACTAGCACTTGCCAACAGCTGACTTCATCATAGTATCAGAATTTTTACCATAATTTTTCCCTGACTTTGAATAGGAATTATTTGGGGCAATTGTGTGTGGTTGGAAAATGTTGGGGTTTTTTAATGGCTTCTATTGTAGCTTGATTTTTGAAAGCACATTCTAACTTCCCAGTGAGAAGATACTTAAATATAAACAACTACTTCTCCTGCCTGAAAACCAGATCAGTTTCAATTAGGAATTTTGCCTGAAACTCTGTGTTGCAGAATAACCTTCTAGCACTTGGAGCATTAAAGCTCGTCAGATTTAGAGGGGCAGCATTCATGCATTTGGAGGTGTCTGCGCTGAAAAGCTGTTTTACTGTGCTTATCTGTCCCCAACAGCACCATTTTGAAACAAAACAAATTCCAGATCAGTTACTGTCAGCAGAATTAGAGGAAATTACCTGAAGTTTTACTTGCTTTAATAATCTTACTGAAATAGTATTTATTTGTATGCCCTCCTCTCCCATCCCTCTTGCCAGCTAACCGCAGTTTCCTGTGTTTTGTCAGGAAAAAATAAAATAGTTTCTAGAACTCAGCTACATCTTTTTTCCTAGAAGCTCTTCTCATTTGAGAGATTTTGCAAACAGTGGGAGCTGCTGCCCTTACCACTGTTACCAGAGTTAACTGCAGAAGTGTATAGTTGCACTGATGTAGATGAGCGTCAATGAAGCTGCAATCCAACCAATAGGATGAAAATCAATGTGCCTTCCAAATAATTCGTTATGGCAGATAGAGCCTTTCTCTGAACAGCTTGTAAAAACGTGAGGTAAAGACTTGTTTAATCATCAGTGATTTCCATGTAGAATTTAGACATGCCACAGCAGCTACCGTCACAGCAGGACGCTTAATCAGCTACAGACCAAATGTTTCAAAAACTATTGATTGTTTCAAAGAAGCTAATTGAATTGCTTCTCAAACGTCCCATCCTGTTCCCACTGAGAGGAAGTTTCTCCCAGTAGGTAGAGCTCCAGGGAGGCACTCAGATGATGTGTCCCAGTACTCTGCCAGCGCAGACTTCCTACATGACCTCAGGCACGTTAAGCATGACAAAGACTATAGATTGCATATAGGCTACGGAATACAGGGATGCTTTCATGGTTGTTGGTACAGTTATAAGCTAAGGGCACATCCCAGCTCTGTCTCAGAGGAAGACCTGGGAAGGCACCAGTTCCCCCAGTCATCCACAGCAGATGGCTGGATTTCTGTGATCCAAGACCATCTGACACAAAGCAGGAGGTGTTGGTAGACAGTGAAAGGAACTGATGTGCTGAAGTACAGATCATCACAAGACTGGCTTTCATGAACCTTGCTGCCTGGAGAAGTCCCTTGTACTGCGTCAGGATCCCTGGCATCCTGGAGTGATTCCTGCAAGCTGCCAGGCTGAGAGGGGACCTACTGACCCTGCAGACTCCCCTGCCCCTGGGAGCTGTGACGCCTGGTTGTGCGCCTGAGCCGTCAGTTGTGGAGTCACTCTTCTGTCTCGAACCAGCGAACACATGCAGGCATTCATACGGCGGGCAAACTGGGAGGGAGCACCCCTGCAATCTCGTGTTTGGCATACTCACTGAGGTTTAAATCGCTGATCCAAACCAGGCAGCTAAAGACTTCAAGTCTGAGTTTTGTACAGTTTGGCAAGACCTGTAACCTTTAGACTGTTGTGTGGAAGTGAGTGGCAGTGCCATTTCCTCCTCAAACAGGTTATCAGAGACTGAACTGGGCCCCGCTGGGGAAGAAGGCTCAGGAAACAGTGCCTACCTAGGGAAGCAAAGCTAGGTTAATGTGCCAAGCAGCTCAGCACATCAGGGTATATGTGGCATGGCTTGCTCAGCTTACCCTGCTTTACTGAGGAAATCAGTTATTGTATAGATACTTACGGTCAGCTTTATAGACACCTAATGCACTTTGCATGTCCAGCTCATCCTCCTTCCATATCTTAGTTCTCTGTATTATGATTATGGAACCTTTCTATCTCAGAAGTATGCTCCAAAATGTGTGGATAAACAATTTTTTAAAATAAATTTTAGATCATAGGATCCCTAGCTAGAATAGCAGTGGGGTCCATAATAAATTGTCAGGGGTTAAGCTGGGGTCAGTGATAGAAAGCTCATTCATTTCATTCCTGTCCATGAAAACAGGACTGGGCCCCAAGAAATCAAGTACTGAAAGAGAGCTTGTAGGAAAGAAAACCACATGTGATTACCTCCCCTCTCTTAAAATAGCAGAGAAAGCAGTAAATATCCAAGCCCTGGTTCCTGCGTCAGCTAAGTTGTAGGCAAAGTGCACACCTGCAAGTACCAAGTCCTCAGCAGCTGCAGCATCACAGAGCCTCTCTGTAACAGCATCCTGTAACTTATTCAGTAGAATACTTGCCATCCTCATTAAAGACCTGGCCAAAACCTGTCTGAGCACACTGTGAATTCATGCAGCAGCATTAGCTTCCTCACCTCATACTATTAGGGGTAGGCTCTTACTGGTTCTTGAAGGTGTTGCCCTGCTGAGAGACACTCAGCAGTGGAATAGAGGGAGCTGCTTGGGAAACGTTGCATGAATAGTAGGCCCATGGCCAAGTAGCATGGAATAGCAAGGTGATGCCTGTTTTTTGGAGTGAAGTTCAGTTCCCATCTGGGTGTGTCTAAGTGGCTATAACTGGAGAGGGCTTATTGTTAGATCTCATAAAATCTTTGGAAGACCAAAATTTTCTTGCCCCAAATGCTGACAATCCTTTTATCAAACCTCAGAGAAGTTCATTCCCAAATCTCTTACAGGACCTTCATCCCAACCTGTTCATGCATTGGACAAGAATGCTTTTACCAAACCTGAGAGGAGTTCATTCCTAAGCCTCTTTTAGGACTTGCATCTCAACCTGTTCTTCATTGGACGAGAATGCTTCTGTGTTTTTTAAATTACCATTGTACTCAGCAGATCAACTCTCAGTTATGCTTATAGCTGTTTGGTTCTGTGTCATTCTGCAGCCCTGTTGTTCAAGCAGGAAAATAAACAAACTGATTATGTAGTCCTGACCCTCTCTTTCCCACACTGCTAAACTCTTCCCCCACTCCCTTGCAGAATAACATGCCTGGTCATGTGGCTTATCATAGGACAAGAAACACAGATTTTTTTGGAAGCTTCTGCTTAAAATATCAGCTGCCTATAGCTGTCTTTGAGTAATGTCTCTGTAACAGTATCTCAAGCATTTAAAAGAAGCTGTGTTACAAAACTTGGCATTTCTGTGTTTCTTATGTGAACTAATTGATAACTTCCAAGGACGTGCCTGTGAAGCAGGTCAATGAAGGGTAGTTATTTCTACACCCGTCGCTCTGCTGGGCATGGGAAAGGAGCGGGGGTGAGGGTAGGAACAGTTGTTTTAAGCCAGTTTTATGCTTTCCTAATTCTGTCCCTGCCCTGTGCCCACCCATGCGATTTACAGCCCACAGGCCTGCGCCGAGCTGCTTGCCACAGAGAGTCAGTTGCCAACCTGGAGTCGCTGAAGTGGGGTGTGCTCTGGGCAGTCCTCGTGCAACCGCAGCACTCTCTCCAAATGCCCTCTCCAGAGGCCAGCAAGCCCAGTGTCAGGTAGAGATGTCCTCTGGAAGGGCAGCCATTCTGCCAACATGCTCTGAAGGATCTTTGTCTCTCTTCAGCGTTAACAGCATATAAGGTCCATAGTCTCAGAGAGTAAGAGGTCTTACAGTTTCCCTCTTCCAAACCTTTGTTCAGAAAAGTACCATTCTGATCTCTTTTTAACCTGACTCTTGAAGCAGCAGTAAGCAATTATAGAAGCAGTTCCGTATCCTTGTCTCCAGTGCTTTGCAGGCATTATTATACTCTAAACATATGCTCAGAAGATCCAAGATCAGCATTTGTGGGCTTGGATTGGACCTCTCTGCTTGTGAATTCCAAGAAACTGTTTTCCTTTACAGTGCAAGTGACCAGAAGTATTGCTTATTTTAGTGCTGCTTTCATTTGTCTGAGTAATTTATAGTAGACTCGGAACAGACTGCTTCTTAGCTTTGTGTGTTTATTAACTAATGGGATCTATCTGACACAAGCCTGTACCTGCTGTACCTGATTCTACAACCTATCGAAAGACAAGCTGTGAGAAGAGTCACTGATATATTCCTCCGTGGCTTGTACATCTGAAGATACCAGTTGTAATGTATACCTTTGTTTTGTACACTAATAACAGTCAGTCAAGAAAAAAAGAAATCACTCAGTGAGTAGGTTAAAAAAGAAAAAAGGAAACAGGAGATTTTTCAAAGGCCTTGACATTTTTCCTCTGAGACTTGAAATACTGTGGTCTTGTTACCCAGCTACTACAGCAACAGGATGTGCTAGAAATGTTTAAAACAGTCAGAAATGTATTTCTGCATGCTCTGTCTTTAAAGTCAAAAGGATAGGCGACTGTCTTCATACTGAAACACGGATCAGATCCATGTGTGCAGCATGACACGCTGGCAAGCGCAGCTGGGAGAAAGCACTGTGCTAAATCCCACAGTGAGTGATCTAATGGTGTTAGCAGTGACCAGTAAGCGTCGCCTGGAAAAAATGAGTGTTTCTTGGTGTTCCACCAGTTTCCTTCTAACTTCTAACCCACCCTCACTGCTGCCAAATCACAGCAGCCATTTCTGGTGTGCTGGATCTAGTAGGAGACACAGTAGGCAGGCGGAATCAATGTGTTTTCTGTGCTACTCTGCAGGCTGCTCTGCCACCACACCCTCCACAGTTGCTTATGGAATGTTTTCCGTCCATCTGAGATGTCCTGTCAGCCGCTCTTCAGAGAGTGGATAAGCAGATACAGCTTGGGCTGCGAAAGCTCAAGACTTCCTTTCAGGTTTCATAAAGTTGATTTAGGATATTTTGATAGTATGAATCTAGACTCATGAAAAACATTTACGTTTTCTTGCTGCCTTGTAGTACGAAACAAACAAAATACTCCACTGTTTTAACTCAGTATGCCTTTTAACAAAATCCACAAAGACTCACTGTGGATTCTGGAGCAGCTTATGGTTTATTAACCACTGGCCATGTCCTGGATGTTTATGTGGAAAGCTTCAGTTCAGCTGAAAGCTAAGCTAAATCTGGTAGCTGCCACCTCCTGTGAGAAGGTGCGTGTATCCCTCTGAGAGCGGGTGGGGGCAGGGGATGGATTTTTTTTTCCCCTCTCATTTTCTCCTAAGAGTAGACCTTTGTTCAAAATAAGCTTGTAGTAGCATGATTAAACAGGTTTAGATAAACCTTGCAAATGACTTTGTGGCTGCTTATTTAGTTTGTCTAAAAAGTACATGTGAATTTGGTGTCTGCCTGTTTGGGGGGGCGTTCATTTGCATGCAGACTAGCACCAGAATAACTCATCAGTGTGATTTCCTCACAAGTCAGTGTGTGAACCCTTCTGGAATATGTGTAAACTCAGAGCCTGTGCTTGCTGCAGGCACGTTTTCTCATCTGTCCCAGCCCAGAAGCTGGGCTGAATTGACAGATCCAGCTTTCATTCCAGTGCTACCTGTTCTCGCACAGTGCTGGAAGCATACTGGGTACAGCTGGACTTAGAAAACAGTCCCACAGCTCCCTGTTCCAAGCATTAAGCCATTTATACCATCTCTTTCTTTCCCTGTGAGCTCGGCAGAATCTGGTCTAGAAGTGAAGACAAGGCTGTTTCTAGAAGGACTACACTGTGAGCCTGGCTGTTGGTGGCTGCAGACTGCTCTGTGTATGAGGGAGTTTGGGAAGGGCAGCTCGTGCTGATTGCATGAAGACAACTCACAGGGCAGGCTTGGTATCTCAGTGTAGATGTTCCTTTTGCATTCAGTTTTAATCCCTCAAAAAAATAAAGAGAAAATACAGCAATTTTCAAATTTTCGTCGAGCCTAAGCAGAGCTAAGATTTCTTGCACAGCCATCTGCATTGGTTAAACTAGCCAGTTTGAGAGAACAGCTGAAATTAAATCAGCGCAGCTCTGAGGCAGAGTAGTTTTCGACTCACCTGCTGATATGAGCTTCTTATCTCAAAGAGTTTGATGGAGTCTTTTAAAGCAACACAAGAATGGGCATAGCCATACTCTCCCTGTTGCTCTAATACCCTCAGGCTATCATCCACCTGCAATTAGTGGGAACAGTACGCTATTATAACCAAGTAGATGTGCACTAATTGGCATACTCAGTGTTGTATTTTAACAGGTGTAAGAATTTTAACAGGGTAGAATCAGGCCACAAGAACAGTGAATGTCTCTCTAGTGTCTTTTGGAGGCTATCCCTTGTGCCTTTCTTTTTTTGCAGTGTTTTGAGAAAGTTCACAGGACTAAGAAAGGTGGCTTGAAAATTCCAGATACGCACACGTTAAAACAGCAGATTAGTCCTCCATCCCACACACGTTGCCAAAATTAGATTTCCCTGAGGGAAAAGAGTTAAAAAAAATAACCAAATAAGCAAAAGAAAACAATGTTTTTTCCCTGTGCACTACCAGAATATTAAATTAAAAACTATTTTGGTTTTAGTTTTACAGTTCAGCTGAAGATTTTAGTGAAAAAAAGTCTTGTAGGAAGCTTCATGTGTGTCAGTGCAAACTGTGAGCATGTCACACCCTGTGGAGACCTTTGTTCAAGGTCATGCCTTGAACATTCAGCAAATTTCATTGATGAGGGTTGAATCGCCATGAAAAACTCTATGCTTATACTGTTGTATCATTTTCTGGATAGTATCATGTTCACAGATGACTTGTGTGGAAACCGTGGACAGGTCTAGTTAAAAAGGAAGCAACTGCAGTCTCTCTAACAGAGAAGCAAACGTATAGCAGCTGCGTGCAGAACGGCCTGGTGCAGAGCAGGACCCGAGTCAGTGCTGTGGCAAACTTGTGCGAACTGGAATTCCTGAAGGAAGGTTGAGAACAACTTTTTACTCTATTGTATTACCATGGCATTTAGTCAGCAGTCTCACACTGGGAGATTTGGGGAAATAAAACATTCAAGAATGATGGTTCACTTCCTCCTTGGTCAGCTTTGAGCAAGGTTATCGTCTCTTTCTAGTTTCCATTGTGCAGGTGGCCAGGCCACAAGTTTGACTGTCGAGAGAGCTTCATTAGGGGGACAAAGAATTTGAATAACTGTAAGAGAAAGTTTTTGATACCTTAAACTAAGCATTGTGGGGGCAAGGGGGGAGAGTCCAGTTCTGAAGAGTGCTGAGTACTTCACTTTTACCATTGGCATTGGCTGTTTGCTTTTGTGTTTAAATATAGGTTTAAGGGGCTAAATTGATAAATCTGAATTTGAATGTCTTGGCCGTGAAGGACCTCCCATCCCTAGGGTAATCCTTCCAGCACCGGTGGAACAGTGATAAAGCCATGTAAGGAAATGTATTATGCCAGTGCTTGTGCTGTGTCTGACCTCTAGAGAGGCAAGAGATTTCATTCTCTGTATCAATAGTCCAGCATCTCTCTGTTCTACTAATTCTCTGAAAAAGTATTAGAAAACAAGAAAGTGTTTCAGGTCCATAGAGAAAATAAAATGCTATACTGCTTTCCCGTTATAGAGAAGTAAACATTTACATTCAAAGCTAGTTAAGAGATTTTCCAATGAATTTTTCTTTTTTTTTTTTTTGTCGTGACTTTTCTGATCTCCTAGCCTAATTCAGTTTTACTGAACTAAAGTTTATTTCTGGAACTGTTTGTTCCTTAGCCATACATTGGTCTGTCAGCTGGGAACAGGAAATATCTGGAATATCTGTTCTCAGAAATGAGATTTTGTAATGTAACACTGAGAACTCCTCATTTTAGGGCCAGGATTTTTGAGCTGGAAACACGTCACATTGCACTTGTCTCTAATACCACAAGCCCAGTTGACAGTATCAGTGGTTAGGAAAGGATGGATGGGCCTTCTTTTCCAGAGCAGGAGGGTTCACAGTATTACGCCACATGTAACCCCAGCAATGATGGTATGGTCTCACTTTCCTTTGGAAGCACTGAGTTGGAAAAGGCGTCTGCTTTTCTGCCAGAAAAGGTAGAGCAACAGAGTGAGGAACTCCTGTATTTATCTCAGCATCCAGTATGTGAACCCTCATCCCACTTCTCTTTTCTCCACCTGCTACCCTCCAAGTCTTTTACACATTTTAGTATTGATAAGGTCACAGAGGCCAGCTGAAATTTGCATTAGAATGTTACTTATATGGGAAGTGGCTGGCGATACGTGTCAAAGCTGTTATTTCAATAAACTAATGAAAATTCATTGGTTATACTCAGGTTCATACTTTCAAGCTCTGCTATGACTCTGTCATGACCACTTTTCATATGTGTATGTGCTTGGGAGAGAGAAAGCTATGATTGTCCTGTAGGTACCTGACTGGAGAAGATACTATTCATGGAGAACTATAGTGCTTGTACTTCCATTTGGTTTTGAATTAAAAACATCAGTAGTGCATGGAGATTTATAGACAGCAGTGCTCATATACACTATTTCAGCTTGCTTAATGACACAGTAATGAATGGTTTTACATCAAAGCAGGGGACACAGCCTTTTTGCTTCTAAGAGGAAGAGAATTTGATAACTAACATGCAGCATGTTTAGAAAGCACGTATAAGTTGTCATGAGCGTTTACCAGCCTCTACTTAACTTTTCCAAGCTTGTTTACTTATTATATTTTTGACTTGACTTAATATAATACCAAATTCCAAAACATGTCCCAGGTGGCCAAGTATACTCATATACCTGTACAGCAATGTGACCTGTATGGCTAAGATCACGGGGATCTGACTTACAGGCTGCTGCAGTGTAACAGGAAGAGATAAAAATTACTTTATCCTGCTATTAACTGCATGGAGGTGGGTCATGTCTGCTATTGAGCAACAAAAAGCAAATGAAATATCTTTTGCTGGTCCACAAGAAGCTGTTTCAGAAATCTTTGATTAAGGTTGCAGAATAGATAACTGATAATGACACTGAAGAAAATTACACTAACTAGTTTATTCAGTGATGTTCTCCCTGATGGTCTTTTTCCTGACATTTGTTCTCATTGGCTGCACTTCCATATCTCACATTTATTGAATGCTTATAATAAGAAATATTTGCTTAAGAACCACAGAATCACACAGTGGTTTGGATTGGAAGGGGCCTTCAAAGATCATCTAGTCCATCCCCCCTACCATGGGTAGGGACATCCTTCGCTACATCAGGTTGCTCAGAGCCCCATCCAACCTGACCTTGGACACTTCCAGGGAGGGGGCATCCACAACGTCTCTGGGCAGCCTGTTTAAGTACCTCACCACCCTCATGGTAAAAAATAAATCCTAATATCAAATATAAATTAACTCTCTTTTGGTTTAAAACTGTTGCCCCTTGTCCTGTCACTGCAGGTCTTGGTAAAAAGTCTCACTATGTCTTTCTTATAAGCCTCCTTTATATACTGAAAGGCTGCAATAAGGTCTTCCCACAGCCTTCCCTTCTCCAGGCTGAACCCCAACTCTCTCAGCCTTTCCTCACAGGAGAGATGTTACAGCCCTTGGATCGTTTTCATGGCCCTCCTCTGGACCCACTCCAACAGGTCCATGTCTTTCCTGTGCTGAGGACTCCAGAGCTGGACGCAGGACTCCAGGTGGGGTCTCAGTAGAGCACAGCAGAGCAGAGGGGCAGAATCCCCTCCCTCAACCTGCCGGCCAACTTTCTGGGCTGCAAGCACACATTACTGGCATACATCCATTTTTTCATCCACCAGTATCCTCAAGTCCTTCTCCGCAAGGCTGTTGCAATCCTTTCATCTCTCAGTCTGTATTTATTGGGGATTACCCCAACCCAAGTGCAGGACCTTGCACTAGGCTTTGTTGAACTTCATGAAGTTTGCATGGGTCCACTCTTCAAGCCTGTCAGGATCCCTCTAAGTGGCAACCCTTCCCTCAAGCATATCAACTGCAGCACTCAGCTTGGTGTCATCTGCAAACTTGCTGAGTTTCCACTCAATCCCACTTTCAGTGTCACTGATGAAGATACTAAATAGTATTGATCCCAGTACCAACCCTTGAGGGACACCACTCATTATTGGTTTCCACTGGGACTTCGAGCCATTGACTATAAGTCTTTGGACAAGGCCATCCAACCAATTCCTTATCCATCTAACAGTCCATCCATCAAACCCATATCTCTCCTATTTGACAGTAAGAATGTAATGGAGAAACTTATCAAAGGCCTTGCAGAAGTCCAAATAGATGACATCTGCCCAGAGGAGAAGATAGCTGGTGAGGGAAGCCCACACAAGACTAACAGACTCTGCTGTGCTCTAATTTGACAGGTCACATTCATGTGTGTTTTAGCTCCACACTTAATTGAAGAAGGCATACAGATTACTGAAGACAACACCACGCAAGAACTTTGTAACCATTGTGCGTGCCTGAAGCATGAGTCTGGCTAGAGTGCTGAACAGGGAAGCAAACCTTAGTCCCTACCCCAGTGATACACATTTGTTCCCCTCAGCTCATTTCCTAGCTCTGCTATCCAGTTTTGGAACTGGCAAGGCCAGCCTGGATTTCTTTTCATAAGATCTATGCAATCAACTTGTGTCTGAAAAAAATCACCTTCAAATCCCTTGAGTTTTTGAAAAGATGTTTTTCAGTTTACTACAGGAGTCTTTAGCATGTTGTTTGAAAAGGAACTTGCTCAGTAAAGTAGATAGTAGATGAGAATAGACAGACCAGAGAGCGAAGCCCTTACCCAAAATGTTCTGCAGCCATCTCAACTTCCCCCATGTACCATGCATGCCAACAACAGCCCTGCTGCCCTCAGATTGACTCTTAATCTTCACAGCCACCCCTCCACCCTCTCCACTGGGCTATGAGGGAAGTACAGAAACATCTGGGATTAAGGAGAGAAGATGCGCTCTGAATGCCTTGGTTGCCTTAGAAGCATTAGTAGGGCAGGCATGTGATGGTGAATGTTGGTATAACATACAATCCAAGCAAAGATGGCGTGCCAGTGTCCAGCTTGGCGAGTTTTGACTTGGTTATATAGCCTTCTTGCGCTGGAGACACTCATGGAAAGGCTGAAAAACCTGTGATGGTGCTGATATGAATGCTGCCCTGTAGTATTTGGGATAAAGGGTGTCTTTTCATTAATCATAGAATCATAGAATGGCAGGGGTTGGAAGGGACCTCTGTGGGTCATCTAGTCCAACCCCCCTGCAAAAGCAGGGTCACCTACAGCAGGCTGCACAGGACCTTGTCCAGGCGGGTCTTGAATATCTCCAGAGAAGGAGATTCCACAACCTCCCTGGACAGCCTGTTCCAGTGCTCCGTCACCCTCAGAGTAAAGAAATTCTTCCTCATGTTCAGACGGAACTTCCTCTGCTTCAGTTTGTGTCCATTGCCCCTTGTGCTGTCCCTGGGCACCACTGAAAAGAGCTTGGCCCCATCCTCCTGACACCAGCGCTTGAGATATTTATAAGCATATATTAGGTCCCCTCACAGCCTTCTCTTCTTCAGGCTGAACAAGCCCAGCTCCCTCAGCCTCTCCTTGTAGGAGAGGTGTTGCAGTCCCCTCACCATCCTTGTAGCCCTCTGCTGGACACTCTCCAGCAGCTCCTCAACTTTCTTGAACTGGGGAGCCCAGGAATGGACAGAGTACTCCAGATGGGGCCTCACTAGGGCAGTGTAGAGGGGAAGGAGAACCTCCCTCGACCTGCTGGCCACACTTCTCTTGATGCACCCCAGGATCCCGTTAGCTTTCTTGGCAGCCAGGGCACACTGCTGGCTCATGGTCAACCTGTCGTAAGACTGCTTCTTTCCCTCTGTGCTTTCCTGCAACTGGCAGGGGCTGGAGTCTCTCGGTTCCTTGCGTGGTTGCTGTATGTTACAAGTTTCCCTCACATCCTAGAAAGGTTTCTTAAATATAATGCCTTGCAAGGCAAAGCTGCTTTTATCCAGATTCCCTACCTGCAGGTTGAGATGGGCTCGTCAAGCTTTGGTGTATTTAACTGTGTCCTGCCACTACAGCCACTAGATTAGGTTTTACCATTCATAAGGAAAAGTGTTCATTACCAGCCACTCTATCTCCTATCTGGACTCTGGTGTTCTGGTTTTTATTTGTGAAATGATGTAAGAGAGGTGCTTGGCATTTCCCTCTCGTTGTTGAATGGTCTTAGTCCTTCTCATTCCCATTTCGTCTGGCAGAGCTTCATCCCACAAGAAGCCAGACTGGCCAGCAGCCCAGACTAGAGCAGGAGTAGGCCAAGCAAGGTATATTTGGAAGCTGACCTGAGATGTTGTGCTACGAAGTTAAAAGGATTGTGCAGTGCTTCTGACACTAATCAAGTGACATTTTCTTCCAGAGGTTATGAAATGCAGCAGAAAGACTGCTAGAAATCTCTCCAGAAATGTGAAAGCACTGGAGAGTGGGGAGGGTTGCGTCTTACCGAATCTGCAGGCATGAAGTGGAAAGCCTCTGGAGAGGCAGTGCGGGTTGTGCGCAGAGTTTTGCGAGCCCTCAAGAGGCTTGCTCTGTGGTTTAGTTGAAGCGTTGAGCTAATGCTGAGGTCGGTTCTTACAGACTATGAACCCATTCATTTATTTCAGTGGCTGGCTTTTGGGACAGACAGATACCACTTTCTTAATTGTCCAGGTCTGGGTCCATATTTCAGCCTTGACATACTCTGTTCCCTTAACGCTCTCCAGCGCTACTGTAGTCTGTCTGTGAAATGATTCATTCACACCACTGTAATTTTCAGTGTGTTGAGAAGGATTACTGTCATCCCAAGGGATGTTAGGGCTTGCATGTCTATCATTGTTGACATTTTTTTTGGTACTTTTGTCCCATGATTGACTAACAGCAGTTTCTTCAGCTGGCTGCCATAAAATTCTTGAGATCTTCCTAGGCCTTGCAAACAATGGATTTCTTTTCCTGCAGGCTGGATATTGCACTGTTCCCTCCTATGATTTTCTACAAAGGGGAAAACTTTTACTTAGGTCAGCCAGAGGAAGATCAGCCCCCTAACATGTATTTGGCTTGCTCAGCTGTTCCAATGTTTCTGAATACAGAACATCTCTGTTCCATTTAAACAAACACTACTGAAAAAAATCCAATTATAGTAGTAGTTGTCAGTGTGGAAAACAAAGCTACTAAATTCTGATGTACGGCTGGATCTGTTTAGTTCCTAAATAGCATAGATCAAACTGTTTCTCCCTTTTCTTGTGAATTAGTGGTACAGATAAATTCTGCCAGAGAGACTAATGTAATTTAGACATTAAAATATTTCACTCTTTTGGTATATAAACAGTCTGCATGCTTTGGATACATAAAATCAATATGTAGTACCAGTTGCACAGTAATAAAAACTCAGATTAATTCTGTATGGTAAATGCATTGCTATGTAAAGCAATAATAGGATGGACCAATTAGGGGGATGCGTTCTTAACTGCACTTAAAAGCTTTTAAACTGGAAAGCTATTTTCCTGGCAGATTTTTGTCTATTAAATAATTCCTTTGAGTTGTCCCCATGACTCCATTTCTCCCTTATGTTTCCTCCAGACATACACGCCAAAACAAATCCCAGAGCCCTCATCCAGCAATTGTACTGCAGGGAGAAGTCTGGATGAGGTCCCCAGCATAGCCAGTAAACACAATGTGATAAGCGGGTAACTGTCGCTGTCACCCAAGTGTGTCCTGGGGTACTCATGCTGTTCTGTTGGAAGGGAGGACTGAACATTAAAATCTGGTTTCTGCAGCAGTCAAATAGGGTGGATGAATAAAGGAAAACATTTTAATAACTATGCATTATTAATATCACTAGCAGGCCATTAAATCACCCATACAACATGCATTTAATGAAGGGGAATATGTTGTTTGAACACTGTGTAATTGTCAAACACATTTGGCAGAGCAGCATGTTTTGCTTCTTGAACTGTGACAGCTCCATGAGGTTGCCAGCAGGGTCGGAAAGGTTGGCATTTCAGTGTAGGGGTTCAGGTTGGTCTTACAGCTGAAGCTCCAAAGTCATGTTGGAGAGAGCTAAATTCAGTCTCCTTCTTTTGTGACAGATAGCTATAGTTCCTTTGCCTGCCTACCTGTTGGTTTCCCACTCTGTAAGAGAGGCATCGTAACATTTTCTTCCCCTCGACACTTTGCCTTCTTCGTATGTAAGTTTTTGGAGGGAGATAGATCAATAGTCATGTGAGAGATAATGAGCAGTGGTTTATTTTAAGGAAAGTTTTAAAGAAAACAGCTCTCCATTATGTTTTCCTCTCCTATGTATGTTTGTGCTTCCCCCAGAGACACAGCCCAGTTATTGCAGACTTAATTTATTGTTTTAAATGGAACTCTTTATCGGGTTTAATATGTAAAGCATTGTTAAAGTCTAGTCACAAAACCCTTTACATCTGCAATTTAACTTTAATTTGAAATTCAGCTTTGAAGGAATCAATATTTAGGAGATTTTTGCAATCTGACTAAGTCTGCTTATGTAAGGAAAACAAACCTTCCCATTAGTGCATTTACAGCAGGAATTAATTTCCCTAAGTTTTAAGAAATTGGACAAAGTAGGATTTAGGAATAGGGTGTTAAACATTTTCCTAGCAAGAAGACTCCTGAAAAAAGGAAATATATTCTGCGGAATCCCTGAGTACATAAAATACCTAATATAACTATCACTGTATGTCCTGACAAGTTTCAACCTTGCACAAGTACTTACAAGTTCCTAAAAAGTCAGCACTTTTTTCTGAGGAAGGCGGTGAACTAAGGCTATTTTGGCAAAATCAGAATGTGGAGTCAGGTTTTTGAGGAAAGTCCGTTTCTTATCATTGAATTAAAACCCTTCATTTTTTTTCTTTCTTTTTTTTTTCCTTCCTTCTTTGATATGACAAAATGTAGCAGAAGAGTGAAGCAAGACGTGGTCTTCACTCCTGCAATGTATCTTGTGCATCATTTCACACTGCAGAAACCTTGAAGACTTGTTTTTAAAATGCTATTGATAAGAAAGAATTCTTACCCCTACAGTGAAGTGGATAACATTGAGTCACTGAAGGCTTCTGAGTGCGGGGTGTGAACAACCACAATGTGGGGATATGTGTGAATGTTTCTATGCATTCAAGGGTGACAAAAAGATTGTAGTTCTTTTTCTCTGTATTTCCAAAACTCTCAAACCGTATGGGAAGAAGTGATTGAAACCTCTGTTCCATCTCTTTCAAGACCTTGTTACAACTTACGCACGGAAAAATAATTGTGTTGAGCCTCGGCGGTCACAGCAGCAGGTTCCTGGTGTTTGAGTAGGCCATGCAGCATTGGACAAGGCATGCCACCAGTTTTACCTTCTCATCCCCTGTGTGCAGGCCTGTGGACGTTCAGTTTTTCAGACAGCGTTCACCAGCCATCTGGCCATTCCCTACATTCTCCAGAGCAAAGACAACTACGCATATTTGGTTGTTTTATTCTTTAATTGCCAGTGTGCAGACAGTACAGCTTGGGAGCCCTGTTGCAGAGTGACATCACTCTGATGGCACAATAGTGATGAGAAATTCAAATCCAACAGGAGGAACGGCATTCATCTGAAAGACCAGCAGAGAACCAAATTGGAGCCCGTATGGATGATGCTAATGTCCGTGCTTACAGTGTCAAGAAAGCAGGAAAAATACATAACATTTGGAAAAGGATGAAGGTATTCGTTTCTTAGAGCCTGCAAGTGCAAAGATAGTGTGAATAGCATGGGCAGAGGGGTTTACAGTACTCCCGTTTCCTCAACACGAAGGGAAACAAAGGTTCAGTTCCTTTTTCATCTTCCTGAAAGCCTGAAAGCCAAATCTCCATTTCTTGACACCTAAATATCATCCATCTCTCATACTGTAGCTCTTTCAAAGAGAATACGACATTGGTTGGCCTGGAGGAAGAGAGGACAGGTGGGAATATGATTGTGTGCAGCCTTGGAGCCTTAATTCAGGCATCAAAACTGAGTTCTGGTGGCTGTTTCTTTTTTTTTTCACTTAAAGTAATTGGATGTGCTTGATTTTGCTTAGACTTTGATATACATGCAGCTCATATTGACTTTTCTCAAAATCAGCAATCACCAAAACAAGTATAATAATTTCTGGCCCCTTTTTTTAGATTTCTCATTTCTCCAAGTGACCTTCAGGTATCTTTTCAAGCACAGTTTTTCTGTAATGTCTTAACAACGACCAGTCCATGGTCCGAATTAAGCACTACCTACTAGTAAGAACTCTGCCTTAAGCGTAAGCAAGATATTTTTGCGTACCTGTGTTTTAAAGGGACTTATCCTTAGAATTAGTGATGGCAATTGAAATTGACATTGTAGCAAAGGGAGAACAGGTTGTTTAACAGAAGAATCTGACTGACGCAAAGAGAATTTAGCTCTGGCCTTTGCCATCAACAGTATTGTGAAATGCCCTAGGGAACTTATTTGCAATCATTGAATCCCTCTCAGGTTTGTATCAGCCAGAAAGTCAGTTGTTCAAATCAGCAGTGCACAAGGCACAAGTCTGTGAGACATGCAGTGGTACGGTGTAATAGATACGACATCATCACATACCTTCAGAAAAGAAAAAAATGCCTCCAGCTGCTTTTTGTGAGTGAACTGGTCTTGTTGATGTGCACTAGGAGACCATGAAAGCATCGAATAAGTCAAGTCTTTAGGAAAACTGGGTCCTGGAAAGCCTGAATTCAAATTGTAGTCTGCCTAGGCATGGAGCTTTTCAACCCCCTTGAGGATGGGACAGCTTTAATGTCCAGCAGTTCTGTAAGTGGGAAGACACGGAAAATTGAGCATATCAGATAAATACTGCACTAAGGTCTAGGGAAGTTCTGTTTATGACCATATTAAGCTTGTTTTCTGTGTTATAACAGCGATGCAGAAATTCAGTGTAAGGGAAAAATTAAAGGTAGTGGTGGAGAATTTAATTTTTCATGGACTTTTACCCAGAAGACCATACATATCATGATTTGTACACTGTGAAAGCAACACATGACTTTAACTTCTCTCTATATCTGCAGCTTCTCTTAGCTGTTAATACATGAGAACATCATCACAGTTTACGTTTCATTTGTTGCTGAAGTGTAGGTATCAGCATAAAAAGGAACAAAACTTTGATCATTGTGAAATCTTACGTTAACTTTGTGCTTCATTATAACCACTGAAAGCAGTCACACGCAGGCAGTGTTTAGCATATTTGTTCATTCAGTTGCCAAAAGGCATTTTCACATCAAAACAGTATCATCAGCTGTAATATACAGTATATGTCTACACTTCCATTTCACAGGGAAGAGATGGAGCTATTTGATTTATTAATAAACTGAAGAGTTTTTGCCACAAATCAGAATTCAGCAGCTTTGTTCCCTTACATAAACTACTATTCTAATTGGATTTTCTGCCCTCCCAGATATTATCTGGTTAAAGACCATAATCACATATTTCAAGTTAATTGTAACAGAAAACAAATACACAGACGGTTAGATTTAATGATAAGGGACTTTTAGTTCCAAAACTGATTCATAAACGAAAAGAATCCAACAAACAGAGGAGGAAAACTGTGTTGCATGGTAGTGATGGGGAAGTTGGGCAGGTTTAGTCCTCTCTGATCTTGACAAGATCTTTCTTTTTTTGTGAAGATTTTAGCTCTTTATTTTAGGGAGATTTTTTTCTTATTCTTTGTAAGTCATTGGCTTTGCTGGCAGGCATGCTTAGCAGAAAGGGGATTCAGTCTGCAGACTTCCAGTTGCTCAGGAAGTTACCGTGTCTGTACAGCACTGAAACCACGCTCTCTCTGCTGAGTTCAGCGGCCACAGAAAACCTGCCTTTGATTCCACTGGGTTTTGTTGTTAGGTGTCTCTCAGATTCCCTCAGAGGCATTCATCAAAGATGTTAAGATTTCTTTCTTTTCTTTTTTTAAGACCACTGAATGAAAATTTATGCTAAATTAACTATATTATATATAGTATATTACAATAAAAAGACAAAAAATGTTTCCCTTTCCAATCTATTGTTTTCCTTCTGATTTACAAATGCAATTTAAGCTACAGGAGTGACTTTTCTTTAACACAGAACTTAGGCAGACAGGTATCTATCTTTAATATTATTGAAACACCTTGAGCAATGTTTGTAGATTATTTTTCCTGAACTTTTTTTTTTTTTTCCCTGCCAAGGAGCATACCAGGGCAAGGAAGGAAAAGAAGATCATGTGCTGGGACAGCAGAGCAGGTGTTACGTAGACAACACAGGCTTTTGCAGCACAGCAAGCTTTGGTGTGATGAGGGAGAACTTCACCTTCTCCCACAAGCTCAAGTAAAGCTAGCTGCCAGGTAGCACTTGCTGCTAGTGTAGTGTCTCTGTAGCAGAAGCCTTTGGCTGCTGGAGGCAAGGACACAGGCGGAGGATACAGTTCGGGAGCTGTGGTGACAGATTTCAGATGTCAAGGCCTGAAAGCTTCGTGATGTCTGTTCTAGCCAGTGATTCCTTCTTTGTGACTCCTGGTGTCTGTGCCTGTCTGAAGTAACCAGCTGAGGAATGAGGGTCATAGGGCATGATGGTGGCTTTACAATATCTGCCCCATTTTACAACCTAATGATGTCTTAGGTGCCTCTATAGAATGAGATACTTCCGAGCATTCCCAGCATCAAACTTCAGTCACCTAGAGAAATTTAAGGCTGACCAGGAGAAATATCTAATGAGCTTAAATACCAGCAGTATTTGGTGCTGAGAAGATCATCTGGATTTCTTGCTAAGGCTCAGGTACTCGACTGCCACCTTTGATGTAATTTAGGGAGTCTGATTCTCAGCATAGCAATCTTCTTTGCCCAGAGGTGGCCTTTGGTTTTACTCCCTGTTTTTTTCCCCTTTTGTTTACAAGTTGAATTCTGCATATAAAAGTGATTCTTTCCTCCAGTGGGCTATAGCTGTCTCTAAGTGACGTCTCGTCTTCACGCTTCTGCTTATCATCTCTTGCTTCTTGAAAATACAGGAAAGGTTTCCAAAAGTGGTTTGAATTATCTCCTATGTGCTGTAAGTCTGTCTTTCTTCCAGATGTAACTGACAGAAAAATGAAGGAGGGCATTGATGGTGATGCTGACATATCTGCTAGTTTCTTTTATTTAAAATCTAGTTTCTTTCACCTCTGCTGAGTAGAGTCAATATAAAGAAAAAAACCAGAGACACATGTATGTTTCAGAGAAGCTGGCAATAAGATTGTGTCTGTCCTTTGGTTACTGATTCTCAGTCAGCTGTTCCCACAGTGTGTTCTAAAAAGTAGTGGTTGGGGTCTATAGCTGTTCAGCAAAACCATTATAAAACATAACATTTGCAGTGTTATCACTGTTGAAAGCTTAATAATATGATAATTCACAACTGGGGTGTTTTTCATTCAAATGGTGTGCAAAGCAGTTTTCTAAAAGGAGTCCTCACTGGCGGACACAAACAGCCTTCTCAATAGCACCAGGACTGGGTTTCTCTGATTTCGCTATGTGGTCTGTTTGGCCTGGCAAAGAAGGGAGAACCTTGTTTTTTATTTAAAAAAATCAAGTAATTATGCTGTGTTAGGACGTTTTTCCTCAGACACGACAAGGTGCTAACTACAGGTAAACATATGTAGTCAGCAAAAATACCAGCTTCAGACTAATGAGCTAGAGAATCAAGAAGGTTTTTAAGTGTTAATTAGGAAAAAGTTATTCTGGTGTATGTGTGTAATGTACTGTAGTAGATTAATTTATCTGTGTTGGCATAAAGCAAGTATTTCTTGCTACTATTTCTTGCTAGTATTTCAAAAGCTCATAATAGCTTTTTCATAATTGGCAATATATTGACTTATGTTGTCCTAGATTTTCAGTAGCTTCACTGAACGTGAAGTATAGTGATACTACTGAATATTTTGAGTCTTCCCAGATAAATTTTGTTTTTCCACTCCAGACCAAATTCATTTGGCTTCTGGGCTTGGCATCTTTTATCTAATACTTCTAAAAAACTCATATTCTTCTGCTTGCAGAACAAAAAAGTCGTCCTTGTAAGGGAGATTTTGGAAGGCATCTAAGGTCCCTTTGGTTTTCAGTGCCAGTGGTCAGTGTCATTCATTTGATTGCCTTTGAAATAAACTGGCCTTTAATGTATTATGAAGGCTAGAACAGAAAGCGATTTTGGCTATAGTTTGCAAGTCTTTGCCCTAAGTAATTAATACTTTTATTATTCCAGGACTCAGAATTTGATCCCTTGAAGTTCACCAGTGTCATTGAATGCGAGAAGCCAAACAATGACTTAAGTAGGTTTCGAGGTTACATGTGAGTATTTCATATATATTTCAGTATACACTCCCTCTCTCTGATACGGATGAAAATAAATGCTGGTTTGTTTTGGGCTGCGTTCTGTAAGTTGCAGCATCATCACATCTAAATAGGGCTGCATATTTAAGGCTGTTTTAGGGGATCCTCACTTCAGGGTGAGATGGGAGCCTCACTTTTCCGTTTCTTAGAATGGATTTGGTTGTTAACTTTCATCAGTTTACACTCCAGAAATTAATACATGAAGCAGTGCAGTTACAGACACCCTTCTCCCTTTCCTTCCCTCCATGGATCAGAAAAGCCAATCTGAAAATGGGAGAAAATAGAAAAACAGTCCAAGAGAGCCAGCAAATAAACAGTCTGTTGTACACTGCTTTTATGAAGATGAGTCTGTTTTTGATGTTTCTGTTAATGTGTCATTGAGGAAAATTAGAAGGTGAAACTGGTATTTCTCCAGCTATGGCCGTATTCCTTTCCTCTCATTCAGACAAAATAAAACTATTGGCTCACACGATGGGTGTGCTTGTACATTGCCATGCCACTTGACTTAATGCTAAATAAACAGAACTGCATTAACATGGTGCTCATCTCTGGCCAATCAGTCCTGCTCAGAAGCAAATGTTTTAGGATGTGCAAAGCACTTTGCTTCTAACATAGTCAGGACTGTAGTGTCTAAGCATGACAATAGTGATGACTTAGGAGATGCACTCTTGCATTGCTTATTTTTCTACAGGCTGTAACCACATGGAGAGTGAGAGCCTAGGATATTTAATTTTAATGAAGAGAGTTAAACAGATACTAATTCTGTTTAGAATATGATGATCTATTAACCATATTGATTAGGAGCGCTAAGCAGTATTGAATTGCATAAATAGCACGAGGTAAATTGCTGGAGCTTGGGGAGTTTTTTTATAATGATGTTATTTACCACCTCAGTGACTACTCTCAGATGTCACAGGTTGTATAGGAGGTACTGTCAACTGGTGTAAATCAAGACAGTTTTTTTGGAACGGCATCAAGTTGTAGTGTGGGAAAATGTGTTCCTGTATTCAGCAGCACAAAGTCCTACAGTTCATTTAGAGATGAAGTTTTGTATTAGGCATTACTGCATGAGGGTGTGTAAATGTCTACATTATTGAGAGCCTGGTCTACTGCAGAAAAGACATTTCCAGATATGGAAATGGAAAGTTTGGCAGCTTTTCTAGCAAGCTTCATGTGTGTGAATCTTAGTCCCCAAAATACTGAGCAGAGGTTGAATACTTTAGAACATATGCATAAATCTGTCTTTCATTATATATTTACTTATGTACGCCATGTGGAAAATGCCTGTAGAATGTAAGATACAGAACCATTTGAATTATGTAGCAGGTAACATTGTAGTACCTTTTGGAAGACTGTTGTTCAATATTGATTCTAATTAATCTTCCTTATATTTTAATGTTTTGCAAATGATGTGGATGTATTTTGACACAGGAGGAAGCCAAGACATCAGTTTTGAATCAGGCAGAAACATTAGGTGATTTTCAGGTCTTATCAGCTATGCTGCAAGAGATTTACAACTAAAGGACTATGGGGCATTTGAAGTAAAGAGCGGGGACCAACCTCTCAACAAATAAGCTTTCAGTCTCCTAATTTATCAAAGGAAAAGGCTTTTTTCCCCCTCTTTTTAGATTTTCTTTGTTAGTATCATGAAATCATGGGTCTATTTCAAATCATATATTAGCAAGATGAATGGTAATTAGCACATCTGAATTGAAACATGTCATAGAATCATAGAAACATAGAATGCTTTAGGTTGGAAGGGACCTTGAGAGGTCACCTAGTCCAACCCATGTCATTGCCATGTCAAACTCAGACTTTAACTCTTGTTCAAAATCTTACTAGTAGTCACTACTTGAAAAGAAGGTTCAGGTAGCTCCCAGCTGATAATAGCTCAGCTGAAAAGACATGTCACTGAGATATTTAGATGGGGATGCTATGAAACAGATTTTCAAGACATTAGTACATAAAGACTGCTGAGATGTTACCATCAAAGTTTGCTAGAAGTTTTGACCACTTAGGTTTCCAGTTTTGATTAAGACTATTTTTTTTCTATTTGAAATGTGAAGATTCCCTTGGTTCTAATGTTAGTGCTGACATATCTTTCGAGGAATAGAAATATTTGTGTGTTTTTGTGTTGTAAACATGTAAAAATTCTGTTCCTCACAGTTACTCTGAAATGGGATCAGTATAGGTATCCTGTGTAGCACGGGCAGGCCAGGGTAGAAGGAGACATTGCAGAATCACAGAATCACAGAATGGTAGGGGTTGGAAGGGACCTCTGTGGGTCATCTAGTCCAACCCTCCCACTGAAGCAGGGTCACCTACAGCAGGCTGCACAGGACCTTGTCCAGGCGGGTCTTGAATATCTCCAGAGAAGGAGACTCCACAA
>Ga0065711_1004728_pt1 | contig 26986 bp, 21 predicted proteins | sample Hoacrofraction12_FD_59098 | JGI IMG/M metagenome (GOLD analysis project Ga0065711, IMG submission 59098) | Hoatzin crop microbial communities from Cojedes, Venezuela - Epithelial fraction 12 v2 (version 2) | ecosystem: Host-associated > Birds > Digestive system > Esophagus > Crop | place... | reverse complement strand
AGATCGTCTAGTTCCAACCCCCCTGCCATGCAGGGACATCTTCCACTAGACCACGTTGCTCAGAGCTCCATCCAACCTGGCCTTGAACACTGCCAGGGACGGGGCAGCCACAGCTTCTCTGGGCACCCTGTTCCAGTGTTTAATCACACTCATGGTGAAGAATTTCTTTCTAATATCTAATCTAAATCTGCCCTCTTTTAGTTTACAGCCATTTCTCCTTGTCCTATCACTACACACCCTTGTGAAAAGTCCCTCTCCATCCTTCCTGTAGGCCCCTTCAGGTCCTGGAAGGCTGCTATAAGGTCACCCCAGAGTCTTCTCTTCTCCAGGCTGAACAGCCCCAACTCCGTCAGCCTGTCCTCGTAGGAGAGGTACTCCAGCCCTCTGATCATCTTCGTGGCCCTCCTCTGGACCTGCACCAACACATCCGTGTCCTTCTTATGTTTGGGACTCCAGAGCTGGACGCAGTACTCCAGGTGGGGTCTCACGAGAGCGGAGTAAAGGGGCAGAATCCCCTCCCTTGACCCTCCCTTGTTAGGATAACAGAAGTCCTTTACAACAGCGTCATCATTTTGCTTAAAGTTCTACATAGTATGGAATCTGTCTGTGGCTTATCTAGCTGATTGCTGATCTCTGTCTTCCTTACACACACACAAAAATACACGTGTGTGTGTGAGAAAATGAGGAAGTGACTGAAATAAAATGGAAAAATTCACATTCCATAAATTATTGGGGTTTTTTTTCATACACTGGTATAATCTGTGAAATACATGTAGAGACTTAAAGGTGTAAAGCTTTTTGTTTGTTTTTTTTTTTTACTAATGGATATAAGAGAGATTTATCACTCACTTTAGAATTTGAAAGTGAAGGCTTTGGAACAACGGATAAGTCTGTTTGTTGCTCCCTTGCTGGTTCTTTAAATTTATTCTTCGGAAGAGAGCATAAGCAGGAGCTGCCCAGGGCTTGTTCTGGTGTTTTGTATTAGGCTGAATTTAACCACAGGAGATTTTTATCAGTGCAACAAAAGTAAGGGAGGAAAAAAAAAAAGATGTTACGGAGGAGCCTAGCCACTGTTAGTCTGCAGTCATGCTATCATATGTCAGATAGAAAAGGTGATTATAAACCTACCTTTTAGCATTTTGAATTAAGTAGGAGAAAATTCACCAGTGTTTTTACGAAAAGGAGTTATCATCTTGATTGAAACCAGCTGACTAAAAGTTAGTAATGTTAAATCCAGGGGTTTGTCTTGTTTTGTTTTTAATCAATCCATGTTAGATAATGGCCTTATTATACTGGGTTAATTGGTTAGATTTCTACTACCTGCCACCCCAGGTTCTTTTTTTTTTAATGAGGCTTCCAGATGGAGGTACCTTTCCAAGCACAATCCATTGCTTCCCAACATAAGAGGGTCCTTTTTCTCCCTGTCCCCTGAACTAAGTCCTGTATCCTCCCTCACTCCTGCTCTGCTGCTCATCAGACCCTTCTGGATCAATTCAGTTCAGTAAGCCAAATAAAGTGATCTTTTCTTTTCCCCCTGAGTTTATTACCAGAACTGGTGCAAGGTGCAATGATGAGGAGTATAGCTCAGCTTTTCTCATGAAACCACAGCCACAAACAGGGAAACAACACCCCCACCCATTTTTGTAAGTGTGGACACATCGCAACACATCACACAAAGCACTAGTCCCATCATGCTCAACAACAGCGTGTGTCCTATCAAACAGTAAGGGACATTTTGGACCAGCACCCATCAAAGGCCAGGCATGCATTCAAGGATTTGATTCCTACAAATCATTAGTGGTTTGCTTCTTCATGACAACAGACACTGACTCTTCTTGAAGTGTGAATGGCAGAAAATTATCTAACCCCCAAGGAACAAGTAAAAAGCTCTGAAGATCTCCCACATAAGCAGCCCTTTTCCCACAGTGGGCATTCAGCTTTCGTGAGTGCAAACTTAAAATCAGTAGAATTAAATGGTACACAGTGCACAAGCTCCATTGTTAGAGCAACATGTTAGATCAACAAAAAAGTGTAAATGGGCTATTAATTTTATTTTAAAATGTATCTGCAGTCACAGCATTTTGAAACTTCTAGAAGAGAGAAGGGAAACTGCCAAGGAGTTAAAAATAGAAAATAATGTGGGAGGTTAACTGTCAAGCATTGGCTTGATGTCATTAGGGGAGATAAAACTACAGGTTGGGATTTGCAGATTGACCTTATTGAAGAAGGTAGATTAAATAAGATGTTTTATTTAATCCATCATATCCAGTTTTGCAAACTGCACTATGTAATTTCAAAATTCCTGCTTCCTTTTCCTCTCATATGAGAACTGTGATCAGAAAATAGATGGAACAAGATAAATTTGTAGCACAACTCTGTGAAACCCTAGGAATTGAGACTTCTTTTCATATCTTTTGTGCAGGAAACCAGACCAAACTGAGAACGTAAGGTTATAGTTAGCAGTCTCTTGTGGAAGCCCTCCAGGAAAGAACTATTGCACGCTGTGGTTGTCCTCTGAGTTAGTAGTAGGACCTACCCAGGTCATCAGTCTTGGGGTAGGAAGAGAGGAATAAGACAAGAGCAAAGGGCCACCTATCTCAAAATGGAATTTGCCTTTCAGCTGAGCAGTTGTGCTGCTGTCTAGCAGGGGGGAAGCAAGGCTGCTATGAGTGGAAAAGAAAGGAGAGAGCTTCCCTCAGATCTAGGGACAATAATGGGTAAAGAAAACCTTTTTTTCCCATCCTGATCCACAGAATCACTCTCTTGCTATCTCAGGAGAACATTTTCCTGCTTTTCTGAGGCTGCTTCAGCACTTTGCAGTTGACATGGGTTATCGTGTTTCGGTAAAAGAATGAAAGAAAGGAACAGAGATTGGTGCAAGATGAGGGAGGGGTGTGGTGGCACCCAGATACGTTGCTTATTCCAAACTCTATAAAACTCTCTGTATTGCTGGGAGGAGGTGAGTGACTTATAGTTTACTGTTTTCTCTAAAAGACAGTAGGCAAAGAAAAAATCAGAAGAATTTCTTGGTGTACGTGTTGACTATGTATATTTTATTGAATTTTTGCATCATAATAACATCTTTAGGATTTAGCTGAAATGTGAGAGAGAAGCATCTCATTGTTCTGAATACTCTGAAAACATACAGCAAGAGATAGTGCTTTCTTCACAGAGCTATGAATTTAAATAGATGGGACGTACAAAGGTAATGCAATTTCTGTTTTAAAGGCAGGGCTTGAAACATGGTGAATTAATTAATTTGCTCATGGTCATTCAGAAAGTCAGTGGCAGGGCTTAGAAAGGAAATTAACTCTCCTTTCAGGATCTAGTTCCCTCTTAAGAAGGGTATTTATTTCTTTATTTAAAGCTGTATTAAAAGATAACTATCACTAGAAAGGTATAATAAAAGGAAAGGTTATGGAAGTGACCTAGGTAGTTCAATATTAATGGTTTTGCTGAAGAACTGAAGTGCCAAGAGTTTCAGAATGCTTATTATTATAGGCATATCTTATACTATTAAGTCTTTTTAAACTTTAGCTATTATTAAAAAATTGAATACAGGGAACTTTGCTAAATGTAGAAGGACAGATGCATGCCAGGCCAAAATCTGCTTCCATTAACTCCCAGCCAAATGCCAGTGTCTCCTTCTTCATCAGGATGACATCACAGAGATGGGAAGTGAACAAGTTCAATCACTCGCACATCATTAGTTCAGTAATAGTTTCCTTTAAAGGTGCCTTTAAGAAGCACTTAATTTAATGTCATATCAAGCACTATCCATCAGTGTGTCCTTGATCACATGAAAAATTGGGTCCCTTGCATACAGTGCACCAAACAAAAGGCAGTCCAGATTTCACATTTAAAAATGAGTAGTGTGGCAGCAGCGATCATTATCTCGTCCACATTGATCTGTGTGCTGGCAAAGACTTTCTATTAAGTCCTGAAGAGACGCTGGCAGCTTCCATGGCTATGGAGCTCCCTGAGAGTGGGGCAATGAAGTAAGCTAAAAACTTGTTTTGAAAAATTAAATGGTCTCTTGAAACCCTGTAGAGTTTTGTTGCTTTCTCAGGACAGAAAGTGTATTATGCCAGAGATTCGTGCACATTCTCATACTGCATAGAGACGATGACAGCATAGAAATAGAGGCCATAAAGAATTCAAAACACTACTGTTCCAATTATTAATATTTTTATCTTCAGACCAGATTTGAACTATATATCTGCACAGTACATCGCTAATGAAATGCAGCCTCCTCTGGGATGGAAGCTCTTAGTTAGCTGATGGGCACAGCACGCTGCCAGAAAGAAAGGGGAGAGAAAATGTAGTTTTAGTACATCATGGAAAGCCCCTGCTGCTGAGGAAAGTGCAATGACATCATTAGGAGCCAAGTCACTCTCAAAGTAGGGTAAATTGGGAGTAAGTATCAGAAATTCAATAGAATAATGATAGTGGTGAGAGAAAATAATCAGGCAACTACGTCCATCAAGAGCAGATAAGGCCTCCTCTTCTGCCCACTGCCATTTCCTACTCTCAGCTCTCATTTGCTAACAACAATAACAACAAAAAAGAGTCCTTTCTACACTGTGAGGTGGTTGTATGTCTACATCAAGCAACGGAGGACAACACAAAGATGCTTAATCCAAGTACAGATCAAAAATTGCTAATTTCCCATACAATACGATGCAAACTTGCTAATTCGGATCTGGAACAAACATAATCCTGCTGAATCAGTGCTGTGAACAAGTTAATAAGCACTGAGCCTGGGAGAGGCTTATTAATTTGACTGCAGCACATGCTTACCTACTGTACTGCATCTGGAGTCAAGCTGGCTCAGATTTACCTGTTCTATGTGTCTTAGCATCATTGCTTTCCTCTTGGTTTCAGCATTGCAATAGGCAGACTGAGCTTGCACCTGCCTGCATTCATCTGTTTGTGACCAAATGTGTCTTTAAACAGTACTCTCAGTATTCACTGTCAAAGATAGTACCGACTGCTGCTGTGAAATGAAGTGAGAACACCAGGAATTCCTAATTTAATTAAGAAACTAGTGGACTCTGGACCTGGTGGGAAAAAGTTCAGTTTGGGAAAAAAACCACCAAAATTAAAATCTAGTTTATTGCTAAGCCTACATTTTTTAATTATTTTTTTTTAAAAAAATAATATAATGGCACAAAACCACCTAGTAGTTTTCAGAGAAATTTTTTGTTGTTGATAATGAAGAGAAATGGCTAGTTCAGCTATTCTAATGTAGAACATAACATCTCAAAGTCTCAGTGTCAGTGAAGGGTTTTGCTTTATTGAATTCAATTCAGTTTTGCAGTGTTACAGCCACTGAGTTTCTAATCAGGAATAGTTACGAAATTCTAGATGAGGTTTTTCTCTGGATAAAACTGGTTTATCAAAACTGAAAACCGAAAAGGATCAATTGATGAAACTCATGTTTTGCTTTGTCTTAGAGAAATTATCAAACCATTCTATTTTTATATTTCAAACTAAGAAATTATTTTACCTGAGCACAATGCCTTCAGAATTCTTAGCTAACTATTGTAAAATAAAAATAAATAATACTGAAATTAAATGTTTGAAAGATCTAAAAGTTGTTTGAATGATCTGAGGTATTAATTTTTCTAGATTGTCCAGATTTTTACTTTTTACCCTTACGGAACAATTTGAAGCTCAAAAGACTTCCCAAACATGGAAAACACACTTTATGCTCAGCTATTGATTAATGGCAATCCTGGAGGGAAAACGGGATGTTAAAAGCAAAGCATGGGAGAGTTAGAGTGTAATTTTTTCAGTTCTTATGAATTCATAAATAGAGACATCTATCAAATTCAAGTCAGCCAAAGTCAACAGAAAGACTCTAACTAACATTAATATGCTTGGATCAGATCCTAGATCCTTAGAAGATGATGTTGATAAAATACGCCTAAGATGGCAATATGTTATCCCGTGAAGCTTCATGTTATTTATGAGGATAAGATACATGTTTTTTCAGATTTTGAGTAAGTTTCTTCTTTACTTTCTGAGCTTCCAAAAACAAAGATGATAAATTAAAAGATGATACATTTTTTAAAAGGCCGATGAATCCAGTCTTCATAAAGATTAATGAAAAGCTTCTCTTCGTGAAGACCAAATCTTGGCTATTTTAACCTGATGAAGTTTAGAATTAGTTTTGGATGTGCGTAGATTTCTCAGTGTTTATTGTAGCATTACACATGAGTCTTTTTCAGCTAGATATGGGGAAAATGCAATGAGAGCTCTCTTTTCAGATGTAATGTGTTTCAAATTTTCACTTGTCATTTATATATATATTTCTCATTAAAGTAGATATGATATAAAGTATCATAACTTGTTTTAAATTATTCTGAGACAATAATGATTTGCTTCAAAAAGGAGCCCAATCCCTTTCTCACTTCTCCAGAAATTCCTGATAATCCTGTTACACTGCTCCAGTATTTCAAAAAGTGAGAAATTTCACAGTGTTGAGTGGAAAATCAGAGTTGTTTTATCTGAGCCTTATTTGAGCTTTCTTTAACAGCCTCAGATAGAGTAATTATTTGTAGAGGAACATGTGGATCATAGAAACCATATGTTAGTCGCTTGTACACTGGTACATGCCCAGTCAGGGCATGCACTTCTAGACCTGCTTTTAAATGCAGATTCCATTATATGAACATAAATATGTGCCCTATAAATTTCACACTGAAGGACATTTTGTTACTCTTATTCATTTCAACTTCTCAAATAATTTCAAAATAATCAAGGAAAAGATAGATTTCAATCAGTAAACATGCCAGTATAGAGCTCTTATTAAACAAGGCTTGTGTCTATAGGCAAATAGGACTTCATCTTCTTTTAGCATATGAGAAAATAAAAAAATAAATTAGAATCATAGAATTATAGAATTGGAAGGGACTTTTAAAGGTCATCTAGTCCAACCTCCCTGCAATGAGCAGGGACATCTTCAACTAGACCAGGTTGATCAGAGCCCCATTCAGCCTGACCTTGAATGTTTCCAGGGATGGGGCATCTACCACCTCTCTGGGCAACCCGTTCCAGTGTTTCACCACCCTCATCATAAAACAAATTCTTCCTTATATCTAGTCTGAATCTACTCTCTTTTAGCTTAAAACAATTATCACTTGTCTTATTGCAAAAGGCCTTACTAAAAAGCATGTCCCCATCTTTCTTATAAGCCCCCTTTAAGTACTGAAAGGCTGCAGTAAGGTCTTCTTTTCTCCAGGCTGAACAGCCCCAACTCTCTCAGCCTTTCCTCACACAAGAGGTGTTCCATCCCTCTGATCATTTTTGTGGCCCTCCTCTGGACCCACTTCAACAGGTCCACGTCTTTCCTGTGCTGAGGGCTCCAGGGGTGGATGCAGTACTCCAGGTGGGGTCTCACCAGAGAGGAATAGAGGGGCAGAGTCATTATGCCATCTTTTTTCCCCTTCCTAAATATGTTATCACAGAGGTTCTACCAGTGTCACAGATTGGCTCAGCCTTGGCCAATGCCAGATCCATCTTGGAGCTGGCTAGCATTGGCTATATCGAGCATCGGGGAAGCTTCTAGCAGCTTCTCACAGAAGCCACCCCCGTAGCCCTCCCCACTATAAAAACCTTGCCATGCAAAGCCAGTACAGTCAGGCAAGAGTTGCCCTTGGTAAAGCCAAGTCTTGAATCACCTCCCTGTCCTTCATGTGCCCTAGCGTAGCTTGTAGCGGGATCTGTTCCATGGTCTTCCCAGGCACAGAGGTGAAGCTGACCGGTCGGTAGTTCCTAGTGACCTCCTTTCCTCCCTTTTTGAAAATGGGTGCAGTGTTTCCCTTTTTCTAGTGACCAGAGACTTCATCTCACTGCTATGACTTTTCAGATATTATGGAGAGTGGCTTGGCAACTACATCAGTCAGTTCCCTCAGGATTCTGGGATGCGTCCCGTTGGGTCCCATAGACTTATGTATGTTCAGATTCCTCAGGTGGTCTTGAACCAGATCTTCTCTTACAGTGGGAGGGACTTTGCTTCCCCAGTCCCTGCCTTGAGCTCCATCATTCAAGAGGTGTGGGAAGAAAGGTTGCCAGTGAAGACTGAGGCTTCTCCTTGTCCATTGATACCAGTTTGCCAGTCTTACTCATTAGTGGGGGTGCACTTGCTCTGACTTTCCCTTTCTGGTTGACATACCTATAGAAGCCCTTCTTCTTATTCTTTGCACCCCTTGCCAAGTTCAGCTCCAGCCGCTCTTTGGTCTTCCTGACCCCACCCCTACACAACCGGGCAATGGCCCTATAGTCTTCCCAGGACCCCTGTCCCTGCTTCCACTGCCTGTGCATTTCCTTCTTGCCCTTTAGTTTAACTCAGCCGTGCCAGTCTCTTGCCTTCATTTCCTGATTTCTTACACATGGAAAATGTCCTTAAAGATCAGCTAGCTCTGTTCTGCTCCTTTGTCCCTGAGGACAGTTTCCCAGGGGGTCCCGTTGACTAACTCCTCGAACAGCTTTTTGGTGAAATTTGCTTTCCTAAAATTCAGGATCCTGTCTCTACTTTTTGCCTGTCCCATATCCCTCATTACTGCGAATTCCACCAGTGAACGAATTGGAATAATTAAAAGTTCATTTAAGATATGTAATAAAAAAATGCTTTATACGCCATTTATATGCAATTTTATTCCTAAAAGTGTGATTTCTTTAAAAAGTGATAAAAATAAGCCTATTTGTGAAGTTCTTAGTTGAACAGTATGGTTAAAGTTAATATCAATGTAGTATGCAGCACATGGTGTTTGATATTGCAGTGTTACAGCCTTATACTTTGTTCTGTACAACTCTAAATTCCCATGATAGCTAAATAAAAAATTCCAACTCAGAATGTGTTTCATCATACAGTCCATGGATCTGTTGTTCTGAGTAGAAGCAGAGTTTAAACAAGGAACTGTGTGACTTCATCTATTAGAATACGAGCAGTATCTAAATGCAAGATCAGTTTATAATAGCAATGTTCAGAAATACAAGAGTGCATCATTTGCTGTCTTATCAGATATTCTATCTGTCTGAAATAATCTGCAAAGTAGATAGCATCATCAAGACAGTCTAGACTTTCCCCCAGTAAATAAGCCGCTTTGTGATTATAGGAAAGTGGCCATAATCTTCCTAATTAGTCCCACGTACTCTGACTTTTCTTTGTTTCTTTTTTTATTTCTTTTTGATCAAACAGAAATCAAAGTAATTTTACTGAAATCAAGGTAGTCAGTGCTCTGCTTTGAGAACTCCAGATATTCCATATGGAGGAAGGGAGCCATGAGTTTCCCTATGCAAAACACAGTGTATCAGTACCTCTGTTCTGAAAATAACATCTACCTCCCTGTTTTGGTTTGGCCTGGATAAATGCCCCTCCTCAGCTGGACAGGAGAGAGGAGATGTGATGAAAGGCTCGAGGGTCGAGACAAGGACAGGGAGAGATCACTCACCAAGTACTGTCAGGGGCCAAACAGACTGAGCTTGGGGAGAAAAGGGAGTTTAATTCATCACCAGTCAAATCAGAATAGGATAGTGAGAAATAAAATCAGATCTTAAAAAAGCCCTTCCCCCCACCCCTCCCTTCTTCCCAGGCTCAACTTCACTCCTGTTTCTCTCCCTTCTCCCCCTGAAGAGCACAGGGGGACAGGGAATGGGGGTTACCGTCAGTTCATCACACGTTGTCTCTGCCGATCCTTGTCCCTCAGGGGGAAGACTCCTCACACTCTTCCCCTGCTCCAGCATGAGGTCCCTCTCACAGGAGATAGTTCTCCATAAACTTCTCCAATGTGAGTCCTTCCCACGGGCTGCAGCTCTTCACAAACTGCCCCAGCGTGGGTCCTTCCCACGGGGTGCAGTCCTTCAGGAACAGGCTGCTCCAGTGTGGGTCCCCCAAGGGGTCACAAGCCCAGCCAGCAAACCTGCTCTGGCGTGAGCTCCTCTCTCCATGGGTCCGCAGGTCCTGGCAGGATCCTGCTCCACTGTGGGCTCCCCATGGGGTCACAGCTTCCTTCAGGCATCCACCTGACTCCACGGGCTGCAGGTGGATCTCTGCTCCACTGTGGACCTCCATGGGCTGCAGGGGGACAGCCCGCCTCACCATGGTCTTCATCACGAGTTGCAAGGGAAGACTCTCTGCTCCGGCATCTCGAGCACCTCCTCCCCCCTCCTTCTTCACTGACCTTGGTGTCTGCAGAGCTGTCACTCTCACATCGTCTCAGTCCTCTCTCTTTACTGCCATTTCACCACCTAGTTTTTTTCTTCCTTTTCTTAAATATGTTATCACAGAGGTGCTGCCACCATCGCTGATTGGCTTGGCCTTGGCCAGCACCAGGTCCATCTCAGAGCCAGCTGGCACTGGCTTTATGAGACATGGGGGAAGCTTCTGGCAGCTTCTCACAGAAGCCACCCCTGTAGCCCCCCCCCACTACCAAAAGCTTGCCACGCAGACCCAGAACACTCCCCATGTGCTATCACTGGCTAACAAAGGTATTTAGCCTTTGCAGCTCCAGTTACAACCTTCTGTGCTGAACTCCTCCACTTAATGCACAGTTGCATAAGTTGTATCAGGTACCAGCACAACTGTGTTTCCCAAGTTAAAAAAAAAAATACAAGCTGTGGGTTGATCATGGAAAAAAAGTTATTTTGAAAGACTATATATATGCAAGGCTGCAAAATGGCAAATTTGCAGACGCTTATTACAGTGTTTTCTCCCATTCTTCAGTTTTCAGGACGATCAACTTGAAATGCTCATTCTACCTTTTTTTCCAAATAACATTATTTCAGTCATATCATAGTAACAACAGTATTAAGGTTTTTAGAATAACTGTATAGCTGGCATTTTCCAAGTCTCTGTTTTACATGGAAAAAAACCCTCTGCCTTTTGAATCTTTTTGCAAGGAATTTACCTTTATTTTAAAAATAAACACAAAGAAACAAACAAAAAACATTGCTAAATTGAATTGCATACATCTAGCCCACTGATTTAATCCTTTAGTAATGATTATTTTTGAGTATGTGTTTAGGAGGGGCCCTGCTGAATATGTTACCGTGGCCCACACATTCGGACTCAGTTTTGAACATCCTCCTTCTTTGTTGCCAGTAAAGCTTAGCCAAGAGATTCAGCAGTTCTACTGGCAGAAAAACAATTTCCTCCAAATTTAAAGTAAATTGTAATTGAGCCTGTGCACTAGTATGGTCCTGAGCACGTGGCATTCTGGAAGCAAAACCCATGCCTGTAAATGTACTTCTGCTAGAGCTGCCCACCGGTTTGCATGAAAACTATGGGCAGAAAAAATTGCCCGCCAGTAATTTCTAGCTCCTTTTTCAGTGTTTTCCTCTGAGATAATCCTTTATTCCAAAAGAAGCTTTATTAGTGTTTATTTCAATCCAAGAAACTTCTGTACATTTGTAGACATGGATCTGAAGGGTTTAAGTACTCTCCAGGCTCCCTGCCAGCAGATAACTGTGGGTGGAAAAGGTAGATCAAATCAAAAAGTAAACAATGTTTCAGCCCACTGAGAGAAATGCTTGAAGCTTGATAATAAAGACAGCAGGATTATATTCTGCTTTTCTTCGGGGATGGAGTATTGCACAGTTTCCTGTTGATTAATTCTCTAAATCTTTTGCTTTCATGTTCAGTCTTGCCACAGCCTTTGCTAGCTTCTCCACTGCTCTTTTGAGTGGGAAGTTTGATTCCCAGCAGCAACAAAGCTGGGTTTCACACCGATGAACCAAACTATGAAATTCCCAGTTTACAAAAACGCAGAATTTTGGCATCTTGGTTTGTGAGCAAGTTCAGGGTCACCTCCTGTAGCATGTGTTTATATTCTCTGGTATGAGCTCTGCAGAAGAGTAAAAAAAGAACTGCCCAGAGGAAGGATATTGGGGTGAAGAGTGCCTACATTCTTGATGTTCAATAGAAAATCTCTACGAGGCAGCAATGGTATTTGATTTTCATGGAGAAATTTTCTTCTTATCCAAAGAGAAATATTTTCAAAACTGCATAGTTCACAGAGGAGTTCAATAAATAAATTTTGTTTCACTAAATTAAAAATTTACAGTACTCTCCACCCCTCAGAGTCATTTTTAAGAAAATATTAGAATATAAATAATCGTCTTTTCCTGAAGTTAATATATTTGATCTGGAAAGGTCACCTGAATATATTTAAGTAACCAATCAATAACTGTTAATACACCAGTAGATATGAAAGTGAATGTTAGCTATAACAGTAATTTGCTTATTCATCCAAAATCATTTGATTTTCATTTCCAGACCATTCCATATGCTTTCTCACTGTTTCATGTTGTTTTGTTATTCTACTATAGATAGACGATGGTCCTCATTGCTATGATTATACTCATTCATACGGAATGCAATTAAACAAATTTTTCTTTTTTCCAACCTACTTTCAGGCTCAGGATCTGGTGAAATATGTAGTGTGATTTACAGCAAACTTTTGCTGTGCTGGGGGAAATGTAATCTGCATTTCCAGGTATCCGGAAGGGCTGCTTCCCAGAGAACAATTGCCCTCAGACTGCACACATACTCAGGAATACTACACTGAATTGAATTATTCTATGCAATAAAATTTCATTTGCCACTGATGAGGAATATAAACAATAGAAAAATCAAACTTTCAAGAAATCATCAAAGTGCTAAATTTCGTCAGAATATTGAAGAGTTATTTTCAGTTTTGTTTCCTAGTTGAAACATTTCAGTGTCTAAATTTATGAATACATTAAATATATGCATAAGAATATCAACATTTCATTTTATATTGTATTGAATGTCATACAAAATGAAGAGTATTTTATTTCTGGTTTAGAATCAGGGAAATCAAGATTTTTTTTGCACAAATTAGGCAAAATATTTTTTCAATTAAAAAATTCTTAATTTTTTTTACTTTAATCTCATCAGTAGATCTTATTTCAATAGTGAAAATAAAATCAAGTGCAAAATAAGCATACATATGCACATGTGCTATTATAATTTTACTGTCTTCTATTCAAAGACATTTGCTTTCCAGTGAGGAATAAAAATATTTCAAAAATACAACATGGAAAGCTGAATCACTTTATCCAGTAACTACATGTTTATTTTTTTATTATTTCGGGCAATGTGTATTACAGGTGTGAATTTATGTAGGCTGATTTTACTTCAAATGACCATAGCTTGCTGCCAAACTTGCAACTTTTCACTTTTTTGGTTAATCAGAGTGTGAAAATTCTCATTTTGTAGAAGTTATTTGGTCAGGAAACTGCTCAGAATAAAATAGCAAAGATTATTGTGTGATGTCTTGGGAAAACCAGAAAAACCCATATTTCTTTCTTATTATAAATGTATATAAAAAGGGATACTTTGAAACTACATGAATATCTGTAAAGTAATAGATGATCTTTGAACAAATGGTGCTGTAGAAAGCAATATATTACTCATACATTAGAAAATGAGCAGAAGTTAGGAGAGTTGAACTTATTTTCTTTAAATTGTCCTCAAAAATCTGGAAATTGTGTATGAAAATGCTTCTGATTTCCCAAATCTGTAGTACCTAGTTACCAGCATAGGCAAACATTCATCACATTGGGAGAGAATTATCATTTCTGTAGAATTCTTTTAGAGCCTTTTTCCTCTGCCTGATCAACTTTGGAGCGGTATCATTAGTTCAGAACCAAAATGCATCCTGATAGAACCACTAAAAATACCACCAGTTTGTGAAATGATGTTCTGCATATTCCATTCGTCATTGTTTTTTTTTCTACTTTCTATTCTGTGCAGCGTAGTCTTACAGAATAAGATGGGAAATCAGATATAACATTATTCTCATTTCACATTCACAAGTTAATCAGAATGCCTTCCGCTGATAGATGTGAAGATATGATGACCTACCCTAGATACGTAAGTAAAAAACAATTCAGGTATGCTATAAATATATATAAAACCAAACACATTTTCTGCAAAGACAAATGTAAACTTTAAACATCTCCCGTTCTCAAAAATGACAGGCACGGGCCATAAATGGTTAGGCCAGTATATTATAGCATTACATCGACGTAATGTTTCTATTATAATCCCTGCTGGGTAAAGTGATTCAGATTGTGATTGCTAGGAATTTTGGAGTCATTTATTTAGAGAGAAGGTTACAATATTTGTATCTATGCCTGAGTTTGTAGTCTAACCAACATCACGGGTGGTCACTTCTGAATTTTTTGCTTCCGTCCCTCTGATCAGAATATTTAAAATAAAGATGTCACATAGTTTAATGACACGAAACCAAGAGTGTATGCTTGAAAACAAACTGAATGTTTTGTGGAGATTTTAAATTTCTGTGCTACCAATGTCGAAGTTTGGGGTTTTTTTATTTGTTTGCGAGAAATTTTTGGAGCAATAATAATATTCATTTTGTATCCAGAATACAAACGGAAGGAACTATAAACAGTCCTCAGACTGAAAATAGAAGTGTTTTCTTCTCACATCACTTAACATCCTATGTATTATTTTTAAGTGTGAAAGTGTTGTCCTTCCACATGAGCTTCCTATTTTAAGGTGAAGTTACTTAGAAATTACTTGCACTTGTGAAGGATAATGAAGGTACATGCCAAAAAAACATTCTGAAGACAAGGCGAAAAAATTACATAAAAAAGTCAGCATGTGCCTATTTCCAGGAACAAGCATTTTTATTTGCTGGTAGATTTCTACTTACTCTTTAAATAAAATTGCTTGTAAGTTTTACAGTACTTCAGAAGATTGTCTTTGTGATACAGGTACTCTGATATAGCTAGTGCAAGGCCTAACTATTCTTGCAGGTTGTACTGCCCCCTTTCCTATCCCCGTAAATTCAATTTACACCACACGGGATAAAAAAATCTAACATTGTTTTTTGTTATTTCTTTGCTAAAGGAGGACATTATTTTGAAGATTGTTTCTAAAATTGTGCCAGTCTATGCTGAATTTTAATGCTGTTGTAGGTAGTGTGAATCCATCTTTCCTGGATGCATAGAGAGGGAATTACAGACTCATAAACCTCTGGGAGGCTGAATTTGTATTTATGCCACGAAGTCTGGGGGAGCGCATACAGCGAAACAGGAAATGGCTCTTTTGCCTCTTCTGTACAAGCGCTATGGGAGCCTGTGAGCAGGTAAGAGAAGGACCCAGCCAGCTCCGCTGGGCAGAGCTGGCAGCACAGCAGTAACTTAGGCCACAAAGGCTAGGGTCAGTTGATTTCCACTCTCATTTTCCCAAGTTTAGTACCAAATAGAAGTCAAAGATGTTGATGGTTGAAGAACTGATTTCAAACAGTTGATGGCTTTGAATGTAGATGGCTGTATACTGTAACAGTTTAATTTCCATTGTGTATGTCTGGAACAGGTTGCCCAGAGAGGTTGTAGATCCCCCATCCTTGGAAACATTCAAGGTCAGGTTGGATGGGGCTCTGATCAACCTGGTCTAGTTGAAGATGTCCCTGCTCATTGCAGGGGGGTTGGACTAGATGACCTTTAAAGGTCCCTTCCAAGCCAAACTAGTGTATGATTCTGTGTCCATTGTGCTTGTATGTCCTGACTCTTACTATCAATATTCTTCAAGCACAACACTGAGTCATATTCTCGCTTTATTTGCACACAGGCACAAAATCAGTAGTTACCGCACAAGGGTAAGTAAAGGTGTATCACTGAAGGTCTTCTCCTTAGAACAAGCAACAGCAGCAAATTGCATCTTTTGCTCCTGTTCTAGTGGTTTTTTGTTTCATCAGCAACACAGAATATGCCGGACCCAGCCAGCCAGAGTGGGAATCTGAACTGAAACTGGTAAAATAGTTCTCCTTCATCCTATCCTGCTGTTTTCTCGCAATCATACCACTGTCCAAATAGAAGTCCTGCAGAAAAACCATAGATAGGACGATACCGAGTTGCAACTGTCCTTGGACGGCATAATGCTCACAGAAAAACAGTGGGTAAAGATTTGCTTTGCACTCGAATGGTGAGTAATTTTATCAGGTTTCTTTATCTTTTAGAAGCAGAAAAAATGCTCTTTTTGAAGTGTGGAGTCTGGCTCTGGAAATCATGTGACTGTCAGGCTGAGGTTAAGAAGTGTCTTATACTTCATTATTTCGTAAGTTTTTTAGGCTGTGGAGTGGGTCATGTTTAATGACACTTAATTCCTTTTCATCTAAGTTTTTGTTTATGGACTATAATTCAGAGTGTCTACAGAACTGTGTAATTAGTCAGAGACTCAGTAAAGAGCCTTTTGAAAAAATGGTTCTTAGCCTTTCACTTTCATGAGCACCAAAATTCAATCAAAAACTATTTTTAAAGCACGTAAAAGCTACAGTGGCAAATCTATTAAAGTGTGTTTAATCATTAACTCATTTGATTTAACATCTGTCTAGAACATAACATCAAAAATTGAATAATTTATCATGTAATTGCATAAAAGCTCAAGTAATGTAAGGCATTAATTAAAAATTTATATGAAATTCAGAAGAAAAAAGTTGAGGAGGAACTACTTGATTATCCACTCAGTAGGATAGCTATAGTTACTTTGAAACACTAATCTACTGTATTACAAATTCTTAACTGTGAAAAACATTTTAAACCCCTTAGGTTTATCTGATGATTTTCAGAAAATGCATTAGCTATAGATTACTTCAGATTCTATAGTTAGATGTACAGACATGCCAGTTCCCCAAGGCATTATTCTTCTTTGACTTCTATAACCTACTAGCCTCACCGTATGTACAAACTGCTATGTAAACAGGAGAAAATAATAAGGTTTTCAGAACTTTCTGAACCTTGTTTCATAAATGTACAGACCTGAGGAGCAGATTTCAGGTTTTCTTCTCAGGCTCATACTCAGTCAGCCATAGAAGAGTATCACAGCCATAAAATGAACTCTAATGTTAAATATATTATGGGGAGGAAAAATAAACAGTTATTATATCAACCATATTATGTCTCCAAATAATCAATTAACTTTTACAACTTGTGCAAACTAGAGAAGTTTTAAGTTCAGGTTCCTTCTTTCATAGTCAGCTAATAGTATTTGAAAGTAGTTATTTAAAACTGACATTTGTGCCAAATTGCCTTTAGAATGAGAAAAATTGGCTCAGAAAGCAGAGTATCCAGATGGATAAAAAATAAGCACAGATTTTAATCTAAACAGGTTTGTCTGTCACAAAAAAATGGGCCTGCTTTGCAAAGTTGTCTCTTTAACACTCCCACCAAAGCCTATTCTCATGAATCATTCACTGAGATCTACCTATGTAAATGAGTACTTATGAAACCAGGCCCTAAGTTTTTGCCTGTATTTAAAGAAATGTAAAGTACAAATCACCACAGCTTGGGGTAATTTCTGAAAAAATATTTACAAAATTATTAACTTCCTTCTTCTACAGAGCATAGTTATTATTTAAATGACTATCATTGATAAATTTCCTGAAATCCAGAATTACCTGGGAAAATAATAGATTTAAGATTTTCTGTTCTTTTTTTTTTTTTTTTTAATAAATTCTTTCTTCTGTTTCCGCTGACTGCTGCCTGAGTCTTTTCCTGCCTGCTGAGAGGATGGGATATATTTCATCTACCTTAAGAGTGTTATTGTCAATCCATCCCCTTGTGAGAATGAGATTAGTGTTCCCAGTATTCTCCATTTGACACTGCTAGAGAAGAAAATGATCAGCACTATTACGAACAACAAGTAAAACAGAAGATACATTTAAGAAAAATAGTATGGAATTGACATGATAGTAACAATCAGGAACATTAATGACACAGGTTTGCATAGCTCACAAAAGACTTTTAAAAGGTGTGATTCATGTCCTGGTAACAGATTATTCCACCTTAAAATAAAAAGAAAGAAAATTAAAAAAGAGACTTTCCCCTCCAGAGGGTCAAATAGCTCAAAGACACCATTTACAGCCAGGCACATGGCTAACTCTTGGCTATGGGTCTTCTCTTGAGCAGATCACTTAGTCTTTGATTCAACTGCAATGCTTGCAAAAAGACGATGATCTTCCACTGGCAGCAGAGTATTGCAGAGCACTGTACATAGTCCCAGTGTCTGATGTCTATCCATGGTCCTGAGATTTCATGTTGTGCAACAAAAATTTCAGTACATAAACAATTAATTTCTGAAAAAACAAAAGATAAGTAGGACAGGCAGTGATTAAAGGGACAGTCATAAACTCAGTAAAAATAACCATTTAAGTAATAATAAAAACCTATCAGAGCATTAGTTTTGGGGTTTTGAGATAATTTAGATATTACCTAAATCAAATGCATAATTAGCTATTTCCACTTATTATCACCAAGTAGTTTTCTGGATCGCCTTCCTGCTTCATGTTGTGTTAGTCCAAGATAAAGAAAAATTCATATGACTATATCTTTAATAGTAGAAGCAAAAATAAACTTGTTCCACTCTATCATGGTTGTGCTATGGAAAAGAAACTTCATTCTTTCTGTGAATTTTTCCTGCTTACCTCTTGTCTTCTACAAGGTAGTAAACATAGCTCTTCACCCCACTTCCCTTCAGGTACAACAACAACAGCAGCAGCAACAACAAAAACAACAACAACAACAAAAGGGGCAAGACATCTGACAGAAAGGTTTTTCCCTAAAAAAAAGAAGTAAACATTTTAATGGAAGCATTTGTTTTGTTTCAATAGCAAATCTGAAAGAAAGGAATTTTTTTTAATCAGAAATATTTGTCCTGAAAACAGCTTATTCCTCTATAGCCTGCTTTGCAAAGTCAAACGTTTTATCAGAACCTAACTTTAATCCTCTCTCCTTCCTTTATTTACAATTCCTTTCTCCAAAAATATGCTAGCAACTATTGTAAATATAATAAGCCCCTTAAGACCTTTAGACTAAAGCATAACATGGCCTTGGACATTCTGTTTCAGACCACTTGCTGTTGCTTAGCAGCTTTATAGAAACACATACGGGTCTCCCTTTTTCCCCCACAATCTTCCTCCAGTGTTGATTAGTTTACCTCTTCCAACATGAAAGACCTGAGGTTACAGGACTTGACCTGTAATTCAAATGCACCATTAAACACCACCTCATAACTTCACAGTCACTCTATATTTTCCTTCACACGTTCTGAGACCTTCCCTGAAATGAAGTATTCATCTATGCCATTATGAGATTTTAGGATAATTTAAATAAAAAACATTCAAAGTTATATTAAGCTTTACATTACTGCAGGGGTGTGTGGTTGCTTGAACTTGGCCAGCTGCCAGACACCCACCCAGCTGCTCTCCATTCCTCCTCCTCAACAGGACAGAGGGAGAGAGTAAGATTAAAAGGCTTGTGGGTCCAGATAAAGACAGAAAGATCACTTACCAATAACCATCACAGGCAAAACAAACTTGATTTGGGGAAAACTGTTTTCATTTCTTGTCAATCAAAACAGGTTTGGGTAGTGAAAAACAAATACAAATTTAAACAATACCTCCCCCTTCTTCCCAGGCTCAACTTCACTCCTTCATTCCCAACTCCTCTAATTCCTCCCCCTCAAGTGGCAGAAACTAAACAAAACTGAACATGAAAATACTTGTGGTTTGTGATTTTAAAAATATTTTCCAATGTGAAATAGTGTCTGAATGAGAACAAAGCAAGTCTTCTGATGTATTTAAAGTCAAGTGGTGCTAGTGTTTTGTTTATGGCTATGATGACTCCTGAGCTGACCAGAGCTCTGAGGTAAACCTGCTTTTTCCTTTACCCATTTGAGAATCTCAAAATACCAAGGGACTTATGACTTCTGGAGACTGGCTTTTTTATTGGAACAGAAACTATAACCAGAAACTTTTCAAAATTAGGAAAAGCATCCTTAGAATGACAAAAAATATAAGTAGAAACACCATAAGCAACATTTTTCTCACACTACTTTTTTCAAAATGGGTCCTTTTTTTCCAAGTTTCACTCATTCAAACAGCTGAGCAAACCTTACTGGTTCCAGCAAACTCTTCATCCTCAAGTAGCCTCAGGAACCCCAGAAAGTACTACTTTCTGCTGCCTTTGAAGCCTAAAATTTCGTCTGCTTTTGCTTTCCAATTTTCTCTTTTTCTACTTGTCCCACCCCAAATTACAAAAGCACTTCCCTCCAAACATGCCTAGTTTAGCTGCAAGGAAATGCAGAGTTTCCCCCACCCCCTGAAGAATTCCACCAGAGCCCACGTACAGCATCCAGGACAATGCAAACCATCAGATGTGCTCTCTTGCTGCCTGGTAGTGCAGTGACTGTGAACAAATGCACTGAACAATCCAACACAGATCCATAAAATCACTTCTTCCGATAAAGATGCTTCAAATAATAAGCTGTTTATTCATTCTCTTAAATAAACAATGGTTTAAATGTAATCAAAACCATAATTTGGAAAACAGACTGAGCCCATTCTCACAGCTTGGTTAAGAAAAGTGCAATCTAAATGTCACTCAAGGAACCACCAGTGATGACAGTGGAAATATCTTCTTCTGGCATGCTGGGATTTTCAAAGCACATTTCAAAACAAGGAGTATATTTATTCATTTTATCTAATTCAAATTCCATTTTCAGGAAACTGGAGAGGATCGATAGATCACATAGTAAAGTTAACCCAGAAACTGCTATTTTAAATACAGCAACCGTAATGAAACGGAAACATTTTAGCCTTGGAGATAAAACTGTGCACGTGTGTGTCAGGCACACAATGTATTTGAGGTGACATCTATTTCTCAGGCATCTGTAATGGCAAAAGACCGATTATGTGAAATATGCCCAGATGATCCCAGCAGGCAAACCATGATGCAGAGGAAGTGATTTTTTTTTTTAATTTTTTTTTTTCCCATGGATTGTTTAGGGCTTTTGCCCAGTATAACCAGGGTGTTGGGGAGAGGTGGGGTTTGCTTTCTGATTCTCATCTGCTAATCGGTTTGACTTTGAGCAAGCTTCACCAACCAAGCATTGAAGTAAAGAACATTATGTGATATCATTTTGTCTGCTCTCCTGTAGTCAATTTGTGAAATTTTAGGGAAGTTTAAATTAAATACAGCAAAACCCATCTGGTAATTGCAAATCAAGATGACACATCTGTCCTAACATCTGTAGCTGATCACAGAAAGTTCTTAATCATAAACCACTGCCAAAACAAAAGTGGTGTATAATCACCTTACCTGTATTTTTTCATGGCATTTGTCTAACTTCAACTTCTGTATATTGTTACGCCTCTGCCTGAAAAAAAGTGAAAAGTCCCAACTGTTTAGATATGAGAATATAAGCACATAGACAAAGCATCCTTTTATCTTCTTTACAGTAAGCTTCATGTAGTTACCCCTTCACAGTACACTCTCAAATCTTTTTCACTGTCTGTGTTTGACATTTCTCCAGGATTTTCTTAAAACAGACACACAACCGGATACACTATATCCTACCAATGCTATGTAGAAATATAAGATTACTTTTTTCTCTTTTGCTAGTAAGTTTCTTTTTAGATGTCAGCATTCTTTGCTGAAAAGACTGTGGTGAAGGAAAGAATCACCTAAAAGTTAATGAAATGTAAAACTATACTTTTTATTCCTGATGCTTATATCAGCTACACATTCTAATTTCTTATTAAATCTCTATGGCAACCTTTTGCAGATTCAGTAGTCACGGAGGAAGGACTGGTAGAGTGCTTAAAAATTAACCCAAACCCACACCCAAAACTCTAGAGCCAAAGTGTATTTCATCTGAATGCATTTCCTGTGTTGAGAATAAACGCGGGGTTTTGATGAATAAATTAGATATGGAGAGCTCAGTTTTGTCCACAGGTTTTCCATACATACGTTGCATTCTGCTTCTCATCTCATTGTAGAATCCCTATTTTTCACACTGAATTCAAAATCATATCTTCTGGACATAAATTAATCTTTAAAATCATCAGTGTATAATTATAGAACCTCAATGGGAGTATTCACAAGCTGAAAATTACATAGGTAATTTGCTTGTTGAATTAGAGCTGAGCTGTCTACAAGTAGGATTTTTGCACTGAAGACACAAGATAAGAGTTCTAATGCTCACAGTAGAGACATTATCCTTTTATTTAGGTGGCTGGTAAAAGCTTTATCTAGTATATTTATCAGTCCAACGCCAGTTCTCAGAGAAGCTCAGCCAGAGTTCAGAGAAACCAGTGAAAACTTTAAATCATAAAGCAACTAGACATCTGTACCATGAAATGGATATGATCAAATAACTGCAAGGAGAAAACAAGCAAGATTTAGAGGCACACACTCATAAATTCCTTCCCAGAATTTCATTCAAAAAACTACTGCAGAATTCTTTAACAAGAAGTTAACATGAACCGAAAGGAAAGGCGATAAAGCTTCCTGCCTGAGAAGATCATTAGTTTGGTTTAAAACAGAATTAAACAAAATTAAAATAAAAAATTCATAGCTCTCATTTCTTTTAGAATGAGAATGGTGAAGGAAGAAAAATACTCAGAAACATTCATGTTTCTGAGTATAATAATAAAATTATTAAAGCAATAATTTTTTGTTTTAATGCTATTCAGTCATTACGTCAAAACTATATTCAAATTTAAATAAAGTGGAAAAATGATATTTTAGCAATATCTCACACCTTTTTATTTCATGTATTTCTAAGAAATAATGATTTCACATTGTGAAAATTCTGTTCCTTATAGCTGGTTGATACACAGGATTGACATTTTATTTTGAGCCAAATAGAATTAAGTCAGACGTCTCAAAGTTTACCATATAAAGTCAGTTCTGAGTGGAAAGAGGTAGGGGAGTAATTTATTTTCATGTTCTTGGGATTCTTGTGGACCTCAGAACCTAACATTGTGACAGGCTGCCTTATGAAGCCTGTGGGGCCCTGGGATAGAAATCAATCTTAAATTAGAACAGTTGCTCATTTGCTGGCTTGGTGGCAAGGAGTCTGAGTAGCCTTACAAGGTAGGCTGTTCAAAACCTAGGTTACTAGGTCTCTTAGCTAAGACAGGGCTGGCATCACTAGAACATGTGAGGGATCGGAGCTGTGATCCCTTCAGATCCTGGCTTCAATGCTCTGAACCATCTTAAAATGCATGATATTTCCCAAGAGACTTTTCGGGGTCAGTCATTTGCAGTTATTGAGAAAGCTCTGTTTAGTTAGAAAATTGTGACTGGTTTTAGCTACCAAGAGAGAACCAAATGTGATTTATCTTGACTTATTTGCTTAGAAAGTATTAAAGAAAATGAACGGGTTCTGGTAGAATACTTCAGTTGCAAGAGAACATTCTTTTCAAACAGCAAACTTCCCTGTGGAAATTTTTTCGTTAGGCCTACTAGCAGTACCACCGACAGACCACGTCCATTAGCTCAGACTGCAGGGATTCATCAAACTGAGGATATAATTCCTGCATAAGTTTCACACGTGCATACTACCACTGACTTCTGTAGAGTTCTTTCTAGTTTACATCAGTATAAGCAGGATCAGACACCCATTTCAGGAGCTTTGGAAGATGAGAACAACTGTGTCCGACACTCACACAAAACCAGTACATGAGAGGTACAGTTTAGTGTTGCCTCAAGTTATTTAAAATATCATCCACAGAGCTGTGTAGCTTTGTGAAATGGCCCATTATGGAAAGTGAACCATGAGCAAAAGTTTGTTGTTTGTGATGCTTTTCTAAACACTGCATTCCAAAATGAAATATATTCAAAATATACCTTTGTGGCAAGTTCCAAGTGTGCTCAGTTTCTGTGTAGATCTGAAAAAGTTAACTTACTATATCTCTTAAAAATAGAATCATCATCTGCTGGCTGCTTTTATCTTAACTGTTGAACTCTCCGCTGTTCCCTTATTATGGAAGCACAATGGTCTCTTTGCTCCTTGACCACCCAACTGCCATTTCCCTTCTTCTCTCCTTCCCCTTCCTCTGCTCTGCACTTTACCTCAGTATCCCCTTAATCTCCCCATTCTCTCTGGCATTAAAAATAACCACTGAAGCTCAGTGCCAGTCTCTTTCTTATTGCTTCTGCTCTTTCCTCATTTCTTTTCTACATAGCTACTTTACTATCACTACAGATTTTTTTTTTTTTTTCATTCATTCATTGGCCCTTAGGAAGGAGTTCATTTCATTCCAGCTCATTAGACTTCCAAAAGGTCAACGTAAAATATTGGAATGGGTATACGTATCTGCTTTTGGTAATTCTAATGAGTCTGTCACCATGGTATTTAGATACAGATTGGTGTACAGTATTACATTAAGCAATGGATATTCTTCCCCTTAAATGATTCTCAGAAGATCAACTGATCTCCACTTGGGAAAAGCCTCAGTTACTCCTTACACTTTATTCACATGAAAGACAGCTAATCTAGCTTTAAATTCTCTATAAATCATGCTCTATATTCAAAACAAAGTAAACTGTCAAAGAGGTTTTAAAGCAACAGTGTAAGTTTGAGAGTTTCACATGAATGAAGATTCATTCCTTTTTTATTTGGTGGGGGGGAGAAGTTAAATTAGAAACCATTATAGCTTTCTATCAGGAAAAAAGACAGGGAAATTGCTGCAATTAAAATCTCGTGGTTTCTGTTAATAAACCCACCTCTTTTGTCTATTCCAATGTAATGGCAAATCCTAAAACCTATGAAGCAATTAGCAAGGTAACATGACTGACATCAGCATAAGCTGGGTAATACATTGAGAAATAACACATTTGCATCAGGTGGTGAAAGACTCAAGGTTTTTGAAGCACAGCTGAAACAAAGAATGTTAAAAATGTTTTTAAATTATTCCAGTTCAATTATATGAGATTTTTTAAAATATATAAACAGGCAGAATAGCCAACTCAGTTGCAGAATAAATAATGACCATAAAACAGCTCCTAATGCGAAAGTGTGCAGTAGGAGCTAATCTGCACTTAATAATAATTAACAACAATTAATTAAAGGTATACATGACTGGATTTAGGAGTCTAATTATCCACTTACCTGATTCGATGAAACATCTAGATAATTAGGAAGGTAACTGTCCCATTTTCCATTATGATTAATTATGGGTGTAAAAATGTTATTAAATGCTAATTTAGTTTATCTCATCAGAACATAGGTTATGTCCCTCATATATCTGCACTTCTGTTGCTATAGTTCATTCACTTGGCTTATAGTGTGGATAACTTATTCAACAGTATTTGAAAAAAAGAATCAAATGGTGCTTAAAGTGTTTGAAATGCTAATTAAAGTGGTGAGTCTGCCCTCTGTCTTCCACATACTTACATACAACTTAATCATGCATTCAGTTGCTTTGATTTCAGTAGGGTCATTCATGGTAGAAAAAGTAGAGTTGTAAATATTTACAAAACTGAAATGTAGATACAGAAGCCAAGTAACATTTGCATTCTGACAGGAAGGAGAGAAAGGCAGGTAAGTGATAGAAGGGAAATCTGCTAGCAAGGAATTACAAGACTAAGAAGTTACATCTACGTTCACCATTTCACAAAGTGTTGGGATTCATTCTCCAAAATAAGATACTATTGCTATGTTGAGGCTTAGGTAGTCAAAAGCAATGTTCATGTCTGAAAACCTCTAAGAAATATATTTAAAAAATACTTGGGAAAAAATTACAGAAAGTCATTTAATGACCCATTCACCAGCTATCATATAGATAGAAAGTATTTAATGCTGCCATATTTCTTTGCTTTGTCTTGCTTAAGGGAGTGAAATTATGCCTCCAGAAAAGAAGAGCTTAGATTAGAGGAAATAAAAACAGTACAAATCAAGTTGAGGAGTTCTTCACAAAAACCCCTGTGTACTTACGAAAATAGCACTTTTTTCTTTAAATACATCACAAAAGCCATAAATTCTTTTCTAATACACAAAATTGCCTATAAATGCTTTATATTAATATAACTCATCCTACTGGTGACTTGCAATACTTATGCAAAAAGGTATTAAAATACCTTTCTATCCTAAAGATTCCATGTGTTTTAAGAATGCTGTTTTGCTACAAATCACTGTCTTCACTTTCACTGCAGGTGAACCAGGTTGGAAGGGATGGAGTAAGATAGCTTATATCAATATCTCTTAAATTTCAGGCACTCAGAAGAGTATCGCTAGCTTTCTTTACTTTGGATATTGAAATTATTTGCAAGATGACATAGTTCTCTTGGATATTTTTATGTTTTTAACTAGTTAGAACATTCAGTAATACAAATGGCTTATTGATCACGAAAGTGTGCCCTCAGCTTTCAAAAAATATTATCTGATCAGGGCTTTACCTTTCTTTTCTTCAAGTGAAATCTTAATGCAGCCGTAACACATGGATGAAATTATGGGTGCATGAAAGTTAATGAGAGGTTTGACACTGAATTTCCAGTGGATCCGGAATTTATTCAAAAGGGCCCATATTAGTTCACACTTACTCTGAACTGCATGTGGTGCTTTGTGGTGAGCTGACCTTGGCTGGCCGCCAAACACCCGCCCAGCTGCTCTCTCATTCCCCCTCGTCAACAGGACAAGGGGAGAAAATAAGGTAAAAAAGCTCGTGGGTCACGGTAAAGACACAAAGATCCCTTATCAGTAACCATCACAGACAAAACAGACCTGAAAAAAGTTAATTTACTGCCAATTAAAACAAAGATATAATATTGTCTCCACCGCCACATCCCTCCCCTTTTTTCTTCGCAGACTCAGCTTCACTCCTTCATTCCCAGCTCTCCCAGCTCCTTCTCCCTGAGCTCTGCAAGGGACCGGGGGGCTGCGGCCAGCCCAGCCCAGCCCCTCTCTGCCGCCCCGGCCTCCTCCCGCCTCTCCCTGCTCCCGCCCGGGCCCTGCCCAGGGGCTGCAGCGCAGCCCCAGCCCCGCCGGGGTCCCAGCTCTCTCTCCCGCCGGGGGGCCTGGAGCCCCTCCCGCCCTCCTCCTGCTCTCCCCTGCCAGGGGCTCGCAGGGCCGTTCCTCACACGCTTTCCCTCAGCCCCGGCTGCCGGGCAGCGCTTTGCCCTTTCTCCCCCCGGCTTTCCCCGAGGC
>Ga0065711_1032633_pt1 | contig 26987 bp, 20 predicted proteins | sample Hoacrofraction12_FD_59098 | JGI IMG/M metagenome (GOLD analysis project Ga0065711, IMG submission 59098) | Hoatzin crop microbial communities from Cojedes, Venezuela - Epithelial fraction 12 v2 (version 2) | ecosystem: Host-associated > Birds > Digestive system > Esophagus > Crop | place... | reverse complement strand
GGGCGCGGAGCCCGCGCTGCCTCCTGAGGTAAGCTCGTCCGCGCGTTTCTCTTCCCCGAGCAGCGGGGTTTCGGCCGCCGCCAGCGTCCCCCCGTCCCCCCGCAGTGACAGTCGCCCCGGCCCCATTTCATGGTGGTGATTTCCCCCCTGCTAAGGGCCGGGCGCTCCGGGGTGGCAGCGCCTCGCTCTATTTTCTATTTTTCCAAAGATGTGGCGATGCGGTGGGTGTTACGCCGCGGTTGTGGCGAGCCTTTATTCCAGCCTGACGATTTCCACATAGGACACCCGGCAGACGTGGAGAAGCAGGTTTGGGAACGGCTCCCTGGCGCTCCTAAATAGCAATGTTATATTTTTTCTGTCAGCAGGAAGGGGGAGCAGGGCACAGCGGTGCTTTGGGGGGTTGGACTCGGTGACCCACAGAGGTCCCTTCCAACTCCAACCATTATGTGATTCTGTGATTTGGAAAGGAGAGGGAACGCAGATGGGCGGTTTCCGAGCGCCGTCGGGCTCGGCAAACGGGGTGGATCTGGTGCGGGGAGCCTGCGTCCCCCCGTCCCGAGAGAGCCGAGCGCGGGGTGCGTGCGTTGCAGCCGTTCATTCATCGGCGGCTGCGGGTAATGCGCTGCCCTGTGTGCCACACGCCGAGCGGGCTGGCCTTTGGGAACCCGGCACGCGCCGTGGTTCGGGGCAGGCAGCAGCTGAGACGGTCAGGGCACGAAACCATTGCGTCTCCACGCAGAGAAGAGGCCACTGGCTCGTCTCGGTCACGCTGCCGTTCCCAAGGACTTGTGTTTTGTGTGCTTCGATGCGGAGGTGCCAACAACCTCTTGCAATACATTCGTAAGAAATTAAGGAGTGAAAAATAATTGGCAGCAGCTTCAGGTATTGCCGGTGCCCGATGAATCTAGATGGTTTAGATGCCGGAGAATTCACAATAGTTTTCATTAACTCCTAGCACAGAAGGGGCTTCATTTCGGTCTCCGTTTTTTATTTGCACGCCAGATTCTGCAGCCCTGGTATGGCTACCTCTCTCCTAAGGTGTCTTGGAAAGGAAGGGGGAAAAAAAAAATCTCCAGCGTGATTACCATGGACACAACTATCCCTTATTTATTTATTAGGCTATTAAGGTAATGAAGGAAAGCCATGCCTGCCTGCTGCGCAGCTCGCCTTTCAGCAAAACTGCCTGTGCTCCTGCTGTCACCCTCGTTTGATTTTTAACCAGCGAGTGCCCTGTGCTCACGTCAGTGCCGTGTTTACTACACCCCCACGTATGGGTTCTTGTCATAGCCACCAGGTCAAGGGGATCAGAGAGGAGCCTGGGCTCCCTAATCCCAGTTAGTGGGATTTGTTGGGAGCGGAATCTGCTCTTCCCTTTCTACCCAAAGATCAGCGTTTGCTTACTTGCCATTGCTGCTTCTTGATTCTGCCTGGCGCTGCTGCTACTGCTGCTGTTCTGGGGAAATAATGTGGTACAGCAGGATTTCATTGTTAGGCATTATGATACTGAACGATTGTTCTCTCTTGTGGTTGTTGCTGCTGTCTCCTGAAACAGCGTCTGTCCCAGATAGCACCTCTGCCTGTGAGGTCCGGGAGGGCAAGGGGAGGTTTAGCTTGCTCAAGGTTACTAGCAGAGTTAGTATCTCTGACTTCTGAATGCTGGACCACGTTGGGGCTGCTGCACATACAGAAAATATCCATGTGTCACATTAGTCTCCCTCACGACTCCCGTTCCTTTTACGCTTTCCTTCTCTTGTTTAGCAAGTATGCTTGCCATCTTTAAATAGGAATAGTTATTTTTGAAGATAATCCTGTTCTATAAAGCCAATATTGATTGCTAATACCATAAAAAGATGTAAGTAGTGATATTTAGGCTGTCAAAATACAGTAAGTGTGCCTTTTTTTGGAAGAAGTCAGGTTTTCTGTAAACAGAAACAAAAGCACACACATACGTACAGGCCTAAGCGGTCTGCAAGAAGAAAGACACAGTGCCTAATAAAGCTCACGCACCCAGAAGGCTAGCCTGGGAGCCAGAAAGGTAAGGCTTGTGTGCTCCACGTGAGCACTACTTGCAGCTTCCCTTTTCTCCCCTACGTCAGTGATTCCGAGAGTACCAGAGGAAGGATTCCACCAGAGGAAGGGCATGTGATGAACAGGTCTGTTCTTGCGGCTGCTGTTTGTAGGGGAGGGAAAATATTTGGAGTGGGGAGGGGAACAGAGAGCTCAGAGAAACTTCGAAGCACTCTGCAAATGTTGAATTACGAGTTTACTGTTTTTGTAAAGGTTGAATTTGAGGAAGAACCAGGAATGTTAAACCTTCGTGCAAATTACAAGTCCTGTTTTTAGAAATGTGCTCTGTGTGTACTGGGGGGTGTGCACCCAGGTCGCTATTAGGAGATGGCAGCAGAGCTGCTCACAGAATTTGTTTATTCTGATGTGTTACTGTATACAGTGTGCTAATTAATTGATGAAACTGCTACAGAAAGCTGTGTTTCAATGGTATCCTGCCGCAGAGAGCTACGCTGGTTAATTATCTGTTGCTCTACGTTTCTTTGGTGTTTTTTCAGTATTCTGGTCCTTAGCTCCGCTAGTGCCTCTGGTCTGTTACAGAACAGGGCGGATGGGGCTACCAAAGCAGTGCTGTTGATGCTTTGGTTTGGTTTGGTTTGAGCGAAGGCTGTAGTACAGGTCTCCTAAGATGGATGAGCCATCATTGTGTGTTCTGTCTTTGCTGAGTCCTTTGCAGTGAGCCAGAGAGGTTCTGTTGGCCCGATCCTGAAGTCTTCAATCCCTTCCATAATCCCATTACCTTCCGTGGAGCTATGTCCGTGAACGAGCATTACGGAATTAGGCTGTACTGTGTGTGTTGGCTGTGGTGCAAGTGTTAAGGCAGGGTCAGCACTTTCATTGCTTGGCAGAATTTATGTCAGAGCAGAGCCTACCTGTAGGATTGTGGAAACTGCTCCGCCTTGAAAAGTGAACAAGAAGTTTTCAGCAGAGAAGCGCATTTTTTTTTTTGTGGATTTTTGCTTTGGATTTATTCAGCGTTAGGAAATGTACTGGCAACAAGGGTAATGTTCAATGTTCTTTGAAAACTGTGTTTAATTCAGGCCTTTGAAGTTCTTAGTCATGGGTAGGTTGTTTTATTCTTTGCTCTTATTGTGTAAGAAGAATATGCTAGGGCTTTTACTTGCTGCTCAAGATTTCTGAAGTAGGAGCCTAACAAAAGCCTGGCTTTTCAAGAGTGTTGGGTGCTTCCTTTTGCTTTTTCCTTTTTCTTGGGTGATTGGCACTTGGTCTGTGTATCTAAATAGGGATTTGTGAACCTGACCTTTGGCTTCAGTGTGATTTCAGCCTCTGTTCTGGTGCAGATGATACTGTGACCCTCCTACATGCCACAATATAAGCAGATTTTGGACTGAGCTGGTATTTGGATCAGTTGGAGGGGAGGGTTTGGAAAGTGATGATGCCATGTCTGCACAGTTGGCTAAGACAACGCTTATCCAAGCCTGGCAGTAAAGGCAAATGTGCTGTGGAGGTGTCTTTCAAAGAAGGTGTCGTGCTGATGCCACGCATGCTTGGGTTCTTCAGCTCTCTGCGGTTCTTTTTGCGTGACAATTGGTCCATGCCAGACTGCAGCTTGGGTAGTGATGGTGGGCTGCTCCGTAATAACTCTGCTCGCTAGATATAGTTATGCCTCATTCTCCTTGCTGTGTGTGGTTGCTGAGTGTTGCCAGAGCTACATGCCATCCCAGAGAGAAATGCTATTTAAATACTAGGAGGAATAGAACCTTTATATATGTCTTCTCATGGTCTCGCTAAGATGTCACGAAGCATGATTAAGTAATTTTGGATCCCTGCATCATAGATGCTGTTCATTGGAATGTGTTTGGAAGAACAGATAGTATTAGATGAGAATAATTAGGTGGAAAAACTGGTTTGTGATGTGCTTCTCAGCTCAGACACTTCATATCTGAATTCGGGTGTGTGAATGCGTGCATGTCAGTCCGTATTTTATTCTCTCTCTCTGCCTTTACTTTTACACCTGTCTGATGTGCACAATGTAAACCTGGGTGTTTGGGTTTTCTACCTGTTCACAGTGAGAGGAGATGACTGGGATTGATTTTTGGGCAAGTGCGTTCCATATTCGTGTGACGTCTCTCTAGCAGCAGAAATGTAGTGTAGCACTAAATCTGTTTCTTATCTACAGATGCCAGCATGGGCAGGCAACTCTGCCATCACTTCACAGCTGAAGGAAATAAGATGCGGAGAGGCAAAGCAATTCCTACAAGAAATTAGCTTTTATATTCGTAGCGCATCTTGTAGCAGTTTATTGATGTTTGCCCTCTTCATAAACAATAAAAACTTTGAAGTGAGCGGCCTTATCTTAGAAAGCAAGCTGTTGCTAAAATTATTCTCTGCTAGGAAGACTTCTGAAATAATTCCACTTCCTCTTAGCCTGAGAACCAAGAGAGGATTATTCAGTACTGCAACGGCTGGGGCTTTTCAGTGCCTTCGTCAAAATGGGAAAACAGGAAACAGCAGCACGCATGGAAGCATAGTTTGCCTACAGGTTTGATTTATAGCTATTCTGGTCTTTCAAAGAATCAATTATTTACATAATATGAATGAAATACGCCCCAAGACCAGAAGGCTATTCTGGTTTTGAATAAACACTGCAACACTCATTCACTCAAGGAGCAGAAGCTATATTTTTCCTAGAGCAGAATGGACACAGTTAGGATGAAGACGACTGTGTGGCGAGGAAGGCTGACACCAGAGCCTGAGTCCATTTTTCTTTGTTTCTATGTCTGCATTGATCCTCGCATTTAAAGGTCAGAAGTAGCGGTTGTTCGGTTGTTACTGCGAGTTTTGCAAGTTGGGGCCCACTTTCCAGTGCCGGCAGCGTTGCTGTTACAAGACACACCAGCGGTGCCCTTGCCAGAAGGCCGAGTCTAATGGTCCTTGTGGTCAAATGCCTTTTATAATCATCGGCATGGTTCTTCCGAGTCACGCAAGGTCGGGTGGGCATCTGAGGCTCCAAGAGAGAAGGGGCAGCTTCAGGGACTCCACACTTGGAATTGTGCCCAGCTACGTCAATACCAGTGATGACTTGTAAGGTAGCGTTAGCCCTCAGTTACCTCAAGACCGTGGTTTAGAAGAGCTAACAAAAAGCGATGAGCCTTGCATCGGAATAGAAGCTTATTTGATATAATGTGGAATTAACAGCTGTCATTATCTCAAAAATATCCAGATCAATTCATCTGAGAGTGTATACAGCATTTATGGTAGATAATGGTATGTTTATGAAACTGTGCTGGTCGAGATGAACTTATGGGTGTTTATTTATCATTGATGGTGTTACTTAAGCAAGGGATAGTACTGGATTGTACTAGGTGTGTTTCCTGCTCTCCAGGTTCTTTGCTGTGGTGTGCTCTGTCTGAGCTCTCTAAATATTGTGGAAAGCCATTTGCAAGTGGTTGTTCAAGTAAGACGTGTCTTTGCAGTGGTGGTACGTGTAACTCCATTTATTGGCTAATTTTGTAAAATTTTATGAAATAAAGCATTTGTTTTACAAATGGTTACTTTTCTGGAAACTTGGGTGACATTTATTTGCACATGAAGTACCTCTCACCCTCATGGAAAGCCGCTCTTGGGTTTTGGGAATCAGCCAGTCACGAAGCGTTAAGCTGTGCTGAGAGAGCAGCCAGCCATGCAGCCCTGAGCTCCACAAAGACGGGGTGATACCGAAGTCTGGTTGGCAGTCTGCTGCTTAACCCTGAGTTGACGTTTGTGTGGTCGTGGTAGAGGCAGCCGAGCCAGTGCTTGGTAGGGGGGGGGAAAGCCAGGAAGAGTGACGTGATCTGTCGGTGTCTACATGGTGATTCCCACTTCATCGTGCCCTTCTGAAAGCACCACTGCAAGGGTAGATGGCATGACTGGAGGCTGTAGCAGGTAGGGGCTCCTCACAGCGTTGGCTGTGTCTCAGCTATTCGCTGGGAATACCAGCAGGGTCACTGAACGCCCGTTCTGAGGTTCCTTCCATGAACTCAGTGGATTCACTGCTCTAGACAACTAGGAGGGTACAACCTCTGTCTCCAGAAGCCTTAGAGAAGAACTTTGTGTGAATTACAATGGAGCCCCTCCATCATGTAGCGTGAGAGATACTGCACATAGTATTCTGTACATCATCGTAGGGTTACCAGCCAAGTCTTGTGTGGCAAAGAAAATTGCAATGAATTACTGCTTAGTACCCCGCGCCAATATAACACGTGACTCGAGCAGAAGTCTCAGAAACCTGTTGGGCACAAGTCCGCAAAACTGGGAAAGACTGTATGGCATACACAGACATCCTGGGTGACAGTTAAGAGCTATGTGTGCCCCAGAGTTACAGGTTCAGGAAAAAATGATTAGGTGTCGCAGTTCCTCCTGATGCAGCGTGACGTTTAGAGGACTGGAAATAGCACTCTGACAACACATTTTAATAGGTGACTAGATATTTAGCTTTGTTTCTTCTCTTGAAAGGGCTGGCTGTGCTGCCAGTACAGCTAGACTGAAAGCTCTTAGGCTGATTAATTATTAAAAGAACCCACTAAATATTTTACACCTTTTCATTTTTTATATTTTTATCTTACCTATTGATACTTTTCTTCTTCTAAGAGTTTACAACAGCAGAGGAAAAACTAATCGCAATATATGCTAAGAACTTAGATGGCTTCCTATAAAAGATTAAGAAAGAACAAAGATTATGTAAATATTTGTTTCCTCACTGTATCTTTGCTTCAGTTTCTTCTCACTTTCTCTACAGTACCTCTCGGAATCTGTTTAGTTGGGTAAGTAACCAATTTTTTTTTCCCTTTGAGATTTGTTGTACATTTATATGTCCAGCAAGTTTGTGCTTCCCTTATGCAAGATGTTGTATGAATGTAGAATAATTGCAAATCCGTGTGGCAGTGAGTTTGCTTTCCAGAAGGTGAGCTGTGCCAAGCAAGGGTAGCATGGTGCTGTAAGACCTGAGTAGGCACATATTCATGAAGAATACATGGTTTGTGTCCTACCTCGCTGTATTATTGGGCACCATCTCTTGGCGTGTCTGTGAGTTAGGAGTCTTTACAGCCAACTGGACAAATGTACGAAGAATCATAGAATCAGAGACCCAAACCTGCGGTCCTCAGGCAGTGAAGACGTGGATATGAATTTAGCATGTTGAGCACGTCAACGAAATGTTTGTACGGTCTTTGCTTGCTATTCTAACATGTAGATGTTTGGAAGACCTGTACAAGTTGTGCTGTGGTTCTCCTAAACGTGGTGCTTAGTCACCCATATGGCAGTGCTACAATGCAAACAATGTATTATTGTTCTTGACCTGTTTTGCAGCAGGTTCGATTTTATTGCTTGGATTCAAATGGCACTGGCACCAACTAAGATCAAAGTCCTCGCAACAACAGGCCTTGTGCAAATATGCCAGAGACAGCATTGACCTGACCCGCTGTTGGGCTACGTAGGGGAGAAGACGGGGAGCGGGAGGAAGAGGAGGAGGACGGAGAGGCAATGGGGCGTAGCGCTGTTGACATGGACTCTGGTGTGAGGAATGAGATGGGGCCCGCTGGGCTGCCGTGCTTTCCTTTCCTGGAGTTTGTAGCTTGGCTTTGGTCTGTGATCTGGCATCGTAGACCTCTCCTGGCTCTGAAAAGCGTGAGACAAAGGAGAAAACCCACAGACTTTCCAACCTCTCTTTTGTAGTGGTCTGCGCAGTTTTGTGAAGCTTCCTCTGTGAAGACTTTCATAAATAGCATGCTGCTCATTCAATCATGAGATACATTATCCATAGAAGAAATGCCTGAAAGTGCTTGAAAAGGAAAGCGACTTCACAACACCTTCACAGAGAGGTGGCTGTCTTACTGCGTGAGACTCATGCTCGTGCTGGAACAGATCTTCGAGCCTGGGTGTACCTGTGAACAGTAGGTATTTAATAAAAGTGTTCTTAAAATATACATCATTTATCGCTTCAGTGTGCTAGGTGGTCTTTGGAACACTGTTCTAGCAATATTTTAATCACAAGGCTGTGCTTGTTTCCTCAAAAATTATTTATACTTAGAAAAATGAAACAAAGCCCCTCAAACCTGTTTCCTATTACAATTCCTGGATCACTGCGCCCCGTTGCATAACAGAGGGGTATGAATGGGGCAAATGACTGGCCATCAGTCTTTGTGCTTATGATACTGGACGAGTGATTATTAGATTTAAATCGTGTCGCTCATGCTTTATTTCTAATTAGCTGAGAAGTGTGATGCACGTATCTTCACATGATGGTTGTGAGATCTCCTATAAAAACGCTAGTCTGTATCTCGGTGCTAAGACCAAACAGGAAGAGCAGAAACAAATGAATTAGCTGGAGATTCTTGGGTTAGAAGCCACGGAGGGCCAGAAGGGAATCCTGTTATTTAGCTCTGAAGGGTGGAAAGTGGGATAGACAGGCAGTCAGACATTCCACATAAAATCATTCTGTTCGGTGCAGGAAATGACTGGGGCAGAGGTGTTGCTACTCCCCGCAGCTGGCTTTAACTCGTGGCCCTCCTGCCAGCAAGTCTTTTTCCTCAATCTACATATTTTGTATAGCTGTTTCTCTTTGGGCGGAATTTTGACTGAAAAGAACCCAAGTCTCTTGTTTTGCAATCAGATTGCTGGCAGGAATAGAAGCACCTCAGCATCTCCCCTCATCTCCTCCATCTCCGCCCTTGGAGCAGGGGTTTGAGCATTAATGTCCTGGTGCATGTGCTCGTAAGGTTGGGAGATGGCCTCTGAGAATCACCTGCTGTGTGGTGAGGCCCCGTTAAAGAGAGGACAACAACCCTTTGCCAGCTAACAGCCCTCACTTTTGTTCTTTCTCGCTGCCTTGCTTTCTTCATTACTAGAACAAACAAGCTATGAGCACACTCAGATGTGGGTAGACCGCAGTGTCCAGCCCGCGCTCACTGTGTTGACCCAAACAACGGTTCTGCTGCTGGTACCACCCTTGCTAGAGCTGTGTGAGCCCTGGTGTTTTGTGGCTCGGGCTTCAGCAGACTGTAGCTGGTAGCTGTGTTCCAGCCTGTGGCAGAGCAAGGGCCCCAAGATCTGATCCAGACTTGATGGAAACAATCTCATTGGCTTCAGTGAACTAGATTAATCCAGAACGGGTTTGGGCTGAGTTGTCAGGACAGGATGTTAAATATTTTTTCCCTTATGGTTTTTAAATTTAAAGAAGTTGGCCTGGAATCAATAGAGAGTGAGAGAGAATGTGGAAATACTGCAGTGGCGTTGTAGTTCGCTTCAGGCTCAATGGATGGAATAGCCCCTCGCTGCCGTGCCGCAGCTGGCATGATTCGTGGCAGACACCAAAAACTCCTGTTGAACACCACGCTCTTTGCCCTGTGATTCTCCCCACCAACGCAGAGATTCCCTACTGTGAAGATGGTGGCATCTTCCGGAGGCCAGCCTGCCAGGAAGGTCTGGTCGCGAGCAGCTCCTGGTGTTCCAGGGCTTGGGCAGATTCCTTGGAGCTGATGCAGGAGCTCTGGCCGAGAGTGTTACCAGCTCACAGTCCAGTAAGAAAAGGCAGTGTGGGCATCTCCACCTCTCCCTCCCAAAACAGAACGGTTGGAGGTTTCCCCAATCTTAACGTGTTTACATGATCATTTTAATTTATTTTTGATGGTCATTGGAACTGGGTGGGTTTTCTTTTTTATTAAATGTGACATTTCTCCTCTTTTTTTTGTCAAATGTTGTCCTGCTGCCTTCTTAGGTGAAGCACTGTGTTGTGTGGGTTATTTTTAAATGTAATCTAGCTTACATAGTCTGGTATTCATAAAGGCTTGTAGTTCAGCCCTGCGAAATCCTGTGTCTAATTCATGATATGCCTTTGTTCTCTTATAAAAGCTTATAAGCCTTTGGCTGAGAGATATGATGGATGCTTCTGCATAAATAGTTTTTTTTCTTTTACAGGAAGACTAAAATTTTATGAGAAATGATTTCATGCCTGTATGTCATAGGTTTTATCCCTCTACTCCTGTTTTGCAGCACTGTAGCAGTACTAGGCCACCAGCTCTCCCACCTGCGTGATGAAGATGGGAGAAGTCCGTGGGAATTTCGGGCTGATTACAGGCTTTAATTAAGACCCATGTGCTCCAGTACATTCCCGGCTAGGTGAGCTAAAGCAAAATCACTGTTAGTGGACAGCAGCTCACTGCTCAGCAATTGGATTGCATCCAAGTTATATACTCATATAAGTCAATTCAGTTAGATTTTTTCAAGTAAAATCTAGCTGTTGAATTAAGAAAAAAAAACCCCAACAATAGTAATTTTCTGTAGACTGATGACCTTCAATAATACCATGCTGCTTCTCTGGCACATCAGCTAAGACAAGAACTCAGTCACCTGGCAACAGATGTCCTTCATGAGCCCCGCGTGCAAGGACAGCCCAGAGCCTCTCTGCCTCGTGGCGGTGAGTGACAAGAAATCCTCGCCACGTGAGCTGCTGGGTGGCACAGCCCTCCTTGTCCTCGGTGACTCCTCGGTGCCGAACCGGCCGCTGGGTGACAGTTAGCTTCTTGGACAAAGCTTAATCCTGTGAAAAGTCTGCTTTGCTTGACATCTTGCCAAGCCATGGTCCGTCCTTGTATTGATTCAGAATTAATTAATTCTGCTTCTGATGGCTGAGTAAACTAAGGCCAAGTCTGAAAATACAATTCATTTTGTGTTTGGGAAGGCTCCCACTGAAATGAAGACCATTTTGCTTGAGTAAGGAGCCTTGGGATCCCTGCCTTTCATTAGTAAGGCTCTGTTAGAAGCGAGTCACTGTTATGTTACCTCCTCTTGTCATCATGTAGTTGCAGACAGAACGATAAAAATTCATCTCCTGCAAGCTGCTGACTGCATGCAGGGTAGATGCAGAGGGAAGCATTCACCACTGAGCTTAACTGAGGCTGTCTCGGCATCCGTCCTTGCCTCCCTGCGACGCTGTGCCCGCGTCCTGGCTCACACACGCTCCAGAGCAGGGCTCTGCAAAGCCCCTGTCACGCCTCTTGATGTGGGGTCTCGCATGGGAGGTTTCTGTTTCCAGTGCTGTTACTGATACAGAGCAGGCTGACGGGTAAGTTACACAACATTCTTCTACGCTTCCACTCTCATCTGCCATGGGGCTGGAGGATTTTTGCCGTCCGGTCAGGGTTGCCTTCTAGTGTACGGTAAGAACCTTGGTTTATTTGGCTACTGCTCCAGGTGATTTTTGGGCAGGAGAGGAGTGTTCTGTCCACATCGAATATGTGAATTTACAGGAAGACAGAAATGATGCAGGAGGCAATGGGGATGGCTCAGGGCAAGGCAGTCCTGCGAGGCGCCTGCTGAGTGTGATACCATCCACGACAAATAGTTAGTGGACTTGTGAGAGAAAATGTGAGCAAGAGGTCTTCCCATCTCTGCTTGGCACTTTGGAGGCGTGCAGAGACCCTACCTCCGGTGATAGCCCCTGGTGCTGGGTGTGCTGTAAAGGCGCAGTTCTGAGCATCAGTTGTAACCTCCCCCAGAGTGTGCACGTTCCCTGCAGTCGGTACAGGAACTTTCGCCGCGTGTGGTTTCTGGGAGTGACTTTGGGTTGTTATGAGTGGGAAGTACAGTAGAAGGGCGAGACGCTGTCTTTGTGGAAAAAAGATATCATTGCTAGAGTTGACTTAGTCGTCTTCGCTACCATAAGCTTCCACTCTAAGTATTGGAGCTTTCTGCATTCTCTTTTGTTTGGTCAGTGTTTTGTGCAAGTCTGCTCGGCGCAGGATTTGCAGAAGCGGCGTATGTTATCTTTCAGTTCCATTTTGCCTTCCCCTCCGTGAAACATTGAGATAAACACTTTTATAGCCACTGAGCGGCTGTGGACCATATGTTCCCGTAAAAGCTGTAATTTCCCACTGAGGGCTTCTCTTTCCGTGCAGCCATGCTGGATGTGTGCTACACGCTGTAATACCCGCTGGCCTGAAGAGCTGCCTTGTAGCCCCGGCTGGGTGCAGCGCTGATGCCCGATGCCGAGACCTGAGCCCAGAAGCATAGCTGAAGTATCTGGAGCCTAACCTGAGGCCTGATCTGAGTCTGAGTGAGAAAAACTTCTGAAGTTTATTTGTATGCAACAGAGAACGCGTGCATGAAGTGTGCTGGCGTGGCCGAGGGCAGACGACTATTGTTTGTGCTCTCAGCACGAGGGCACTCTGAGGCAGATACGCAGAGTAGTAGAGGGACAGCTATTCAGTGACTAGTAATTCAGTAATCACACATAATTCAGTTCACTGGACACCCTGGACATCAAAAGAACTAAAACAAGACTGTCGTTTTCCCCAAGCCGTTGTACACCCCAGACACTCCCCTTACGCGTCACGTGAAGTTAACGAGTCCCATGGACCTTCCCAAGGTCTCTAATGGTTCCTACAGAGGAGCCACTGTTCCCTGAATTCCGACTGGGTGATGCTGGGTTCACTCCGTACGCTGCAGCGTTCCCGTCCCAGGGTGTGAATTAAGTGCTCGAGCCCTGCTGAGGTACCCATGTAAGTTTACTCCGTTTTTATTAGCGTTCTTAAGGGTGACTGGCCTGTGACTTGAAGGGTATTTGGGCCTGTCAGTTTGCATCTGGCTTTTTTATTTTTTAAGGGCCAACTCAGAATCAAGCAGGGATGTGGATGTGGCAGAATTCACTGGTTTTGTTGTCGTGGCAGCTGCTGGCGTTGCCTCCAGCGTGGATGCGGGCTCATGTTGAGAGCAGGGCTGTACACAGAGCTCACCACGACTGTTCCCGAAGGCGGGCAGGCTCCCTGTGCGGAGTTGGGCTCTGGAGCCTGGGAGCCCCAGGGTGGACTGGGAGCCTCCTGTGCTCCGTGCTGAACCAGAGGGCAAGCTGCGGACCAGGCCATGGCCAAGGCACAGCAGAAGGATCAACTGGGCAGGTTTCTTCCTGTTTCACTGTAGCCTTCTCTAGTTGCTCCGAGTGATGAGTTAGCCCAACTCCAGTTGCTATAGAAGGAATCTACACGACCAGTCCTCAGTTAACTATTGGATGCCCAGATTAGGAAAGCTGGAACTGCAAGAGCAAAGGAGCACAAGGAAATAGAAAATAAAGACGGTTGGCAGAAAACCAATACAGTTAGCTGAAGGGACAAGAGATTCAGCACACATACTGCTGTCACCTGGGGTCTTACACAGCAACTGTTTCCCTTCCTTAATCTAAAAAAACTTTCTAGATTTTAAAATGTTTTTTAATCCAAGGAAATCTAGTTGGTTATACAAATCTTATGATAATTTCCTTTCCCACCACTTTAATATTTCATAAGAAAATGCGATTTTGAATCTAAAAATTATTTTTATCATATGATTGCAGAGCAGCTGACTGCCTGCTAGATGGTTGTCCTCAAGCACAGGGGTTTTAATTTCTGTACCCCCACCACCCATATTTAGAGGATGAACGAAATGAATGAAATATTTATTGTCCTTCTGGGGAATTTTGCAAGCTATCGTTAAGTAATCTACAAAAGATAAAAAGTACACTTCTGGTCTGTTGTGGGTTTGGTTGGTTTCTTTTTTTTCCTGTTCTATATAAAAAAGGCCCAAAGGGTCCCTCTGTTTTCTACCTCTGGTTTTCTTCCATAAGAGAAAAGCATGGCTTGTTTCCTTTTTTTTCCTTTTCTGTTTTGTTTTTTTTTTTTTTTAGTTTCTCCCAGAGTGTATGTATAACTGGTGATCTGGTAGACTTACCTCAAGGATATTACGAAAACAGAAGCTGACTAGCTGTCCAGGAAACAGGTATTTTTATTTAGATGTCTTAAAAGTTTAAAACAAACAAACAAAACCCCAAAGCTTTTAAACACCTGAATAAATATTTGGGAGAAAAGTTACTGTTTTCTGGGATGTAGCAGCTTGCTCAGATAGATGGCCGAAGGAGCTTCAAGCCTACATCTAAGACATCGAAGGAAACCATGGAAGAAGACAAGTTATGTTTTAACTGAAAAGAACAAGTGGCAGGAAAGTCCCAGACACCTTTCTTCCTTATTTTAAGCAGTTTTCAGGTCTTCAAGAACTAAAAAAGGAGGGCACAGAACTCGAAAGGTCTTCCTTTATGTATTTGGCCGTGGAAGTCAGTGTTGTATAAATCAGACTGTTAAGCAGGATATTATTTATGGTAGTAAATATTGACTAAAGATGTTGAATAAGTCTTTCTGTATGAAGGTAGCCAGGCTGTCGCTGTTTGCTGTAAGTGGAAAATCTCAGGTTGCAACTTTTTTTTTTCCTCACCAGCAACACAGATAGCTGGGCAGTTCCCGAGCCACTGCGTCTGGAGGAGTCTGGAAAATACCCTTTTCTGCTGCTGTTGGGGATGGGTAATTACTCTCGCTTCAGGGAATCATTCCATTTCTTTGCGCAGGAGTATTTTGTTTTTCATTTTATCAGGCCCTGCTCGTGGCTGGCTGGCTGTAGAAAAGCTGGCTCTGCGGAAGGGTCGGTGTTGGTGCGTGCGGCTGGGCGAGGGGGATGCCCGGGGCTGGCAGGGGAGGAAGGCCGGGGAGGCAGGTTCTGGCTGGCAGTACAGACCAGCGTTGTTCTCCCTGCCTCGGAAACAAGGTAAGTCGTGAAGTCACACCCTGTCCTTCAGTTCCAGACAGAAAAAAAGCTCTAGGCTCCTGCGTCTCTCTTGCTTAACTCTATGTATCGTGTTAATACTATGGTCGTATCTCTTCTAGGAAATGCTTTTTGATTGTCTGAATGTAGCTAGCCAATTTAATTGGTTCAATTCCCTGAGAAGCTGGAGAGGTATAAACTCCTTTTTTTTCTTAAACTAATTTATATATCTTAAAGCGTTTCCCATTAGATGTTTGGGATTATGAAGTATTCTGCCAGTGCTCTGTGATGAGCTGGTTTTGTGCTTGATTTGTGTGTCTGTGTACTCCGTGCTCGGCAGGATAAACGGTGACTGTTTTAACCGCGCGTTGTCAGTCCTCTGCTGCCTTTGGAGCAGCTATGGCAGAGCAGTATCTCCCTGCTTAGGGATTTGTGCTTTTGGAGCAAGAACGTGTGCTCGGTGTCTTCACTGAGGCACCGCAGATGACACTGGTGAAGCCACGGGTAGATCTCGCGTTGTTTCCAGAGTTGAGAAGGTTGCACAGCCTCAGGGCGGTAAGGGGCTCCTTCTTTGCACAAGCTGTTGGTTTAGGAATACCGTGGGGAACGTGCATCTCGGTGCTTCAGCCAGGAGAAGACACAGAGGAGAACGCAAAATGCAAGAGGAGGATCCTGAGTCTTCACAGTCTCAGCTCTTCCCCGCATTTTTGCTGCCTTCTTTTAGGAAATGGATGAAGTGGTGATACTTTTTTCTGTACTGATTTACTTTAAATTCAGGCTTAAGCTCCAGGCAAGATGAGAAATAGAGTTTTGCTCTGGATTTGAGCAGACTGCTGTCACTAGAGCTGCGTTTGCTTACTCTCCAGTGCAACCTTTCATGTCTGTGGTACTGATGAGCACTGACACTAAATTAAGACAACCTTGCAAAGTTAATGTAAAAGCGCAGCGATGCCTTCCCTGTGTGAAATTCATCATACCAACATGCCTGTCTGTAACATCTCTGTTGCTGAGCGGAAAGGAAAACACTTGAAAAGGAAAGCTGCGTTCTGAAGCAAGCCCTGCGGCGTGTGCTGTGTTGCAGGGATGCTGTTGGGGCTGGTAGCTCGAAAGCCTGGCCTTGCTTATGCCACGTGGTCTTTGTAGGTACTCCAGGATGGGCAGGAGTTCCAGCTCCCGCTGTCAAGAAGCATCGGAACAGCAGCAGAGTGCTGTAGGCTTCGTTCAGTTGGTCCTTCTTGGCCTCACGGGCAGTCATCGTCATGGGTTTGCAGTGGTCGCTACTGGGTATGTTTTCCACAGAGTACAGTGGCCGTACATCTTCTCTGAGGGAGAATGCCTTCACTTATGTTTAGCTCCTGTATTCTTACCTCAGTATTCTGCATGGAAATTAAATTTTGTTCTTTTTCTGAGCTGACTCAGGGCAATGAAAGCCTTGTCCTTATAACCAGGCAGAGTCCATATTCCGTTCTTTGTCACTGGTTTTCTGGTGCAAGTTCGGGTGAGGCTCCCGTGAAGGGCCTGCATGGAGCATGGAGAGGCTCAGGCGCGAGAGCCTCATCCCAGTAGAAGTGCTGCAGTAATTGTAACTGCAATATGTAATTAAGGTAATACAGAGCTATATTACTCACATGTGCTATTTTTTCATTAGAAATGTAGGATTGTATTTAAATTCTCAGGTGACATAATCCAATATAGCTGCTGACACCTGCAACCGAGGCAGAAATGTCAATGTAATCATAAAGGCCTTTACACGTGGTTCACTGAACCTGACATCATCTCACTGTAACTTGTCTTTCAATCTAATCAGTCTGTACTAGAATTTAAATTCAGCATTTTGTTTATATATTGTCATGGTTTCTGTCTGGAACATCAGATGCTGGTCTTTTTATTTCCCCTCCTAAGCAGCATGATGATAAGCAGTAAAGAGCTCAGTGGCAGGAGGAGGTTGTTGAGTGATTGAGGAAAGCATCTACAAAAATACTCTGCCTTTCTTAAGTGGGTATCTCTACAGCTGATTCCACCTCCCAACAGCATCTGAGCAATGTGGATGCTCTCAGAAGGCCTTTTTTGTCTTCCTCTTCTTTCACTAGTCAGGTCTGATGCAGAATCCCTCATGTGAGCATCCTTTAAGATTGTGTATTTGTGGTGTTTTAAAATGGACGTAAAAATTGGATGGCTCAGGCTCAGATGGTCAGATTTAAAGTAGTTTATTAGTTATTGATGTTTTTCAGGCATTTAAAATGATTTACTAAGTACTTCATGTGATTAAATATGGTCTTTTTCTCCTTTCCAACCCCCCTCTTAACCTGCTTGGAAAAGGAAAAATGAAGAATTATTTTTGTGACAGTACTGAGGTGTCCTAGCGCAGGTTTATTATTTCTCTGGAAAGCAACAGAAGAAATTTTCAGAGGAAAGCATCAAAAAGCTCTGAACCAGAAAAGAAAAAATAAAATATAATAAAGATTCAAAATGTATCATTTATGAGGTTGTCTGAAAAACAAAGCAAAACCTTATGGTTAAAACAACATTTGTGAGTTGAGAGAGCCAGCTCTCCTGATTTCTGAGTGTTTCGCCGTAGCCCTGGTTTCGAGGTGGTCATCTCCTGAGGTAGCCGCATTCTGCAGTTTGAAGGCCAGAGTCGCTCACGCCACGACAATCTTAATTCAGAGCTCTTTGTTGTAAGTCTTGGAACTCGAATGAGCAGTAGCGCAAGTCCTGACAGCAAGTAGTGCTCTGGATGGCTGTTGGGAGGTGCACAAATTATCCCTTGAGGCTCTCCAGTATGACAAAGTGTGTGCCAGACCCGGGCTGGGCAGGACCCGGGATTGCCATTGCTGTCTCCAAATGTGCCGCGTGACATTTGTCCTCTCAACTATTACAGTTGTGTTTTCTCGTCCACAGACTTAAAGTCCAAATTCCCTGCTTCTGTAATTCTTTGCTGGCGTGAATGTTCTTGTGTGTGTCTGCTGCTATTCTGAAATTTCATCTAAAGTAACATTTAGCAATGATTTCTTGCTGGGTTTTGCTATTGTCATGGCTAAACTTAGCCATTCCGTTTTTCCTAAATGCTTGTCTGTCCTGTTTTAGCATATAACCATCTGCTTACTTTTCTCTTTTGTCACTCATGTTCGGATTTCTTTTTCAGACAGGCATTTCAGTCTCTTAGTCATTATTCTGATGCATCGGAGGCGCAGGTTGTTGGTGAACAGATCCTGCTAACCATTTACATGCATGGGAGTACTGGGTTTTGGCATAAAATGTCCCTGTGCTTCCCACGAGACGTCTCTGGTGCACTCTGACGTGCGTTGTGTGGCGTGCTGTCCCATGGATGTCATAGGTGGCAACAGAGAAAGCGTGTGACCTAATGTTTAGAGAAAGGAGCTCTGAATCAGCATCTGGTTCCGATCCCAGCTCTGTCAGCATCTGAATGCCACGTTGGGCAAATTCCTTCCTCCCTCTGCCTCGTGGTTCCAGGAGAAGAAGTGCTGTGCAGGCAAGCGATGCAGGCAGTGGTGGTTAGGCACGGTGAGGCATCACGTTTTCACGCTGTTGTTCTGCCTCTGCAGCATCTCCCCAGCTCGCGCGTGCTGCCTGGCGGCTCGCTAACCCGTGTTGCTACAGACATCCACCCACTGTGTTACACCTGCATTAATTCACATGTGAAATGGGGAGGAATGCTATTTATCCCACCAAATCCACCCCCACACGTGTAACAGGAATCGTAGAATCATAGAATTGTTAAGGTTGGACAAGACCTCTAAGATCATCAAGTCCAACCGCCAACCCAACACCACTATGCTTGCTAAACCATGTCCCCAGGTGCCACACCTACGTGGTTTTTGAACCCCTGAGTTGGAACATGCTTTGATAAATGTTCGTGGTGTGCTGTGGAGTCTCCAGCTGTGGGCTGCTCTGCCAGGACAGCGTGTGGAGAGAGGCATGTCTGGGTCCTGGAGACGGGATTAGGGTGCGGAGAATGGGCACTGCCGAGGGCTGCGTTTAGGTGACTTTGCAGCACGTGGCATTAGTTCATTTTGGTCCGTCCGCTTCTGTGTAAACCCACACAGCTCTGCTCATGGTTTCGTTAGACTATTCCTAGGCATTCAGGAAAGCTCGTGAGGGAGATCTAAAGGCTGAAAGCATTATTTACCATGGGTCATCGTGCTGCGTGCTGCTGATCAAACTCCTCTCATGTCTCCCCTCTGCTCCCAGATAAAAAGAGAATTGCTGTGTGTGGTGCACCAGGACATCGTGAGGATTCATGACTCATCCCACGGCACTCGGAACATTACAGAGTTCCTGGAAGGGCTTTTATCCCTAGATACAGATTCTGCATTTCTGATCTAAACTGAGGGATGCAGGCAGGTGTTTTGAAAAGCACCCACTTGCATCTCAGTCACGCGCTTCAAGAGCTCTGTGTGGCTTGTTACAGAGTTCCGTGGAGAAGCGGTGGGAGGACTTCTGCCTCCGGTTACTGGAACAGTAGAAAGGGCAAAGCGTGCGCTGTTTTCCAATGAGTAGGGTCAAACTTCTGCCCACTTGGCTGGGGCCTGCTGTTTTTTGGTGAAACCGAAAGTAGATGATGAGCGTGTTTGTAGCGAAAGATGAATTTGTAGGAATTGTTGCATTCGATACTTTTCCTTTTTAAGTCAGAGCAATAGAAAGAGCTTAATTCAGCACAGAATAAATCTCAGTTTTGTTGCATTGATTGTATAAAACTAGGCTGCTCTGCTATATGTTTGCCTTTAAACTGTTTATACTACCTAAAATACCATTCCAGAGGAGAGTTTGGCTTAGGACTGCAATGAAGGTTATTTTATTCCATGTATGGACCTGGTCTCCCAAAGCTATTTTAGTGAGTAGCTAGAAAATATTTTTTAGTGAGCTGTGATTTCATTTGTGTTTATGTGCATTGGCCAGTTTAATGAGGGAGCTACGCTGCAATTCTGCTCTGCATTGTTTCAGGGAAAAGACAGGAAATTTCAGGTGCAGGCTGGGGTTGTGTTTTTTGAAAAGCTTTATTTAAAACCACATCGTGAAATCACTGTGTTCTCAGTTTAGTTACTGAGGAATGAACCCCCTGTGTGCCTAGAAGAGGCTCTGTTAAAAAAATGCCATCCCCTGTTGGTGTTAATCAACGTTGCCTTTAACTGAACGCAGCCGTTTTTAAACCGTTGCGTGCGCTTCCACATCGCAGCCTTCAGAAACTTATTAATTTCTCTCGTTAGAACACAGCGATAGGCGGGTGAAGAAGATCCGCTGGTTCAGCAGTGGGATCAGGAGTCTTTGTTGAAGCGTTTGTCGTTGGGACTATGTCGTGGCGGTTCTGCAGAAGCCCGCTGTCAGGATGTGGTGTAGGACTGTGCTGCTCTGGGGCCGGCAGCTGGGTGTTTGCTCGCAGGACAGCTTCCCTTAGGGTGGATCCCCACAGGGCGGTAAGGAGAGCCTGTTTGGCTGTGGTTTGAATTTGGCATTGTGCCATGCTGAAGGAATAATTCTGAGTCTTTTTATGTTTGCGACACCATTTGGTGCTTGTTCAGAATACTCCCTGGTAATAATCGATAAGATGTGATCTTTTAACTTGGAGGAAATGTTAGAAAAGTGATGTGTGTGTGTATATATAATATTAGATATAATTAGAAATAGTCCTCTTGTATGCCATTGAATACTCCTTTGAAAGCACAGAACCAGTATCTTCTCCTGCTGCAACTAACAAACAGTCATTCTAGTATGGCTGCCCAGTTTCCTCCATATACATTCTAGAAAGCCCTTTATTCCTCTTCCAGGGGATTTATCTCTGGAATTAAAGGGCAAACTGCACCTCTGACAAGGCACGCAGCCTTTGCGTGGAGACTGCCAGCTGGTGTCATCCATTGTTACCATCTTTAAGTGACCTGGAGCCAGATTTTCAAAGGTGTTTATTTGCTTAAGAGCCATTAGACTCTAAATGGGATTTCAGAATTGCCTAAGTAAATTAGACTCCTAATTTTCACTGTAGATCTCATTAGGAGGCTTTGTGTATCTCTAGGTGCCTAAACACCTGTGTATAGCTGCCTGCTGGATGCTAGGAACTGGCCTGAAAGTGTCCCTGGAGGCCACAAAACGAGTCAGAACACAGCAGCTTTTGATAGATTTTTGAAATTAGTAATATTCAAATGAGTGAAGAAGAGGTGAAAGGCTCCGAACCTGTTATTGATCTTTGTCTTCCAAAGCGCTGTGACTCACCAGCTGGAGTGAGACCATACTGTAGGGCTGGGATGGAGTGGATGTGGGGCTGATGGGACACATGTGTAGCCTGGGCCACTTCCAGCACCGGCTGGGCTGCAGCCTGGAGCCTTGTCATGCTCCTGTTGGTAGGAGTGAAGACTTACAAGAGATGTTAGCAACTGTCGGAGAAATCCGTGGTAGATATCTCATCGGCTTGGAGCTCAGTGTCTCCTCAGAATATTGCCATTCCGTGGGTTGCTTTCATTCAGCTTTGAGTTCTTGCAAAAGTAAGTTTGTCTTTCGGGCAGATATTCAGTAAGCAGTCCTTTAGGAACTTCTGTTTATTGCCAAAGAAACTTCTTGAAAATGTTTTAAACTTAGTACTTACCTTGATCTTTCTCCTAGCAGGGAAATGAGCAAACATTCAACAACTTCAGAAGTTGCAGGACCAGGCACTGTAAATCCTGAATAGGTCTTCAAAAATTCCGTTGTGAAGCAGTCTGACTTTTAGATATTTGGAGTTAATATCATCACCGAGCAGTGAATTCCAAGGGGAAAATTTTGAGTGATCTTCTAGCATCACACCTTGGTCATGTTTTTTCATTCTCTGTTAAGGCTTCTTCAGAGATAAGTGCAAAGCTATTCCTCAGAAATACTGTAGAGAGATGTTTTTCTTGTTTTAGTTTTAAGGGTCAAATATTTGTTTTTCCTCTGTAACGCTTGGAAATTATTTCGTTGTCAAATACACCTGGAATTTACTGGATACTGAAGAACACTGTTATCATTAAAGGGGGCAAAGGTAGAGAAGCTGGTGAAACCTTTGCTAGCATACAACAATGCCATGCTGGAGTAGCTCTCAGTAATAAAAGATGGCTCTATGTACCCCAGAGCTGGACCACATTGTAGACCTTTGTGCATTTGCTGCTTCCTCTGAGCTGATGGACAAAGTCTTTTAATCCGAAGCAGGAGAGCTTCATATTTGGAAGCTAAACCGTTCCAGCTTTGGTGTCTGTGTGGTTGATGTTCCCAGCACATTCTTATTTTGCGACAAAGGAGGATAATCAGTAGCAAAACAGCAACAGGACGTTGTTGGTTAGGCACAGCGATGTGGAAAGAAGCATACCATGTCATAGAATTTAAGCCCCAAATTCCAGAGCTATTTTGTCTCAAAAACTAACTTTGAAAAGTCGAGAGAAATTCCTTTGTTTCTTTTACTGTGAGTTTCATAGGTGCTGAAGGACATGAGATACTTAATAACGGTGGGGTTCCCAAATACCTTGGGCCTCTCTGCATATTCTGAGTAGAAAAAGTCAAGAACACTCTTCTGAGAATGTACCGTATGGAGAGAACGAAACGTCTGGTTTTGAGCAGTGGTTGGCAAAAAGCTGTAAATACAGCTGGGAAAATAATACTATATTCATAGTTAGAATGGCATACTGCTGTCATTTGAAAATGCTGAAACTCTGGCGGAAGCTTTTACATAGAAGTCCATTAATATACCCTTTAAAGTTTTCCACTGCAGGTTCTTGAATGTGTCTGCCTCCTTTTTTGCTACAATAGGCAGTTTTGGTTTGTGCTGGCTGGCATACCAAGTACAGTTAGTCAATGAATATTTAATTGCCATTAATGCAGAGACTCTTGTTACATAGGAAAATGTATTGTACAAGAAAATCCTCAGACCCATCCTCACGCTAGAAATGAAAGTCTGAATATTTTTGTAAGTCCACTTTTGGGAAGTTTGCTAGTTTATTCTAGTTGAAGTTATCCTGAAAATGGCTTGGCGTGGAGGCTCCGTGTTCACTGGGTTTTTATTGTGACTGTTACGGGGCAAAGTGGTGCTAGATTATTGAGCACACTAAATGGGGAAGGATCAAATGTAACGGGAAGGGTTGTGGTGTCTGATTCCTAGGCTGTCGGTCTTTGAAGATGGTACGTGTTACGTGTTTTTCGGTGCTATGATAGTACAAACGATGCATAACTCATCCCAGCTTCCATTACTGTCTAAGACAGGTGGGAAGCGGAAGAGGAACCAAGTGTTAAAGGCTTAGGAATAAACATGAGCAGAAATTAAGATTGTGCAGTATCTGAAGCAAGTACAGGTGGATCAAGGGTGAACAAACTCAAACCATTAGAAATGTGGATGTCCATCTTTAATGCCTAAGTCCTCAAATGAATGTGTCCTTCAAGATGGTCTTTCTCTTCTGTGTGCAGCAAAAGTTTGTACTAACCTGAAAGGTTGTGGTCTAACTAGTCTGGCTCACTGCTGACCAAGCGTCAGGTTGCCCATGGGTAGGGATCTTCGCTTAGTCCAAAGCCCTCACAAATAGGATATTCAGTGCTCAGACAAACAGAGTGTTTTGGTAAATGGCGTCGCAGTTTGAGAGCAGAGCAACTCCTCTGTGTGTCTGCTGGGTGAGGTGACCTGTGCAGTGGAACAATTTGTCCATTTGATAGCACGCCTGAAGTGTCCTAAATATTATGTTGATTTGTTTGGCAGGCATTGTGCTTTCCTACTGAGAGCTCGAATGGTTCATTGACAGTAGCAATTCATCTGTAATAATTTACCTTCAACAGTTTGTTTTTTATTAAACACGAACTAAAATGATTTGTTGGGGAATTGCAATGAAAAGCCCTTTAGATTTAAAACACTTCAAGCAAAATTGCTTTTCACACAAGTTCCTTTGCAGTGTCTTTCTCTTTTCAGTGCTTTTTGTAGCACTGTTCCCAGAGAGATGAACTGACTAATGAAGAGGTGGGGACTGCGAGATAAGAGTCTGAAGCCTGATCAGATACCTCAGCGTGAGCTGTGGGAAATGTGCGTAGCGTGGAAAAAACAGCTTTTAAGAAAAAACACCACCAACAAATAAAAGCCCTATTGTTGTGAGGATCTGTGGATGTTGTTCTTTGCGTAGTGCCAAGAACAAGATCCAGACTCAGGAAGTCGCATTTAACTTTATTTGTTATCTTGGAGTTTAAAGCCCATGAGCTCTTCTCTGTAGAGACAGAGTCGAAGGAAAAGGGGCTCATTTTCTCATGTCTTACAGACGTCTCCAAGACTTCTGTTTTCCCCAGGTCAATTAATTTAACTGCTCTCTGACTACTCAAAGCAAAATGATAAACTTGTCTCTTACTGTGGCCTGGATGCCTACAAATGGCGATAAGGACTAAAAGATGTTGTATCTCCTATTTCCATATACTTATATTTGGTGGACGTAGCACCTCATAGTCGGGAAGAAAAGCCGAAGCTATGCTTTAACTACTGTACCAAACAAAGATGAAGACTCATCTGCATCGCTGGTCTGTCTGTCAGCCTTTTTGCTGGGTCTGTGTGATATGTTTGGATTTTACATGGCATGGTGAAAGATGATAAGGTCAAGTTCAGATGGCCTGGTAAAGCTGTTCCTGCAAGTGACCTCCAGGTTCTTGGGTCTAATTCCGTGGGTTTGAAGAGGCAGGCAGATTGAATTAGGCAGAGTGTTCCATCTCCTTGTGGAGAGCAATACCTAGGTGCATGTCAGGTTCCCATCGTTAATTCGAATCTCAGCCAGAGTTCACGCTGCCAGAATTTCTTCTCTGTGGGATGTCAGGAGCTGTGTCTAATGAACGAGTCAGAGCATCAGTGTATGGGTACATTTCTGCCCTCGGCACTCCGTCATTCTGCGTCTCCTTCCATTGTACGCTGGGCTGAATGTGTCTGCAAGGGATTCTTTCTACACGTTAAGTGTGGGTAAGCTAAATGAGCACTAATAAAGACACTGGGCTGGCATCTCAGCTGGAGTAAATCCACCTGGTACTGTGTTTGAGGATGTTCCTATGAAACTGTGGGTTTCTCCTTCTTCGGTGTAGGTGTGGATTCACTGAGCTGGTTTATACTTTAATTGGTTGTCTTTTATGCATCTTTCTTCCCATTCCTCTGGAACCACTCGTTCAAGTTTTGGTCAATAACTGTCAATGAGTAGTGTGTTCTATTACGACCTTCAGGCAGTGAACAGCTTTCAGTGTGTAGCCGAAGAGGTTTTAGTATGTAGGCAGCTGTGACTCCATTGCGATTGAACAGGACACAGTGTTTTATGATTGTATCGCAGTAGTGCCAGGAAGAGACGGTTAGGACCACAGCCTCTGTTTCTCAGGCTCTAAACAAAAGTAAATTTAGTTCTTGCCCCAAAAAGCTTGCAGGTCACCCAGACGTTGTAGTGCAAACACATTTTATCTGTGGTCAAATGAAAGTATTCTTGTTTGTCTGCCTAGCTGAAAAATCGTGTGGTGAAGCGTAAGCTTGAGGAGAAGCGGAAAGCAATTTTCACTTAGCTTAAAACAATACTGTGTAATTCTTCCTTTCTGAGCTGTTTCTTGCACTCTGGAACCGTAGTAATGGCTGCTACCGACCCTCATTTTCTCTGGTTTTGGGGCAGATCTCTTCCAATTCATTTCTTCTCACTTTATTTGATGCCCTGTCAACCATGAGCAAAGAAGTTGTTCTTAAAGGAAAATATTCAGCAGTACTAGCTCAGCGGTGGAAGCTGGAGGTGTTGGGGGTTCGAAAAGAAAAAAACCCAACCCCAGACCCCCTCAGACAACAACCTGATTTGGAAGTCTTTCCTCATCTGGTGATCTTGGTTCAATTTGCAGTGTATTTTGTGCGTACGTATTACAGTATGTGCAGGGCCACAGGACAGATGAAATTACGGACTGAAATATGGTGGTGCTATTAGAGTCACTTTTGCACAGCATTTTTCAGTGTCTCCGTATGGGAAGAACATGTAATTCCGGTCATGCATCAGATCTGTTTGACTTCTGCCATGGAATATACAGAAGTGCAACAGCAACTGCAGGCATCAGGGCTCTGAGAACATTCTGAGCAAGCATAATATTCCAGGTACATGGTGCAGCAGTCTACACTGAAACGAGTATTGTCAGGAGACACACGGGGGAGGTATTTTTTATATATTAAATTCACGCAGCAAACCGCATTGACTTCAGCAGGTTTCTTGGCAAATCACGAAACCGCTGCGCTGATTTAAATAAAGAGGAAAAATATTTTTTCAGAATGGCAGAACTGTGAAGTCCTCAGGGGTCAGGAAAAGCATGTAAATGCCGTTTAATGTTGTGCTGTGCTGTACTGTTACAGCAGCTTCTTCATCGTCATTAAAATTTGGTTATATCTGTTTAGCAAAATGCTAAACATGTTTCTATAGGGAACATGTTGTGCTTCTAACATGGAAGAAGCTTGTTTGGGTGTTTATATGTTGTTTTCTTTTTTTAAATGGCCTAGCTCAGTCAGTTGTGGTTTATATCCTGTGAAAGGGCTGGAGCCTTTTTATTTGAAATATTGAACAGTAAATGCCTCTTTTATTCACATCATCCCAAAGCAAAACATAGGAAGATTCTAACTCTGATGGACTCCTGCCAAGCAAGACATAAAACGGCAGCTTAAAAACCCCCAAAAACCCAAATTACCCAAATTTTACCCCAATGTGGGTAAACCCCAAATGTCACTCATCAGAGTGAATATACTCAGCCAGCGCATGAAACCAAGAAATATTCTGATCATCAGAGTTCGTCATGTTAAACCTATAAATGCTGTCTGTAGCTTAGATAATGTTGGTGCACATTAAAGCACATTACAGTTTGGTTCCAGTGACTCCAAGATGTTGGAAGAATTCCAGTGCAATATTTTTAGCAACTCCCAAATTCTCTGAAATTGAAATGTGCTTCAGAGGGAGCTCAGCTTTGACAGGACGCTGACGGGATCCGAGGTGCCAGGCACGTTTTCTGCGCGGGTGCCTGCCTGGTTCCTCGGCTGTCCGGTTCTTGGGGTGTCTTGTCCTGGAGTCGCTGCCTCGGGGGGTGCTGAGCACGGACGAGTGCTCTGCACCCTTTTGCAAAGGATGGACAAATATTTGATGGTCCTTCACTCTAAGGCAGAGGAAAAAATAATTGAAGATGGCTTGCCTTTTTGTGCACTGTTGTAGAGCGCGCATCATCTTCTAAATGCTTATAAATATCTACAGGGTGGGGATCAGGAGGACGGGGCCAGACTCTGTTCAGTGGTGCCCAGCAACAGGACAAGGGGCAACGGGCACAAACTGAAGCAGAGGAAGCTCCAGCTGAACACGAGGAAGAACTTCTTCCCTCTGAGGGTGATGGAGCCCTGG
>Ga0065711_1003650_pt1 | contig 26991 bp, 18 predicted proteins | sample Hoacrofraction12_FD_59098 | JGI IMG/M metagenome (GOLD analysis project Ga0065711, IMG submission 59098) | Hoatzin crop microbial communities from Cojedes, Venezuela - Epithelial fraction 12 v2 (version 2) | ecosystem: Host-associated > Birds > Digestive system > Esophagus > Crop | place... | reverse complement strand
CCCCTGCCAAAGCAGAGTCACCTAGAGCAGGCTGCACAGGACCTTGTCCAGGCAGGTCTTGAATATCTCCAGAGAAGGAGACTCCACAACCTCCCTGGGCAGCCTGTTCCAGTGCTCTGTCTCCCTCAGAGTGAAGAAGTTCTTCCTCGTGTTCAGCCGGAGCTTCCCTTTCTTCAGATTGTGCCCGTTGCCCCTTGTCCTGTCGCTGGGCACCACTGAAAAGAGTCTGGCCCAATCCTCCTGACACCCACCTTAGCACTGAAGACTGAGGCAAAGAAGGCATTCAGTAACTCTGTCTTCTCTGTATCCTCTGTCACCAGGGCACCCACCTCGTTCAGCAGTGGCCTCATATTTTCCCTAGTCTTCTGTTTGCTGTTGATGTGCTTGAAGAAGCCCTTCTTGTTGTCTTTGACAACCGCTGCCAAATTTAATTCCAGGTGGACCTTAGCCTTCCTCGCTGCATCCCTGCATGCTCTGACAACATTCCTGTATTCATCCCAAGTGGCCTGTCCCTCTTTCCACATTCCATAGACCTTTCTCTTCCATCTGAGTTCCACTAGAAGCTCCTTGCTTATCCATGCGGGTCTCCTGCCTCCTTTTCTAGATTTCTTTCTCAGGGGGATGCACTGATCCTGAACATGGAGGAAGTGATGTTTAAAGAGCGACCAGCACTCTTGGACGCCCCTGCCTTTGAGAGCCCTGGCCCACGGGATTCCTGCCAGTAGCTCCTTGAAGAGGCCAAAGTTAGCCCTCCTGAGGTCCAAGGTTTTGATCGTACTTATTGCCCTGCTTCCTCCATGCAGGATCCTGAAGTTCACCATTTCATGGTCACTGCTGCCGAGGCTCCCTCCAACCTTCACAATCTCAACCAGTCCCTCTTTGTTCGTTAGTACAAGGTCCAGCAGCATGCCTCTCCTTGTTGGCTCCTCCACCACTTGCATCAGAAAGTTATCACTGATGCTCTGCAGGAACCTCCTGGACTGCATGTGCCTGGCTGTGTGGTCTTCCCAGCAGATACCAACTCCACCACCTCGCCTTGTTGGCCTGTGTTTCCTAAAGAGCGTGTAGCCATCTATGACAGCATTCCAGTCATGCGAGCTGTCCCACCATGTCTCTGTAATTGCAATGAGATCATGGCCCTGTGAATGCACACAGATCTCTAATTCTTCCTGCTTATTGCCCATGCTGCGTGTATCGGTGTAGAGACATTTCAGAGAGGAACTCAAGAATGCCGGTTTCCCTGGAGGGGTGCAAGAGGATCTGCAATGTCCATGCCCACCGGTAAGGTTGTTGGTCTTTTGCTTCTCAGCTTGGGACGCAGCTGAGGACCATTTGTCACTGCTCTGATTGGCCACACTTAATTCCCAGCCAGATGGGATGGCTTAAGCATTGTGACTTTGCAGCCTACCCCCCAAGTCCTTCAGTTTAAAGCCCTCCACACCAGGTTGGCAAGCCTGTTGCCAAAGATCCCCTTGCCTTTTCTAGACAGGTGGATCTCATCCCTCTCTAACAGGTTATAATCGTTGAAGAAAGTCCCACTGTCATAAAAACCAAAACCCTCACGGCAGCACCAACCACGAAGCCAGGAGTTGATACTCATAATGCATCTGTTTCTAGCTGATCCTCTTCCTCCAGCTGATAAAATGGAGGAAAAGGTAACTTGGGCACCAAAGCTTTTTGCTTTCACCCGCAGGGCTTTGAAATCTTCCTTAATTCTGCCAGGGTTCCGATTTGCGGTGTTATTTGTGCCTATGTGAGAGAGTAACAGCGGATAGCAGTCTGTGCTCTTGAGAAGTTGTAGCACCCTCTCGGCCACATCCCGGACCTTAGCTCCTGGAAGGCAGCACACCTCGCATGCCTCCCTGTCAGGTCTGCAGATGGGTGCCTTAGTGCCCCTTAATAGGGAGTCACCCACCATGAGTACCCACTGTTTCTTTTTACGGTACCTGCTGTGTGATGTCATAACAAGGCCATTCGTAGTCATCTTTGAAAGGTCATGGAGATCAGGGGAGTTTTTCCAACACTTGAGAAAGGTAAAGGTTGCACCCATCTTTAAAAAAAGGCCAAAAGGACAATCCAGGGACCCTGCAAGGTGGTCAGCCTCACTTCATTCCTGGGTAAATCATTGAGTGAGTCCTCTTGGAACACATTTCTGGACACATGAAGGAGGAGGAAGTCATTTGGAACAGTCAGCATGGATTTAACAAGAGTAAATCATATTTGATGAAACTGGTTGTCTTCTGCAGTAAAATGACTGAATTTGTGGATGAAAGGAAAGCAGTAGATGTCATTTTGGGTAAGTTCATCAAGGAAGTTTGACAGTGGCTCTCACAATATTTTTGTGTCCAAGTTAGTACCCTGAAGCCTAGATGGGAGGACAACTAGATGGGTAAAAAACTGGTTGTATGGCTAGGCTCAGAGGGTCATGTTTACTAGGTCACACTTTACCTGGAGTAACAAGTGGAGTACCACAGAGATCTGTTCTGGGACCTGTTGTGTTTAACAACTTATCAGTGATGCAGAGGTGGCAACAGGGATGCTTTTGTCAGATTTGCAGATGATCCTATACCGGCGGTTGTAGTTGATGTGCTTCAGAACTGGACTGCTGTCCAGAGGGATCTGGGCAGGCTGGAAGAACATGCTGTCAGGAGCATTTTGAAATTCCGTGAGGACAAATGTCCTGCCTCTGGGAAGGGAGAGGCCTTTTCACTAATCCAGGCTGGGGACTGCCTGACTGGGTAGCAGCTCTGTTGAAAAGGTCTTGGGGGATGTTGGTAGGCAGCAAGCTGAAGATGCACCAGCAGTATGCCCTGGCAGTAGAGAAAGCAACAGTGTACCAGGCTGTAACAACAAAAATATAGCCAGTAGATAAGAGACAGTGATTATCCTCCTGTACTTGGTGCTCGTTAGATCGTGTCTAGACCACATACTGTGTCCAGTTTTGGACCCTCCCCCAAAGCGGGCAAGGAAGATGTAGACGAACTGGAGCTAGTTTAGCAGAGAGCCAACAAGACAGTCAGTGGCTGGAGCACTTGCCCTGGGAGGAAAGACTGAAGAAGCTGGGTTGGTTCAGCCTGGAGAAGGGACGGCTTTGGGGCACCTAACAGTGCCTGGCAGTGCCCATGAGGACACTGTCAAGAAGATGGATGCAGACTCTTGACTGAGGTGTATGGTAGGAGGATGAGCAAAAATGTGCATAAATTGAAACAAGAGAGGTCCTGGCTGGATATAAAGAAAATGTTTTCATCATGAGAACAGCCATACTCTGGAAGAGGCTGCCCAGAAGTTGTGCAGTCTCCATCCTTGGAGATTTTCAAGATGCAACTAGACAGAGCCCTGGGCAATCTGGTCTGCACTTATATTGAACCTCCTTTGAGCAGGAGACTGGACTGGAGACCTCCTGAGGTCCCCATGCACCTGTGTTGTTCTGTCATTCTGTGAAACTGGGTCCTGAATGAAATAATGCTGATTTCTCTCCATCAATTTTAAAGAGAACCTTGGATGACTAACTCAGGTATAGACCTCAATATCATAAATATCTAGTGTTAGACTATGTGAACCTCATCTAGTTTAGATTGGATGTTAGGAAAAAATTATTCACTGGAAGAGTTGTAAAGCATTGGAACAAGTTGCCCAGGGAAGTGGTTGAGGCAGCATCCCTGAAGGTGTTTAAAAGACGTATAGATGTGGAGCTTAGGTACATGGTTTAGTGGTGGAATTGACGGTGTTGGGTTAATGGTTGGACTCCATGATCTTGAAGGTCTCCTCCAACCTAAACAATTCTGTGATTCTGGTGGGCCAGCTCTAGAACATGTGACTGTAGACTTAAGTTGCTGCAGACTCTAGAGCATCCATGTGATAAATGTATTGCAGGTCGACTCATCTCCTTGCCCTTACACACCTCTGTGTAAGAGTTTCCCTGAAATTCCTGCTGATCCTGTCACTGTAGCATGGGTTACATGTGCCTTTTCTCCAAAATATGACCCCATTAGCTCTTTTCATGCTGCTTTCTCCTTTCCCCCAATTATTCTCAGTATCCCAAATGCTTCACATGCAAAGGAATTAATGATCCAGTTATTCTTTCCCTTACCTCTCTCTTTAGTTTGGAAGAGTAGTAGATGACCTGTAAAAGGGAAGATGTACAGCCAGGGTGTGAGAATTGGCAGACGGGCATTCATGGTACGAAAGTTTAGATGTTGTGGCACAGCAGATAGAGAGGAGGCTTGGTTATAGTTAAGGGGGGAAATCTTAATAACCGTCATCAACCAGTTTCTTTTACAGAATTTTTCACCAGCATCACTCTGTTGAGCAGACACCAGTATGCAGCAGCTGTCTCTCCCTCATCACTTCTCCCCTTCCAATTTTCTCATTTTCTCTGGGTTTCTTTCCTGGCCAAGAATGGATCTTGGGACTGACTGGATGTAGCATTCAGCAGTAATCATTGCACGTCCAACAAGGAAGCAAAGTCAAGGCTATCTGCTGCCTGTAGGGTGTCAGGAGCTCAGCTATTAGTTTCTAAACCACTATGTAAGTGCCATAACATTCACATATGTGGAAGCTGTGAACTGCATGAGTGGAATGCGCAGCAGAGTGAAACATAAAGGATGATTTATGAGTGAGTGTAAACACACGCATGCTGATTGTGTTTTGATCGCTTATTAATTAGTTGGCAAACGCGTGGGGTGAGCTCAAGCTGCAGTTGTGCCAACAGTGCGACACTGAATTTAATTAAGAGAATTCACGATACAGGAGCAGTGCACTGGTGCTGTATAAAGCTTCCTGGCAAGACCTGGGTGTCTGTGTCTGCTTTCAGGCTTAGGTGCTGCCCTCCCATTCCTGCTTTGGAAAATTAAAGGGTTATTTATACATTATGCATCCTAAAATAGATTTGGGTATGGATTTGGGTGTTGGAACATGATACATGGCACAGAAGTGGAGTTGGTTCCCTCTTTGAGACAGAGGATCTAACAAAGTGCCGTTTATGAATGGAGTGTGGTAATTATCATACCGATTTGTATGTGACAAGCTTGTTCTCTCTATGTTTTCTTAGCTGTAACCCAGCTACTTAGTGATCTGGCCTCTTATTTCACCACAAAAATACCTGTTGTCCTCACTTGGATGAGAAATCTATCTAGATGACAGGAGTTACTGCTTTGTACTCCAGCTCATCCTCCTTGGAGCAGTGTGTAATGCTGGCTTGCTGTAGTGGGGAGGAGTCTTTGACTCTCTTTATTCTAAACAGAGTTGCAGGAAACCTGCCTGGGGAGACAGTCAGTGTGAAAGTAGACAGTGTATTTTTCTGCTTCTTTGAGTCTCTCAACAGAATCCCAAGGAGAGTTCCTAGTAAGTGGTTTACAACTTTTTTCCTTCACAGCCGAACTCAAAATATGCTGTGTTAGTTTAGGTACAAGTATTTGCATCTGCTCACTTACTACTTAATGACTTGATTGAAACTGCAGCAGGAGAGAGTAGCGGACTGTGTGAACAGAAGCAAGGGGGTGTGCAAAGGCTTGACACCTGCAGAAACAGTCCTGCTACAGTGTGTTTGTAGGCATAAGCCTCCAACTGTAGGAGTCTGACAATAAAAAAATAGTAAATAAATGGATAATAAATTGAATTTAGATCATGTGATGACATCGGAAGATGTTGACTGAGATTGTGCCTGCAAGAGGTAGGAAGACTCTTAATCCTCTTCACTGCCTCCTTTGTGAAAAATGATTCTGAGTTTGATACCTGTTTTTTCTTGGAGGCAGCAATGCCTTCCCGCTGGCATTTCTTGACCTCATAACATCCACCAGGGAAAGCAGGAGGACCCGATGAAACAGCTAAGCAGACATAACCAGAAGACTCTGCTGTCAGTTCAGGAATCTGTCGGCTTGGCATGTGTGGTTGCATTTCAAAAACATACATCATACCAGTGCAAGGAACATAGTCTTCCTAAAACTATAAGGAAACTATCACGCAAAATACCGTGCTTGGGGACGGGATGAGCAAGGTCTTTACAATCAGTCATGCAGGGTAAATGTATTATTTAGACTAGAAAGGCTGAAAACCGCGCTTTGTGACAATGTGAGTTTTCTGTGTTCACAAAGAGTACAGTACTGCTAATTCACAGCTTTTCTAAAAATTCTGGCGCTTCATCATTTAGCTTATTTTAGCAAAGAAAGGTAAGTCTTTTTTCAGTTATTCTGTTCTGTCGTGGAGCTGACAAAACAAGTTGTTGCGTATGGCAGTGATTGCTGATTATTGAGTATATGGCCAAGTTAAAGGAGAAAGTGCTGCTCAAGTGACTTTAATAGTATGTGTTGTCTGAAAAAAGGCTGAACGTGCTGGGAATGCAAATGAGAATAGAGAGCCACTAAACCAGATGGTCAAAATGCCTTCATAAATTGATTAAATAGTTATGAATGTATCTTTTCTTTCACACCGTTTAGATATGCCAGATCATCCTTAATCCATGTAGATCACTGTAACTGCAACGGCTAATCCATGTGTAGGGTTCTGACTTGTGTGAATGAACGGGTGTAGTCATTAATATCAGCGTACCTTCAAAAGCCCTTGAAAAATTGATGTAATACATGGTCTTTAGCCTCCAAAGTGTGTGTATAACTTCAGGTAGCTGAGCAGTACTGCTGAACTGAGGACTGAATTAATTTCACCTGCTTAAATGGTAGAGCTGTGTTTTTTGAGGACAAACTATGGAATAACAAAGCGGACAGTGAGGTCTGCTGTTAGAGGGTAGGATTGCTCTTAAAAACTGCTTGAGATACTAGTCTCATTCACTTAATAGAGCTGTACTGTCGGAGGAAGATCTATGGACTTTTTTAGTAATATCCTTGGAAGAATTTGTTATTATTAAATTCAAATGCCTCACTACATACGCAGTGTCTTCCATAAAGCTTACAGATAACGCTGTGTTTTCACAGATCCTTTACATGGGACAATGGATGGAGTATTTCTCTTTGAAGATGTTGCTGTGGAAGACAATAAAACCATGCAGAGCTATGATGCAATTGTTGTAGAGCAGTGGACTGTCCTGAAGGTAAGTGTACAGTTTTTCTTCTTTGATTTTTTTGTAAGTTAAAACACTCCAGGATTGTGAGGCAGAGTCTCACGTACCGACCTGTGCTTCAACAGTACCAGACAGGCAACTGAGGTAAAGGGATGCTGCATAGTAGTAACACCAGTTAATTGCACTCTAGGTTTGTACGATACACTTCTGATTTTGATAATCTCTGTGCTTTATTGAGGGGATAGGAAATGTGACTGATGGTGAGCAGTCAAAGTCAGGACTTTCTGTCCCAAAAATAGAGATGTCTGCTAGATTAACTGTAAAGAGGATCTCCATTGGTTGTCAGGGCAACATGATCACACAAGTCACTGTAGCATCACAGTTCTAAAGGCGACGACCCTTTAGGTAGGCTTAGGTGCAGCAGGAATGCACAGGTAACTGCATTTGCTTCTGCCTCACCTCCTTTATGTGCTGAAAGAACTGTATGTTCTGGATAGGTCCCTATAAACAAACCACGGGTGCCATAGATTGGCTTTTTACTGATCCAAGCGTGCGTTCAGAGCAGTAGAAACACTTTTTAGCAGATCAGTTAGTACCGATCTTCCGCAGCAAATTTGATACACAGATAGGTATTTGAAAAGCTGGGCTTAAAGTCCTTTGTGACTTGAAGCAAAAAGATCATGGGGGGAAAGAAAATACCGTTGTGTAACTGTTAGAAGGGTTTTTTTTTTGTTTTATTTGATCGCTCGTCTGCTGGAAATAGATGTTATGTATCTGTAAAGGCAATACCTAATCTTTTCACTTGGAATATATTCTGTATATATAGATATTGTATATATATATATTGAAGTAAAATCCTAAGAAAGACAACCAGGACACACATGTCTAAAGGATGGATTAAGGGAAAATAGGACAGATGCTAGGCTGAATGTGTAAAATTCCAAGAGACTAGGATTAAGCGTTTGGTTATTAAATGATGCCTTTGTAGTGGAGCAAGAAATGGCTATATGATAATGGCTAGAAACTTCTTGAAGAACAGTGTAATACATTAATGGCAGCTTTTCTTGTGCTAATCTGCATCTGAACAAACGATTCCTATATTACATTTAATGTTAGTCCAGTTATTACAGACTTGCCCATAAATTCTTGCTCATTTTTAGGGTCAAATTGTGCTGTTGCCACTCAGGAGCAAGGTTTTGGGATAATGACAGATGGTTCCATGAGTGCATTAGGTCAGTGCTGATCAAGAAGGCAAACGTTAAGAAGCATTAATGTTAACCATATGTTAAAAACTGTTAGGAAAGGAACAGGGGATGAAACGGCAATCATGTACTACTACATAGTACTGTATAAGCTGTGGTTTGACAGCACCTTATTTCAGAAGGTTACGTTAGCACTGTAAATGTTCAGAGAAGAGCAGTGAGGATGATCAGTGATATAGATGGCTTCCACCTTAGGAAGACTTTACATGGTGTGTCGTTTCAGCCTGGAAAAGAGTTGCAGGGAATGGAATAGGTGGAGGTCTCCTAAATCATGGGAGGCATGTAAATAGGGATTGACTGTTTGCCGTCTCTTCCAGTATAAGAATTGAGGGCTGTCAAATGGCACTGGTTGGGGCCAGGTGTAAAACAAACAAAAAGAAGATAATTCAGGTAATTCCTTCTGCAGCAAGCAGTAAATCTGTGGAACTCCTTTCTGGAGCATGCTGTGGGTTCAAGAATTATAGATGGGTTCAGGTGTAAGCAATGTTGTTTTTTCCTCTACCTTATCTATCTCTGTATTTATACAAGCATTTTAATTTGGATCAGCAGTGGGTTTTTGAAGTGAACCCCCTGATCCATTAATAGGCCTCACCTCACATCACAGAATGGTCTTATATTGCACAAACTGGATTACTTTCAGTAGAAACTAAACCAGACGTGCTGAGAGGAAGTCCACAAAATATTAGGGGCAGGTGTCGTACATATTTGCCCTGGAATGTATTACTCTTCCTTAGCTGTCACTTACAGCCATGTTGGAGACAACTTTCTGAGTTAAAACGTATTCTTGGTCTGAACCGGTTTGGCTCTTGAACAAAGTGAAGGGTTCTCTGGCTCAGCAGGATGTTACAACAAAGTTATTCATAATGGCCCCTACGCACCTCTTAGTTTGCTCTGTGGGGACACATGAAAGTTTGTCTGAAGCCGCATGACAAGGACGGCATCTGATAATAGGGATCCTGTGATGGCAGAGTGGTGGCCAAAGCACCAGGACACAGCAGAAGAGTATCTTCTAGCAGGGCCCCTTGAAGCACTAGAGCCCTGGTAGGTGGAGTATCATTTGCCTTCAATTCTAGCAATTCCATGCTGGAATCACAGCTGGTCAACAGATTAAGAAATCAACCTCCCAGTGCCATCTGGTGTGTCAGGAGATGCTGTACTGCTGCGCACTATGTCTGTGTGAGGGCTAATGTGGAGAGTCTCTTGTTCCAGGCAGAAGATTTGGTATGTGCAATTTCAGAATCTGACTGATAGCATATACACAGCTGGTTGGTATGGTAAGATTATTCTCTGATGTAATTTAAAAGTTGGATGCTGGGTGTTCCCTGGCACTTGCACTTTTCTGAGATCAAGTGCTCCTTTTTTGGGGACATTCATAATGTGTTACCCACCAACCTAAAAGTGGAAGAATATGGAGAAGAAAAAGCCTGCTGGAGGAAGGAGGTTGAGGCACTGAGGAACTCCTGCAAAAGTCTCACCCATTTAGCGGAAGAGGAGAGATGACCACCTCTGTTTTCTTCTCCTGACATTTAAATAGCTGCCTGGATATTTTATGCCGCATGCTTTCTGAGACATAATAGGCGTAGGTAGGATGAATGAAAGGAAGCCTGGAAGAGGGATCTCTAGGCACTTGTTCAGTGTTGTACCCAGAAGACCAAGTCACCTCTCAGTTAAACCCTGTCAGAATTCACCTTTATTTACCATAAACATGGAATAATTCAGTGGCAGAGGAAGGGACTGTAAAACGGGGGATGTAGAGGGAAGGAGACAAGAGTTCAGTAGTGACAGAAGATGTCTGAAAGCCAGTAAAGGCTTTGTTTGTTACGAGTACTTTAAAGTATAATTATCAAGAGATGATTATGGAGCAGTGGAATGACTCATTAATGTAGACTTTATTATTTTTTTGATACAAGCTCAGCTCTGATCTAGATTAACCTTTTCCATTTGTCATTTTTGTTTGTACCAAGGCAGTGGGAGAAGCACTGATGGGCAGCATGACATAAATGTGTATAATGGATCCTTATTTTATGTTTGTATCAGAGCTGATTATCTGGATGAGCTATGGACTTGTTCAGATGTGATCTGAACTGCATATAAATTTGTTGTGCTGTATCCCAATTAAGAATAAGAAACAAACAAAAGAATCCCAGCCACAACAAAAGAAAGCTGTTTTAAAAAGGAAGACATGTAGCATGTATCGATGCCCTTAGTAACAGAAAGGAGAACCTTTCTAAATGAAAAGGTAAAGTTCTGCTGTTTAAACCATAAAGGCAAAAGAGAGGGACTGGCACACCTCTTAGCAGAGAAAGTGCTGCCTTTTTAATTGCTAAGGCTAATGGAGAAAACAAGCAGAACAGTGTGATGCACTCGGTATGTGTGTAAAATGTCAGTTTGTAGAGGATGTAAAGCTAGCAGCTGTCACAGTATGTGGTCCCGCCAAGCAGCAGACAGGATGTAATAGCTCTGAGTAATTTAACTCTTTCTTCTCGAAGTAGAGCTGTGGCATCCTCTGCAAATGACCAGAGGACTTCTAATGACAAAATGCTGCTCTCATCCTTACCACTTTAACTCTAAAAATGTCAGGGCATATTATTTCCACTGCTGTCTCTGAGATCTAGCACTAAAACTTGTTTGATGGTTTTAATTCTGCTTGTGTAGGCAAATGTGGGTAGACAGTTCTGAATAATCAGAGCCTGCATGATTTCCCTCTCCCCAACTCTAATCTGTCACCTTCTCTTCCCCATTACCCAAGACAAAATAGCTAATACTGTCTTTAAAATTGAGTGCCGTAACATTTATTTTAAATTTCTGCATTGTTCTGCTTCTGAAGCCTTGTTCATTTCGAAAATACTGTCCTTAACTTACAGGTATTTTCTCATTGAAAATCTTCAGCTGGTGATTCATCACCTTTTTTATTTTCTGCTCTACCATATCTTTGGTGTACTGACATGAATTAAAATCTCAAATACATTATGATGTTGCCATTTCCCTGGCAGAATTGAATGGGGTCAGTGTCTGCTGTAGACATGGTAAACCTTTTAAAATACGACATATCAAAAGATTTACAAATGATCTCTGCTGAGCCCAGGTTGCAGGTTGCCTTAATGTAAGCCTTGAAACAAATTCCCTGGAAATGAGGATTTGATTTGTCTGTAAATCTGATTTAGGTCATATGTCAGTTAAGCTACATTCTGCTGTCTCTAGCCGTGGGAGAAAGGCATGACCAGGTCAGCAAAGGAGCTGATGGCTGTGGGCAAGAAATGCAGTTCTGTGAGTGACCCCCTTTACCACCCAAAGGACACGTATGTTGCCTGGGCATAATATTTCAGCATTTTGTGCCTTGTTGCTTTTTAAGAAAATCCGAAAAAAACCCCCCACCCTTCAGAGACTCTTGAACAGATTTTTATAGGGTTTTTTTCCTTTCTTTTATGTAAGATAGAAAAGCAGGAGATGTATATATATATATATATATATATATATATTTGTCTACTGAACTCAGTAGATGTGCTCTATATAGCATTGAAATGTGCAGGCTAATCTTTCTTTGATCGTCTTGTTAAATTTAGTGGTAAAATTTAGCAATATGAACTTGGAACTTCCCTGATACTTTCTTATGGCACTGGCAGTATTGAAGGTCGAACAAAGCACTCATTTCTTCCACGTGAGTAAAGGGCCCTTGAACTAAACAGGCAGAAAAGCACAGGATTTAAAACAGTCTGAATAAAAAAAGCCCCATTCTGTCTGTCACGGTTTGCTTAGGTTTGTGACAAGATCAGTGAAAAGAATTAGTTCTCTGCTCACTCGTAAGATCTTTCAGGAAAAAGTGAGTATATCAGATCTGAACTTTCCAGTTAAGAACAAGCTGAGAGAAAGCATCGCAGTCCTCCTTTGTACTTCCTAAAAAACCACGCAGGGCACGAGTCATGTTTCTATTCCCCAGCAGGTCGCCTTTAGCCAGGCAGTAGTGCCCTGGCTTGTGCACCTCACTGACTGTGCTGTGGCCGGGCAGGTTTGGGAGGGGCACGGGAAGCAGGCGCTGGGACCCCATAAATCGCGTGCGCAGCCCGCGCGTGGGCGAAGGGCAGAGCCGGCGTTCGCTCTGCTGCTGCCTGAACTGGTGGCAGGAGAGGGTCTGTGCTTCAGCTGCGCTTCTCGCGTGGAACTAGGTTATCAGTTCCCTAATGGTGGAGTGGCGTACAAAGCCTTTTTGCAAAAGCCAAATTTTGTTTGAGAATAAATTATAACCAAAGGAAATCACCCTGGGGAAGCTGCGTGGGGATGATTAAGCTGTGTGTGATAAGGCACCCTGCAGTATGCAAGTTATCAGGTAGTGTTTTTCTGTGTTGTTTTGTTTTTTCCCAAAAACAGTTGATGGACTAACAGCAAAATCAATGGTCACCCGAAGATACAGTGCACAAGTTTTGCAGGAATTGGGAAACTAAAAATGCCAGTTACTTAGAAAATGTGCCGATGGATTACTATATCACATGTATTTCTTGCGCTCCGCAGCCAGTTGCGTGGAGTTGTCCGATCACGTGTATGTTGCCTGTGCAATATAAGTTTAACACATTTCATAAGATGTTTCTGTGCTTCCTTTGTGGAGAACTCTTCATGTAAACACATTCACCTGCTGGAACTTTTACTACCTATCCTGTGCTTCTATAAATGCAAAGTTTTGTTGCTTTGCAAATGTGCTTCTCTGTTACAATGCAGGCAGTATCAGGAGCACTTTTGCTAGTGTATACACAGGCTAGAAAGTAGGCTTTGCATCTTCAGAAGTCATGGAGAGAAGTGGCCTTTGTGGGCACAGGAGGGGTTTTTGGTTGTTTTTTACTTTACCGGAGACGTGGAGGCAGATGTGAATGCTACTCGGCAGCCTGCGTGTGTATTGAAATTGTGACTGGATACATCTGTGTCTTAAAACACCCTGTCTTGAACAGGGTGTTACCCCCAATAGTCTTAGCCTTACTATATTCTGAATAATATTTCAAAGTGCATTAAGTCTAAATTACATATGCCCATAATAATGAACAAAAAGCCTGTCTGTGGATTTATTTATTACTTTTTTTTCTATTAACTTTCCACAAAGGTCCCACTTTAGTGCCTAGTCTGTATTGGTCAGTGACCCATCTGTGCCAAAAGCCACTGGTGCTTTCTAATGGTGCAGGAGCCGTCCCACACCGGTCTGTTATACAGCTAATGGATGTGTAGCAAGTGTCTGCTAGCCAGGTGCTGCGGTGTATTACACAGGGAAATTTAGGAGCAGCTCAATAGTAGAGGAGCGTAGTCCAACTTTTATTGCTGATAGACTTGTGAAACTTCCCTTTTGCTTCCAATAAGTGTTTTTAATGGATCAATAGTGTTACATTATTAGCAGAAATTACCTTTTGGAAGAAGCCTGAAAAGGTAAAAGGCAAATAATTCACAAATTTAGAGCTTGGATTTAGTCTCCTTGTCAGCTGTGTTACTGCAAACATAAAACATTTGCAGCATGCTTTTACTGGGTCGTTCTCACACAGCCCATATATTCCATTTCTCTCATTTTATTTTCCCTCTTTTCCACTAAGGTGCAAGTCCTGCCTTCGCTGCTTCCTCGTCCTCCCTACAGTGCCCTAGGAGAAAGCTCTGCATTTGGCAGTGGTGGGGACGGGTTACCAGCCCTGGCTGGGGGGGCACGTTGCCGCCCTCATGGGCTCCCCCCTCTATTTTTCGTAAGGAGCTGGGTTTGAACGCACTGTCCGTTCTCCCCTGCAAACAGTAGGTTACACTTTCAGAGTAACTCGTGTTTTTTGCTTCCCATCCTCTTTGCCATCTGTCTGTAGATCTTAGTATGCAGTCTGTTAGGATTTGCCGATAAAGGTTTTATTAAGATTTATTTAATGGGATTTTCAATCTTGCACTCTTTAATCCATGCTGGAAAAAAATATTAAATAGTGACAATCCATAGCTGCCTTATAACTAAATAACATTCACTTAACCTAGGAAAGAATGATTTCTAAAGAACTTCTTTCTGTCTCAGTAGAGCCTAGTAGTTGTCTGGTTTATTATCTTGCTGTGGTTAAAATTGCCGCAGTAGGGGGGAAAAAGAAAAGAAAAATTGTTAATGCAGTTGTTTGTGTGGCTTGCCCTAGATATTATCGTTATCATTTTTTAATCTTTTTTTTTTTTTTCCTAATGAGCAGAAGCAACTGTGAAAGGAGAAAATGCTGAAAACAAACAGTACAACTATAAATGAAATGAATTCTTTTCATGTGATGCAAGTCAAGGGAAAAACCTAGCTCAATATGCTCTGGCTTCTTGACACTCAAGGTGTGATCAGAGATTACTTATCATCCACAGGAGAGTGGGAAGCAAGTTAATTAAAATTTTCCACCCTTTCACTGAATGAAATGTCTCCCAGTTTGAGATGCATTATTTGAACGCTTCTTATTCAGTAGAGCTCTGGCATGTACTTTCTGCTTCTGCTGGTGTTCAAATCCAATATTTGCTAGCTAGAAAGAGCATTTCAATTTCATCTTATGAAACTGTATATTTGAAATTTTATTTCCATTGTCTCAAATAACAGTAGATAAAATAATTTTAATTATTGTATTAAATATAAAATGAATACAAGATGACTCTTTTCCTCTGCACCTGTCCCCCAGTGTATTGTTTGTTTGGAAGCATTTTTGCTTTGGACAGCATTTAATATGACACCAATTAAAGATCTGTATAACCGTGACTCCTGCTGGCACACAAATTCCAGTCGTGGGATAGGATTACAACCGATGATTCAGGAGGGGGAGGGAGAAGTCTTTTCTTGTGGTCTTAGAGAAAGCTTCAATTATCTGTATTTACAAGTGAGGAGCTTGAAGCCCGTATGAATTACTCCTGTTTATTCAGGAGTGCCTCCTTTCTCGTGTCTGTCATCTTCAAACAGCCAGTTATTAGGAGTAGTTTATTCCGCCGGGGACCTGGGGAAGAGGTGCGGTGTCTGACTCCAGCAGAGCATCGTGCAGAGTTGGTGAGTGCTCAAAGAGCGTGTGGAGCTCGGAGGAGGTGCGCACTTCTGTGTAGTGTACACGCTTCCTTCCTCCAAACAGTCTGACGCGCGTTGTGGCATCAGATACCACCACATATGAGAAATAAGAAGTGACCGTTTTGTAACAGTTGTACGGCACTCTTTCAACAGAGTTTTTTACATTTCCAGATTTTTTTTCAATTTTTCTTTAAGCTTAATTGACTTTAATATTAAATTTAATTTCTGATAAGTTTACACTTTTGAATGTGCTTTACCTGCTCTTTTCCCTTCTGCCCACTGGGACTGTGAAATACAACATCATCTGCTGCGGATGGTGCCTAACCCTGACAAGTCAGACAGGGCCAAACCCAGCCGTGTCTCGCCGCTTGGAGCCTCCAGGGGCAGTGGGCTGTGGCAGGAGTGACGGCGTGGCCCTGAGACAATTTGGCTTCTGCAGCAGCCAAATGAGCTCTGCGTGGTATTGATGTCCTTCCTCATTGTCGTAATCTCCCTCTGATTTTTGACGTTTGTTGCGCATCCTGATGCACAGAGAACGTTCTTCTTGCTAATCACCAACCTTAGGCAATGAATTCAAAATAGAAGTCCTCTTTGCACGTAAGACGCTGCTTGGGGCACAAACAAGGTCTGCCTTGCCAGTCTTTCCTGACCTGCTAGTCTTCCACCTTCTAAATGAGTGAGCTGCCTGTGGTTTTTCCTCTACAAACGCTGTTTGATTGAGGGAATGTTTTTGTCAGATCCTTTTACGTGTCCTTCCAGGTCCCAGGCAGGCTTGCTATTGTGAATGCTCTGACCTTATTCTTAATGCTCGTGTTGCATATTTTCGTCTTTATTTTTGGAAGGCGTTGTTGACCAGTCTCATAAACCTCAGTGTGTTACTCATCTGTTTTCCTGAGACATTAGCTCTTAAAGGCGTCTAAATACATAATTGTGTTTGCATTACCCTTGGACACTCTTATTTTAAAAACTGGAAAGAGGGCAGAAATGTCCATTTTACAGTTGATGTAAAGAACTGTAAGGGCAAGGAGGCAGTTGGGAGTCTGAGGAGACTCTAAATCTGCCACGATCACAGCTGTATGAACGCTTCAGAGGCCACATGGTATTGCTCCCCTCTTGCAGAGCATCTCTTTCCTCTCCTGGAATTGGCAACTCTGGTCTGTACATGGTGATGTAGTTAAGTAGCCATATCTCTGTGAGTCCCTTGAAAGCCTCTCTACAAAAATCAGAAGTTTCATTAGCAGAGTGTTCTCTTGCGTGCACTTTCTGGGGCAGAGTTTTTGTTCTCCTTTTTAAGCAGGAGGGATGTGGCTTCTTCATCTATTTGCATTTGTAGTCATGATCAGGTTTTTAATAGGTATAGTCAGGCAGTCATTCAGTTATGAAGATATCAAGTGACCTAAATTACATTCGTTAGAAGAAAGGAATAGCTGAGATTGGAATTCACTAAAATACCTTGAAATAACTACAGCAGGATTTGGATTAGTTCTGATGAAATGACTATTTTATTACTGTGGAATAAATGGATTTTTTTGAGCTGCAAAACTGTTGTGCCTTATCCAGTGCTGAGAATTGGCAGTTAAAACTGCTTGCGTGCACATGAAACCAGTGTAAGTGCCTGAGCTTTTTTGGCAAATGTAATTGTTATTCCAATGGAATATAGTTACATTTATAGAGACTGGTAGCTACCATTTGCCTGCTTTGTGTTTATTAAAATTAAAAACTAGTAAACATGCTCTAGTGTCTATTTGTTAAATTACTGGAAGTCTTGGCAATTAGACACCGCGCTGGAGCAGCCTTTGTTGAGACCTCCAGTGGTTCTTTCTGTGCGAATTACAGGGTCTGCCAGTTAGTAGAAGGAGAATTAGCCAGGCTCTGCTGGGTAGATCTGAGGCTGGAGCCAGACTTCTGCACTGAAAGGCAGTGCTTTTGGTCTCGCCCACAGATTTCCTGATTCGAAGCAGCAAGGAAGCGATGTGTATTTGGTGGTGATAAAAGGAATAGATCTGTACTTTTATTTTTGTTGTTGTTGGCTATTTTGCTCTTGATCCATCATGGCAGAGTTCACCCAACTGATTTCAGAACAGGTCTTTAGGATTTGCTCTAGCCCAGACAAGCTCAGAATCTGGGAGAATCAGCGTTGTCATTTTTTTAACTACTTGAATATCTTTTTTTGCTTGAGAGGAGATAATTGGTAAAATACAATGAATTTGTCCTGTTCAGATCTGGAGTCCTCTAAAGCTAGATTGATGACTGGGGCAGCGTAAAAACAAGATCGCAGATGTTTACCATTTTAAACAAACTCATTTAACAGTTCGGGATGTGTGGGCGATTGGTCCTGTGTCTCATGGTTTTGAATGTTTTCCATTTTGCGGAGCTCAACATACAAAATGACCCACTTCAGTGCAAAAACCCATTCTCCGTCCCAGAAAACCCACACGTGTGTTTTTTCTTGGTTTTTTTTTTTTGTGCCGAACTGAATGTCACACTCCAAATGATGATGCTAACTGTTGATTTTTCTTTCGCAGGGAGTTGAAGTGCAGACAGATTACGTTCCGCTGCTGAATTCCCTTGCCGTGTACGGCTGGCAGCTGACGTGCGTGCTTCCTACTCCAATTGTGAAGACAAACAGGTAGGGAGGGGTAGGCGCTGCCTTTCAGCCAGGGAAGTAGCCATACAAGTGATTCTCTGTGCAGCCGGTGCGGGTTTCCTTGCGTGCACGCAGTGTCTGCCCGTGCAAACCCTGCTGCCGCTGTGCTCTGGGCGGTCTGAGCATCACCGGCCGCAGGTGGCAGGAAGCACCTGTCTGGCGGGCAAAACACTGCAGGGTGGCAGTGTGGTTTGGCATGAATTTTCTGGATATTCGCTCTGCCTCTCTGTAAACTCCTTGACTGTAAAATTCCTGCTCTGGGTCTCCCAGTAACTCCTCTCAGAGCAAAGACAAAACCTGTGGTAACGATTGGAATGAGGTCTTGCCAATCTGAAGAAAAGTCGCTTTATTCTTAATCGATGTCTGACTCATGCTGCTGATGTACCCAGTCTAGCCGAGCAGAACCATGTGAGATCGGTATATCGTTACTCTTCTAGCCTTGCTCGCATATATAATCGTTCTGCAGTCTGCTTTGCTATTACTAAAATTCTTTATGTTTTAAATATAAATAGAAGTCATTTAAAAATACTCCTCATAACTGTGGTGAAAAACAATCATCCCTCTTGTTAATCACGAAGATGGCGTATTCTGGATTTTCACTGGCCAAGAATATATTTATATATACACCAATATAATCGGTCATGATTTTTTGTCTCAAAAGAGTAAAAATATGCCCAGTTCTTTATGAGATCTAGATGAAGACTACTCCTACACATAAAAACCTAAAAAGTAAAGGCCATCTGTGCTGGGGGAAAAAATGATATTTAAGTTCTTCATAGATGTTTAAATGTAGGAATGAGTGGCAAATCATAATTGTGATTTGTGAGCCCTGTCTCTTAAAGGTAAATATGTTTGTCTTTCTCTTCTAGCTTTCTGTAACCCATTTAGAACTTCAGTAACACAGGTCAGGTTGACGGTGCAGGAGGGCACCCACCCAGTCTGACCGCTGGTGCCATTTGGTTGTGCCTCCTGCCGTGCCGCAGACCTGTAGGGAGCACCCAGCCCCATTCCGGACCAGTGCCCCGGGAGGCAGAGAGGGAGCACGCCAGTGTTGCTGAGACACTGCTACACATCGGCACCGGAGCGGGGAGGGAGGCTTGAGTTTCTTGTTTTTTGTTCCAAACTATTTATTCTGTGTTTACACACTAATACCAAAGCATTCAGCAAAAGTATGTCACCGGCTGACAGGCTCTATCAGGCTGAACAGTTGCTCTTTTTTCCCCCCCAAAAAACCGTGCTGCTCTAAGACACTGGGGACAGGCAATGTTTAGGTCATTCTTCATTTTGTTCATCTTTGACCTGCAGAAATAAATTACTGAAATGGATTTTTGCTTTGAATGATGCTAGATGTGAATTTAATTCATTCTCAGGAGTGTGCATTTGTTTCTTTTCAGGGAGGGGAATTTATCTACAAAGCAAATTGTATTTCTTCAGAGACCTTCTTTGCCCCAGAAAGCAAAGAAGAAAGAATCTAAGGTAAACAACCTTGAGTTCTTGTTTTCTTTGTTTTTTGTTGGTGGTATTTTAATATTGTAATTGATTTTACATAGAAGTAAAAATGGCCTACTCACTGTTTCTGTGATACAGCAGCAAGACACAAGGAATTGAACTGTTCAGATGAAAGAAACAAAAAATGCTCAAATGGTGTCAAAGCCCTTGAATTTCACTCTCTGTTGAACTCACGGCAGCAGAAGAGATGTACGTTTCTCTTTACGTAAACCAGCCGTAAACCTCCATACATGACCTAAAATTTTCTGCCCATGTTCACTGCCTGCAAGGTGGAACCAATGCTGTTTTCTCTCACCCATTGCCCGTCTTTCCTGTTTAAATTGCTCTCTCTTTCTTGCTGTGTTTTAGTAGAGCCCAGCACGATGTAGGCCTGGAAGCTCAAATGCATGAGTACGTCCATCAAGGAAAGAAAGCTAAGGAGCTTCTGAAAAGAGATGCTGGCATTTATATAGCGTTGTACATTCCACATGCAGGCTGCCATTCTAAATTTCCCTCTGATCTTGGCTGGTGTTTCTATCTATTGTAGGAATTTTAATGAATGCTGCTAGAGTTTAATCAAAAGAAGCCCCCTGAATCCAGCTAAATTATCTGAGAACATAGCTGGCAGCTAATGATGTACATATGTGGATACACATATGTATTCTCATTTTTAAATGTGTAGCTGTGGGAACCCTTGCCCAAAGCTGTCACGCCATACAGCTGAGAGGGAAATACAAGGACTGGTTTAAACTGGAAACTGGGAAAGTGCTGGCCTTCCTACAGTACTCGAATTTGCCTTGCCCTTTCAGTATGCAAAAGGATCAGAAAAGCCAGGTGAGGTATGGAAAAGATCTCTGAGACCTCATGAGGAAAAGGTTCCTAATTAATACAGGCTCGTTTTTATTCTAGCTCTGTGCACTTACGTGGGTGCTGACTACCCAAATGTCACCTGAAGGACTGGTGCGCCCGAGGCCCTGTAGAAGCTGAGCTAGAGTAGATTGGAAACACTAAGCAGAGCTGAGCACTAGGAGGCATTTTACCCAACATTTTGGAGAACTACAGATAGTTTTCATTTATAAAGTCCTCACTGGTTTGGAGCTTGGTTCTATGAAAGTCGTCTTGTAGATACAGTGGAGACCAGGAGAGTGTTTGAACTGACTGAAGTAGGTGAGAACTGCTGGGAGCACGACTGTGATTTAGGATCTACCCTCTCTCATTAGCGAAGCGGGAGCCCAGAGTATTATGTGAACATGTCACAAAGCCCATCTTCCTTTTTTTCTCCTCTGTTTTCAGCTGATTAAAGGGATCTTGAGATGAGGCTTTGAGTGCCTGTATTTGGTCATTCTTTTCCTACCACTGTTTGTGATTTTAATGGAAGGGGTGGGAACCTAGAAGAAATTGCGTGTCTTCAAATAGAGAAATTAGTATCATACTGATTTCTTACATTATAATAACAAATACATACCATCCAGATGACTCAAAACTTTGTTTAATTTTTTTCATTCAGGAATATAAAAACTTACTTAACAACGTCTGGTTGACAAAACAAAGGATTTACTCCTTGGCAGTATTAAATATACAGACATATTTGAAGGCAAAAATTACTACAGCACATTTTCATACCAAAGGTCAAGTGAAAGTGGGGTACACTGATTATAGGTATATAAAGAAATGTAAGACCAGTTCAACATCTGTAAGTGGCTGTTGTGAGTCACTTCAAAGATGCCGAACCCAGCATTTGATTAAGTTGCTGAATATTCTGCACATACAACATCACAGGCTCTCAGGGTTTTTTTAACTTGTGATACGGCATGTCTAAAACGTTTACAGATAACCCCTTGGAGGAGGGAAATAGGCTGGTAAGATTAAAAGGACATGGCAGTGTTGGAAATTGATCCATCCTGTCTGTGCACACCAACAAACTGCAGTTCAGTCTAGCCAGAGGAACAGAAAAGGAAACATGCAAGGAGTGGTACAACTTATTTTTCACTTCAGTAAGACAGAAACACTCTTATTAGTGCAATACTCAGTCAGCGATGAGGTAATCGTGTTCATTCGATTTATACAAAAGTGATGCTTCTTTCAGCAGAAACTGGCTGTGTGCTTTTTTTTTGTTTTAAATACAACACAAATACCTGGCTACGTATACACACAGAGTCTCCTACAGTTTGATCTTTATCGCATTCAGGGCCCTGATCTTACCTTGCATCAAAGAGAACTCGTGAGTTAAAGGGGAGCTGTGGATGCCCAGCACTTCTGCAAATCAAAGAGGAAAACATTCAGGTGCCTCTGAATTTTAAACAGTTGAGCTGTGGAACTGAGAGGTGATCTTTCACTTGAGTATCATTACAATATAGAGAAAGAGGAAAGATAGCTTCCTCTAAACATAAAACCAAGAAGAATCTTGTGAAAGCTACTTTCTTTTTTTTTTCTGTTTTACATAAAGTTCTGGCTAGCAGAAGGAAAGAGCATTGCTCCATCTTTGTCATCTAACAAACTTAACAGTTCTTGAATGGCTTTTTGATTGAGGAATAAATAGCTAAATCAAAAATTGATGAACAGGAGTCCTTCTCTTGACCAGCTTCGGCACAGACCTGGTTGCACTGGAAAAAATGGCTTCTGGACCACAGCTGAATTTGCTGAATGTCCTGGTGACATTATTTATGCCATCCAAGCATCGCCTTCTAACCCATCCCTGAGTTTCCATCAGCGTGGACACTGCTCACGAAATGGTTGCGCACATTCACGTGTACTTAGCAGACTTGTCTCGGATGGCTCAGCAGTGGCTTGGAACGTGCTCACATGGTCTGGCTTTCCTTGGGAAGGGCCATTTCTTTTTTGACAAATGAGACCTATGTGGTACTGGCATATTTGTCAGACTTTACTATGTATGATACACCTGTCGAGTCAGTATTTCAAGGTACGGCTAGTTCTCTTTTTAGTTTTTTTTTAAATAGTAGTTAAAACAGTTCTTCAGAAATGGCACCTATGGTAAGTCTTGTGGCAGGTGCTGAAAGCTCTGTGCTTTCTCATCAAAAAACATACCAGTGGTTCAGAATATTGTACTGTTTGGGAGTCGTCTTGGGGATGGCGTTCGTTCTGCTGCTAACCTGGTGAAAAGCACTGGAATGATGCCATAGGATTGCTTCTTCCGCCTGCACCTGTGCAGCTCTGCACGTTCTTGCTTTGCCCACGGGGCAGGTTGGCTGCCAGGACGCCGCGGGCCTCAGCAGTGACACGGCGTGTGGAGAGGAGCCCCGCAGGCGTGCGGAACAGCAGGAGCAGGACGCGGCACGGTCTCTTTTCGCTGTGTAACAGATACGTACGTGTAGGCACAAATGATCTCAAGCCGTCTGATTTAGTCACGCCGTTTTTTTAATCTTCGGTCTTTTCGGTGAAACTGGTCTTCGAATTAAAAGTAAATAATCAGAACATTTCTGCTCAGGAAAGCAACTGTCCGTGTGAGATTGTCTGTAATGGTCTTTAACATTTGGATCTCTTCCTTGTAGTTCCACTGGAGGTTCTCCAAGGAAGACATGCACAGCAGACACATGAAGAAATCCACAAAGGCTAAACTAAGTACCAGGGAGAAGCAAATGGCAGAGGAGAAGCAGGAATTTGAAGTCGCAGAGAACACAAGAAACTTAGAAGCGCAGATCTCCACAGCAGCCCAGCCTGATCCAGAACAGCAGCGCAACGATGTCATAGACTTGGGAGGTGAGGTCGCAGCGACCAACGACAGAGATACCCATCACGACGGGGCATCGGGAGAAACATGTCCCGCCGGTTGCGATACCGATGGCACTGAGGCGCCGGTCTGCCTCAGCCAGAGTCTGTCTGGCTGCTGCGCGGATCCGGCAGCGGAGGCGGGCGGCTCTGCTCCGGCAGCGGATGGCGGCAGCGCCGGGGCAGGGCTGGACACGGGCTGCTCCTCCGAGTAAGACCTACACTTCAAGAACCCTGTGAGTTGCTGATACTTTGCCAAGACGGAGGAACAGATTTTGCTAATCGCCACCGCTAACTGCATTGCTCAATTCAGCATTTCTTTGGCATCGTGCTTACTTTGCTTCTTAGCACACTGGTATCTCGGTATTTTAAGTAACTACAGCGCCCGGGCTTTTTAACCCACAGAAATCAACTGCAAAATTCCATCCACTGTATAGAGTGAGAAATGCCCTACACAGTCTGCTAGAGCTACACTTTAAATTAAAAAAGTAGGGACAGAAAACATACTCGGGTTTTTCTGTGACCAATGTTAGCAAGCTGGGTTTGTATCTAGGTCCAGGCAACCGCTCCACTGGGTCAGGTGTTACTCTGTAATACTTCCTTGTCCACGTATCTTTGCTGGAGAAGTTACTGTGCCATGTGTTATTTTGTCATTAAGCTTGTAATGTCATGCGAATGGTATGTGGGCTTAAACAGGCTGAAATTGGAAAGCTTAGGTAAGAAGGCTGTTGCCTGCATTTATCTCCAATAGCATACTTACTGGTGATAACTCTCTTCTGAATTTTATCCACTCTTGCAGATCTTTAAGCAATAAGCAAATCGTGTGCCTCTTTTAGGCACACTGGCTAAACAAACCCCATGGTAAATTTGTGTGAGGCGGATGATTCCAACGTAAAATGCAATTTCCTATTCGCTCACATTTATGTTCTCTTTGCCAGTCAGCAGTTCCTCAATAGTTGCGGAGGCTTCAGAAGACAGAGAAACAGAAAAAAAGCTGGTAAAAGGCACATCTTTGGTGGCTATCTTCACTAAAATTGGGATTAATGTTACCTCCCGACCCTTCCAGGTGATTTTGCACCAGTTTCTCACTGTTACAAAGTATGTTGTGAGGAAGAACCAAAGTGGTGGACAAATAGCAGGGGTCAGTGGCCAACAAATATCACCAACTGACCTTACAAAATACCTTACCGGGGGGGGGTTTTATACCAGTAACCGTAATTTGGGACTGATACCTAACGGAATTCTGTAAAGTTACCAACGTTTTTATGGTCGGAGCTACATTTAAAATATTTACAAGTGAATGTACATGTGTAATATAGTTTCTCTGCCAGTGTTCTTCAAATACTTCAGTATTCCAAAAAATGTAGGAAGTAGTTGTTTCTCTCTTCTTAACCGCCTTCATCCCTATTTAGAAGTGGTCAAGTAATCTGGTAACAAGGTGAGAAATAGATGCTAAATTCCCATTCTTTTGTTTTTTTTAGAGCAAGAGCTCTGTAAGTGATTTGCTGGTTTTTCCCTTGACTGATTTGCGCCTGATCATTTTCCTTAGTCTTCAAATCAAAATGCTGTACAAAGAACTGTGTTCTGTATCAGGTGCGCACCTGGAGTGGTTCAAAATCATCTTCCATGCCTGAAAATTGTACAGTTGGCAGAACATTGCTGAGAAGGGAAAATTGAATATTCATCTAATTGGGATAGTGGCACTCAAATTGAAACCATGCAATTTCACGCACACAAAGCACGGTGGTATTTTTTTCATTCATTAAAGAGTTTTTTATTTTTAATTCAGTGGTTTAATCACGGGACTATAAGTAACTTCAATTTCTGGTGGTATTTTTCAATTTTCTGCTTTTTGAGATTAGACTGGTGTTGCAATAGCCTCAAAAATAGGTTAAGTTGTTCTACTTAAATACAAGGTCTCTGCTCTGTACAGTTTTAAGTACCTGTTTGCAAATTTTATTAGCATGAGATCCTCCTACTGATGGTTTCTATTTCAGGGACTAGCTTTGTATTAAGCTTGTTTAAAAATTCACTGTATTTAATGAACATTTTATTAGTAGAAAGTGTTGCAGTAGAAAGAACTCTCCACATACTTTTGAACAGAAGGCGTTTATTGGATTGCAATTTGACCTTGTTTAACTGGATGCCAACTGCTTACAAAACTAAAGAGAAATAAAGGTCATGAGGAGTTTCCTTATTTGTGGTACTTGCACGATGGCCAATAATTTGTCCCCAGGAGGAGGAACTCGGGGTCTTTAAGTGGTGGTGGAGGGAAGCTCCGTACTACTGAACTCACAGTAGTTACTAGTGCTAGAGAACTGGCCACTTGGTTTTCTGTCACCAGTGTGACGGAGCACGTAGGGGTCTGAGGAAGTTGTACTTGTTTAAGTGAAAGCTTGATTTAAAACTTGGTTCTTGTAAATGCCAGAGTGGCTTGGGGTTGGGAAGATTGGAAGAGAACTTTCATGGTTTTTTTCAGTTCAAAAAGGGCAAATGGTTTTGGTTTTATAGTCACAGGATCGATTCCAGCTTGTGACTTTGAGTTACTCTGAGTTAGTTCAGCTGCCTGGAGTTGTGCGCATGCTTTCACCATGCCCCTGTCCCAGGTAAACTGAGCGAGCTTAAACCACCTCGGAGACAGGTGGTGGAGAAGTGCTGAGGGCTGGGGAAGGCGGCCCTGGGGTACAGCAGCAAGGCTCCGCAGCTGCTGCGTGCGTTTTATCTCAGCCGCCTTCGCTATTTTGGGCTTCAAAAAGCAAGACCTCCCGAGTGGCTGAGGAAGTGAAAGCAAGCAGGCGTCACCTGATTTGAAGCCTGAATGGCGAAGAGAAAGGGCTGGGCCAGAGCTCAGCTCCTGCATCAGAAAACCTGACCAGCGGGCGCGGGGGAATATGGCGGCAGTGGAGAGACGGAGCGCGGCAGAAGCTGGAGTGCAAGTTTGGCTGCAGAGGCACAGCCTCGATCTTCAGCTCGCGGTGGGGAGGGCAGGGCTCCGTACCGACTGCTCGCCCGGAGAAGCCAGGGCTGCTCTGAGCCGTTGGCTCCGTAGCAGGGTTTGCCAGCCTGGTGGAGGGAGAAGCCAGGCCCTTTCCACAGAGAGCCGCCATTTTAAGCCCAACCCTATTTTTTTCCTGCAAACCCAGCAGAATTTCCCAGTAAGGATCCAAACTAATCCCACCATGCCTCTCCTCTGAGGGAAGGAGACACCAGTGCGTGTTGCTGGCATGCCTAGGGAAGGAGCTGATGGGTTGTGCTACCACGCGGTACTGATGCCGGCGGGGGACAGGGGAGCACAACGGCACACGCAAGTGGCACCTCGGTGTGTTCTAGCATGGAGACGTCCTTGTCAGACCAACAAAGCTCCCGTGTGGAGCCCCGTCCCACGAGCGGCCTGCTGCTGAGGGAGGAGCGCACGGGCTGCTCTGTTGGGAGACGGAGCGTTACGTACGCTGGTGTTCAGAGCAAGCGGCCATCTGACCAGTCCGGCTCAGGCAAGTGAAGGAATATCAAAGTCCGAATGAGGATGGCGAAGAGGGGTGACTGGATTAAATGGAGGATGGAAAAGGGGTTTTATGTTGAAACAAACAGTGGCGGGCAGGGGTAGGGGGTAGAACTAGGTTGGGCAGAAAGTCGATAATATTGAAGCATGAAGTTTATGTGGAGTTTAGGAGGGGTTAAAGGCACAAATCATTTGACTGGTGCTTCATTTTGCATAATTTCTTTGATTATTGGATCCGTGCACTTGAGAACAGTGTAATTGAAATAGCTCCAAGTAGCTTTAACATATGCATGGAAATGAAGCTAAGTACAAAACTATATACTACTTTCCCCCCCCCCCCCC
>Ga0065711_1032631_pt1 | contig 26992 bp, 49 predicted proteins | sample Hoacrofraction12_FD_59098 | JGI IMG/M metagenome (GOLD analysis project Ga0065711, IMG submission 59098) | Hoatzin crop microbial communities from Cojedes, Venezuela - Epithelial fraction 12 v2 (version 2) | ecosystem: Host-associated > Birds > Digestive system > Esophagus > Crop | place... | reverse complement strand
CGCCGCCTGAGCCAGCGCCGCCGCTCCAGTGACGTCTCCCGGCCCGGGCCGCTCACCTCCGGCCGCCTGCGGCTGCTGGCCCAGCACTGCTCGGGGGTGGCCGGAGCCAGGTGCCCCTCTGCTGCCCTCCCCGAGTGCGTGGGACCGGAGCCCGCCCGTCACGCCGCCCCGGACGGCTGGAGCCCCCGGCTGCTGTATGTATGGTGGCAGCGTGCCAGCGTACGACGCCTCGGGGAGGGGAGGCTGGGAAGGAGGGAAGGGGCTCGACGCCGTTGACCCTGGCTGCCATCGTTGTCTTGCAGCGCTGCTCACATTCCCCGAGCATCTCCCGCTTGGACCAGCACTGCCTCTGATGCGCTCGGTGCAGCCCCTGGCGCTTGCGGGCATCCCCTCCTGCCTACCCGGAGCCAGAGGGAGGTGGCAGGCCTGGCTATGGGCTGGAGATGCACGCTTTCTCCAGCTGGCCAGCTCTGCTGCTCCTTTCCTCTGCCCTGGCACATCTGGGAGAAGCTTGCCGGCCCCAGAAAAACAGCTGTTTTTTTCCAGCTGGTTGTGCTGGTCTCCAGAAATGCCCCGGGCTTTGAGGTGCCTTGGGATGGGAAAGCTGCAGGAAGCCTTTGCGGGACAAGGGCTCTGGGGTGTCCCTGCAAAGGCAGCCCCAGCACTGCAGCTCGGTGGAGCTTCGCAGGCTGTTTGGCAATGGACCTGTCACCCCCGAGGGCTTTGACCCAGCAGGCCCGGGCTGTGCCTTTCGCCGGGTGCAGGGTGTCCTTAGCTGAGCCGTCAGCAACACGGCCAGCACCTCTTCGTCCCACAGGGCCGCCTCGCAGGAGCGGGTACTCCTTGGCTGATGGTGCTGGAGATTTGCCTCATTTCCAGCTGCTTGGTCCTGAGGATGCTTTTCTGCTCCAACCTCACCATCCGGCCTAGAAGCAGGCTGTGTGCTTTGCACATATTTCTCCTCCCCTGATCTAATAGCCAGCCTTCTTGTGTCTTCCAGGAAAGCTATTGCCAAATCCAGCCTCCAGCACATGGTAGCCCAGCCAAACCCTGCACTAGCCTTGAGGAGCGACTCGGAGAGGCAGATACGCAGCACTGTAGACTGGAGCGTAAGTCATAGTGTGTTTTGCTGGGTGTTGCATGGAATGGGCTCCCAGCCAGGACACAGCAGGGCCTTGCCAGGCTGAGGCTTCCCAGGTGGCTTCGGCTTTGACACATTTATGGCCTCCACCATTGCCACCAGCTGGTGCCAGCATCTGTGCTGCTGGCAGCACCCCTTGATGCTGCAAGCAGAGGCTGCGCAGGCACAGGTGGTTCCTGAGAGGAGGGCATAGCTATTCCACTGCCAGCTCTTCTGCTCCTGGCAGCCGAGGTCTTCTGGTGGCTGAGGCCAAGCAGCAGGAGTATGCCCTTGCCCCTTCGCAGGCGAAGCCTGGCGGGTTTCAAGCTGCATCCTCAGGTCATAGAACAGAAGCTGTTTCAGGAGAGTCACCTGTGTTGAATTCACCCCAGTGCCTCCTCTCAGGGGGTGGTGGAAGCAGCCCCTCTGTGCAGGACACTTCACATAGGCTGTAGGTCTTGGAGCTGGTTTCCTGGAGCGCTCTCGTTTCCAATGGGTGGGCCATGGCAGCAGCTTCATGAGGCTTCCTCTGCTTAGATGTTGGCCCTGGTTGTTCTGTGCATCTTGTCTCCCAGCCTACACCTAGCTCCAACCCCCCAGCCTTGTCCCAGTATCTTGTCCCTCGCACAAAGCGTTTTGGGGGCTTGGATGCCCATCTAGGGTGCTCTCAAAGAAACACATTGTCTTGTGCCTTTTAGGAGACTGCTGTCTATGGGGAGCACATCTGGTTTGAGGCCAATGTCTCTGGGGACTTCTGCTATGTTGGGGAGCAGAACTGCATGGCGAAGCTGCTGGTAAGTTACTGGGGGTCACCCACCTCCCCAGCAGTGCGGGCTGTGCCACCGCCCAGCAGGGACGGCGCGAAGGCCCTGCTGCTGCTCCCAGGGAAAGGTGGGGGCTTGGGGGGCTGGTGAGGCAGGGACTGTGTCCCTCCTACCTCTGTGTGCTGGAGGGCTGCGTCCCCAGCTTGTGCTGGTGCTTAGTTTGTGATGGGAACCTGACGTGGGGTTGCCCCTCGCCCGGAGGTGGTATGATGATATTCCAGGGAGAGGCTGTCGGGATCTCACACCCTGAGAGGGAGGATCTGAATCCAGCTTCGCTGGAAAGACCTTTCAGTAGAGGAGAAAAGCAAGTGCTGGCGACCCAGGCCTCCTGCGCTTGCAGGCAGCACTGATCTTGCAGGGATGCTGCAATTCTCCCTGCTGGCCTGCAGACTCCATCCTGCGTGTGGTGTGGACACGGAGCACTGATGCCATCCTGTGCCTGCCATGGGGCTTACCTCCCGGACCAGCTTCCATGGTACTCTTGGGCAGCGTCAGAAGAGGGCAAGAACTGACTAAGCAGAGGAGAGCACCTCCCTGCTCTGTCCCAAACTTGAGAGCATCTGCTCTAGGCACACGCTTAGATCCCTTTACTTGCAAGGAGTCTAGCTGTGTATAACTTTCCCATAGGACTTGTTCTGCATCCTGAAAAATGTGAAGGAGGTGTGAGGGGAGGCTGAGCTTGCCAGCCTCTGAGCATTGCTATTCATATGCATGTTTTTCCTCCCCTTTTCTCATCCTCCAGCAAAAACCTCTCTCCAGGCGTAAGTGTGCAGCCTGCAAGATCGTAGTGCATACACCTTGCATCGAACAGCTGGAGAAAGTGAGTAGAGCCTGTTAAGCCTTCTCTGTGCCTTGCAAAGCTGTAAAAGCCTTTTCCTAGCCAGCCCTTCCTCTTGGGTAATGAAACACAAGAAGATTGGGAACGGCAATGGGTCATTACAAAGAGGGGTGGCCTGAGGAGACAATACCAAAAAGAGCATCTAGCAACATGATTGGGACCCCCGTCCCCATTTTGTTCAGTGACAGAGATATTAGCGGGCCGGGGGCAGGGTTGCAGCAAGCACTGAACTTCTCTACAGGCTCTGGGTCTGCTGTAGTAAAATAAACTACAGATTTCCTTCGGGTATGATGGTTTTACTGATTCCTCTCGTGCGTTCAATCCACAGATAAATTTCCGCTGCAAACCTTCCTTCAGGGAGTCAGGATCCCGGAATGTACGGGAGGTGAGTGATGAGCCTGAGATGCTGCCCACATCTGCCCTGTATCACCTTCCCAGTTTGGTGGCAAAGGCTTCAGATGCTGCCAGCACATTGCCCATCAGAGTGCAGCCTCCTGGCTCAAAGGGGATGGCACAGTAAAAGGGATGTTTTTTTGCAAGGCAGCAGCGCAGACTGGGTGTGAGAACTCTGCGTCTGCTGGTTTGCATGTTCTAAAGCTCCTGCATCTGCATGGCGGGAACCTGCAAATGCTGTTTCCTGGGGGATGTTTCCCCCCCCCCCATTTCTACTGGTCCCCGAGTGAATAGAGCATGCTGTGGCAAACAACAGGTCCCCAGGTCTCCCACAGTTGGGAAGGGGATGGTACGGGCTCACTTCTGGCTTTATTGTTCAGCCCTGATATGGGTGCCACAACTACTCCAGGTAGCAGTGGAAGATGCTCGCAGTGGTGCTGTTGGACGCCTTTAGCCCATGTTTTAATGCCTTGGGTGTAAGCAGTAGCCTGGGACCTTTCTGCTGAGCTGCACTGGTGGAAGCACTTGTCAGCCTTTGTGCTTCACCCTCCAGCCTGTGGAGCCAGCGTAGCCCATGTGGAGCTATGGAGTGGGTGTGGGTGGCTTGGTCACGGGCCGCCGTGTTTGTGCTGGCACAGCAGGCACATCAGGGGAGAGGTGCTCAAATGCAGGGCTGCCTGCTCAGAAATGCCAGTGCCACCTGGTAAGGTGAAGCTTGCAACATCGCTTTAAACCTTCCTTTCTTCCTTTGCCTCTGCTGCCACGCGGCTCTCCTTCCTATGTCATGCTTATCCCAGCTGCTTTATTTGTTCTTCGCTTACTTTTTGGGCTCTGCTGACAACTTCTGTCAGTCCCTCTCAGCCTCTGCTCCCACTCTTCCGTCTCTATTTTCCTTCTCTCCAACTGCTGCAAATTGTCTCTGTCTTCCCTTTCCTGGGTTTTCTCCTATTACTCACAAACCCTGCTTCTCCATCCTGTCTTTCTAATACTCCTCAGTTCCCCCAGGGATGCTTCCTGCCTTTTTACCTAGAAAGGTGCTTTTCTGGCCTTTCTGCTGCCAGGGACCCTTCAGGGTCTGTCTTTTCCCTACATGTGCCTGGTGGGACCCAGAGCTGAGCTCAGGGCATAGCCCCCCTTCTACTCCCACTGGATTAATGTCTGCTAAAGCCAGCACGAGTCTTTGTCCTCTCCCCTGTACTGCACGCAGAGCAGGCAACGCTGCAGCTGACCCAAATCTCTGGCCAGTTTCTGCCTCTTATCGTCATCATGCTCCTGACAGCTGTCAAGAGCAGGGTGTTGGGCTCTACCACGCTGGGCTGTAAGCTCTCACTCCATCTTCTCTTTGGTGCCCTCCCTGCAATGCCATTCCCAGTCCAGGGCTGGAAGAGGAAGGTGGGATTTAGGAAACGTGGTACTTCATTGCAAAAATTCTGACCCCCTCACAATCGCTCCAGCGAGTCCCAGCTCCAGCCTACCATGAGCCTGCAGGTGGGGAGAAGGTGCCTGCCTGCGAGCAGCCTTGCTCCACTCGTCACAGGCAGGCAGGCAGGAACTGAGGTGGGCTTGCAGAGCTTGCAGTAGGCAGAAGAGCAAGGTGAATTGGGGGGTGCTTTGAGGCTGCTGCTGTCCTCAAGGAGCGTGGAGGTAGGCAGTTCTCTGCTTAGCTGTGAGCACTTCCATCTTCTTGCTGTGGGCGGACACTCTGGGGATTTTCCTACCTTCCGCCAGCACGTTTTCACCTGGCACTGGAGCCGTCTGGGCAGAGACATGAAGGGATGGAGATGTGATCTATGGCCAAAGTGGCACTCCACACTACTGCTTGCCCACTCAGCTGGGTTTGCTTTGTGTGATTCTTAGTCTTCAGTTTTCCTCCCCTCCATCCTGTTTTTTCTGGTTCTAATTCCCTCCTCTCCGAGCACCTTAATTTAGCCTCTTGCTCCCTGATTCTTTGGCCTTGCCTGCTTCCAGAGGGTTGGCGCTGGTGCATGTGATAGTGGGATTGCTGCAAGAGCAGAGTCCCTGGCTGGTCTGGGTCCATTCGTCCTGCCTGTTCTTGCATTCTCTCACACACCGGGCCTTTCACTCCCTTTTCTTTTTTTCTTTTCTTTTTTCCCCTTAGCCTATCGTCGTCCGGCATCACTGGGTACACCGGAGGCGGCAGGAAGGGAAATGCCGGCAATGTGGCAAGGTAAGAAGTTATCTTGGATTTTTTCTCAGCCTGAAGGAAACCTAAGGTCAAACCAGAGACAAGAACAGGGCTGGGGGCCAGAGACATCCCACCATTCCTGTTTGGCAGCAGCAGCTGTCTACAGCAACACCAAGACTCGGTGGCCTGTTTTGCAGAGTGAATCACTCCATAAGTGCTTCCCACACAGAGTTGTTCTCCCCCTGGGCCAAATCAATCCTGGAAGGGACTGTCTTCCTGACATGCTTTCCTCAGGCAATAGGGACACCCCTGCAGAGCACAGTGGCCTCCCTGGTGCCGTAGTGGTGGCTGGAGCTATCTGACAGGGATCTGGAGGGCTCCATCTGTAGGCACACTCCCTTTGTAACATCTCCTGGTGGTGGAAAGTCCTGTAGGATGGTAGAAAGCTGCGGGGGAATTCCCCTGAGCCTTTTACCCTTCCCTCCACAGGGTTTCCAGCAGAAGTTTGCCTTCCACAGTAAAGAGATTGTAGCCATCAGCTGTTCCTGGTGCAAGCAAGCGGTGAGCAAAGCCCCCATTGAATGTCTTACCATCCTGCTCTGCATCTAATGACCTCTGCTTTCAGCTGGGACTCCACAAGCTGCTTCTCTGCAGCCTGCCCTTAACAGCTTCTCTTACTGGGAGAGGCCGTACTGTGGTGGCTGGGAGCATCTACCAGAAACTTTCTCCTCATTGCCTTCCCATTACAAAATTTCTGCATGGTTTCCTCCCGCACTCCCTGCACTGGCATGAGGGAGCTGGGAGGAGAAGGTGGTTGTCCCCGGCAAACTGAGCAGCTGAGTTTTCTCTCTGTCTCTCTTCTCCTTCCCCAGTATCACAGCAAAGTGTCGTGTTTCATGCTGCAACACATCGAAGAGCCCTGCTCGCTGGGGGCTCACGCTGCTGTTGTCATTCCTCCCACCTGGATTCTGCGGGTCCGACGGCCCCAGGTAACTCACCTCAGCTCTTGTGGCTCTTTCACAACTCCTGCCTGCCCAGCAGCTCCTCACGGAGTTTTTGGTTTTTTTCTTTTCTCTCTAGAATCCACTGAAATCTAGTAAGAAGAAGAAGAGGACTTCATTCAAGCGGAAATCCAGCAAAAAGGGGGCTGAGGTAAGACAAGAAGGGGCAGGGAGTGACCTTGTCTCAGAAGGGTGGAGGGACTGGGCAGTGAGGAGCAGGACTGGGAAACAAGGGGACTTTGCAGGGTCTGCGCTGAGGTTGAGTGGGGTGAGGTGGAGGGAGGGAGGGTGCTTGCTGGCAGGGCAAATCCCAGCTATAAGGCTTACAGGGTAGCTGGGATGTTCTCTTCCTCCCACACCTGACCATGTGTGATGTTAGGGCTCGGCTGGAGCTGAGTGTTTGTGTTTCCCCCGGGTGTGTTGAAGGACCTGCGGTGTCTGTTGCAGGAAGGAAGGTGGAAGCCCTTTGTCATCAAGCCCATGCCAGCTCCTCTCATGAAGCCCTTGCTGGTGTTCGTGAACCCCAAGAGCGGTGGGAATCAGGTATGGCCTTGTCCTACATCTCCCTGAGAAAGCAGCTATATGGGGGCATTGCCTTTTGGCTGCTGAGGACTCAGCATAGTTTTGGTAATGTCTCAGCTGCAGATGAGGCAAGGCAACCTCTGCAATGCCAGTTTGCTGCCTGGAATTCCCACCTAGGCCAGGCTTTGCCTGAATCCCCCCAGAATGCTGTTGTCTTGGCCTGTCCTCGAGACCAGATGCCTTCTTCCCTCTGTCCACTGGGAACTCCCTGTTGCCTGCTGAAGTCTGTCTTGTCCTCACAGGGAGCCAAGATCATCCAGTCCTTCATGTGGTATCTCAACCCACGGCAAGTTTTCGACCTCAGCCAGGGTGGCCCCAAGGAGGCGTGAGTACTGATGGCGGCAGCACCCTTCCCCCATCCTTGCCGCAGAGATTCCTCCCTAGAGCTCTTCCTGCAGCGGGCAGAGGCCTGATGCTCCATACGTCCCTTGTGCAAAGACACCTCCAACAAGTTGATGCTCTGAGAGGCCTCTCTAGGATACTTTGCAGCCAGTCCTGGCCTTGCAGTGTTTGCTCCTGGAGGGCTGGTCTAACCTTAAGGCTGGCGGCAAAGAGACCAGGTTTAGGGTGACATTCCCAAATCTAGTTCATGATGTTCCATTAATGTCGTGTTGGTCTTGTCTGCTTGCTGCCTTTCGGCTTATCTACGTGGACTATGGACATGCTGCTCTTCCTCCACAGGACCTGGTGAAGCCAAAGTTAGTGTGGCTTTGCCCATTGCTGTGCTCTGCTGTGGTGATGGGGAGGGAGACATGCATGTGGCTTCGTGAATGCCACGGGCCCTGTGAGGGCAGGGAGCCCTGCAGCCGCTGCGTAACACCTTTGGTGCCTCTTCCCTCCCCTCCTCACCCTCCCTGTTCCCTGCAGGCTGGAGCTGTACCGCAAGGTCCACAACCTCCGGATCCTGGCATGCGGGGGAGACGGCACGGTGAGTCCCCTGGCCCCTTTGTGCCTGCGGTACCCTTCGCCCCAGACCTTTCCTGTGTTGGCAGCAGCCCTTATCGCTGTAATCCGGAACAAGGCAAAATGTGCGTATCGTGTCCGTGGTCCAACTGGTGGCACCGGATACTGTGGGTTCCCTCGTGCACTGCTCCAGGGAGTGCTAGTCTGTGGCATGTCTGGATTTGTAGCCCTTTTGGGGGCCAGTCTTCTCATTGGGGTTACTGGTATCTCCTGCAGCACCCATTTGGAGCATTAAAGGCTCTGAGTAGCCTCAGTGGTGGCCAGCAGGACCCCATCTCTGCCCCTCTGCCATCGCTAGTGCTCTGAGTCACCTCCACCTGCCTGCCGGTCCCTGCAATAACCAACTGTTTCTTGCTCTTGCTCGAGCAGGTGGGCTGGATACTCTCCATTCTGGACCAGTTACGCCTCAACCCACCTCCTCCTGTGGCCATCCTCCCTTTGGGGACAGGGAACGACTTGGCCAGGACGCTGAACTGGGGTGGGGTAAGTGATGGGCACAAGAGTCCACTGCTGACAGAGGGGGGCTGAGCGCTTCAACTCCGGTTCCAGACACACGGATAGGGATTTGCTGTGGCTGGGTGGTTTTGACTTTTCCTGAATACAGACCAAGAAACAAGTGCCATTTGGATGTTACTGTCCTTCAGACATTTGAATTATTCTGATTTAGGTTACAATGTATTGGGACGTTAACAAAAGAAATCATTTCAAACTTTGGGAGGTTTTTAGAAGGAAGATATACTGTTTTAAATGTAAAGTCCCACTTTGCTGCACATTCAACTAGAATCAATATTTTCCACATCCTTTGCTCTGGGATGTCATCCCAAAGAAGACAACGTCTCTACACGAGGCAGGTAGGAGATTCACCAAGTCCTGCTCTTCACCAGGGTTACACAGATGAGCCTCTGTCCAAGATCCTGTCACACGTGGAAGATGGGAACATTGTGCAGCTTGATCGCTGGAACCTCCATGTGGAGCCAAACCCTGATGCAAACCCTGAGGAAAAGGATGAGGCTGCTACCGAGAAGGTGGGACACCTCCTCTCCATGTTTGTTCCCTGCGCTGGGGGTCTGCATTCTCCTACTCCCACTGGCTCAGGCAGCCCCAGCACCTGAGGCTAGCGTGTTGGGCTAGCGTGTCCCTGCTCCAATTCCACTCCTCTCCTTGTGGCTCTGACCCATGGCACTCCTGGTGAGGCGTGGAGAGATCGGAACTAAGTGTCCATCACAGGTTTTTAACTACAGCTTGCGACAGGTGGAAGCCCAGTTCCCTCCAAGACTGTTTCTTTAGCCAGAAACATGGGTGACTGCAGGTATCTTGGAGAGCAGAGTGTGTCCCCTTGGGCCACGTCCCATGCCCCTAGGAGCCGGCGGCCAGTCCGTGATCTCAGGCTGGTAACCTCTCTATTTTCCTGGGGGGAAGGCAAACCTCCACTCCCTCAGCCTTGTGAGCACGGTCCATGGTTCTGCTATAACCTGACCTCGTCTTTGCTGTGGCTACATGCTAGCAGCCTCATCTTTGTTCCTTTCCATTTCAGCTCCCCTTGGATGTCTTTAATAACTATTTCAGCCTTGGCTTTGATGCACGGGTAACTCTGGAGTTCCATGAATCCCGAGGTACGGGGGTGCGGCAGGGCTGGGGCAGGGTCTGTGGTGAAGGGGTGCCCCAGAAGCGGGCCTGTAAAACGCTCCTCGGGAAAGTGAACAAGAGGATTGCCCCAGGGACAGGGCTGGAGGTGAAACCTGAGGAGCAAGTGGAGGCTGCAGAGGGGGAAGAGGGGTGCCTGAATGGGAAGAGACCTGGGGGCTGTCTCCTGGCCAAGGCTGGCTGGAGAGCCATATCTGGGAAGAGCTGGCAAGTGAAGTATTTCCATGTGCAGGGCAATGACCTGGACTTTTTTTCTCCTTTCCCTAGAGGCCAACCCAGAGAAGTTCAACAGCCGGTTTCGGAATAAAATGTTCTATGCTGGGGTGAGTGTGTGGAGGGTATCTGGGCATGTCTTCATAGCAGCGTTAGCGTCAACTGGAGAACAGGCATGGCCCCAGCTCCTGTCCGCACCCTCAACTTACTCATCTGAATTACATGGGCCTTCACGTGCACCCAAGCTGAGCCCTCCCCAAAGCTGGAGAGGTGCTGGAGAAAGACTGCAGCCGTGGGAGTTGCAGCTCCTCTTTGGCTGCGAGTGCTGCTGGCGGTACAGCTTGCTCTCTGGCCTGCGGTACAGTTGCTGTCTTGATCTCCTGCCACTATTGTTCTTGTTCTCCGCCTCACGGACGGTCACCCAGGCAGGACCTCCACAGAGCTGTGGGGAAGCAGCTGTGCCCCCTGCAGAGGAACAGGAAGGCCTTTCCATAGAGTCCCCACACTACTTTGGTCTTTCATTTTATACCTCGGGGCAGTTACAGCTGCCTGGCTAATTATGCCACCCTCTTGTATCTCACCTCTAGAGCTTTGTCTCTCAGTATCGTCTTTGTTCATCCATCCCCCTCTCCTCAATATATCTCCGTAGCCAGGCAGCTGGCTGACTGGTATGTGAGCAGTACTAAAGGCCAGGTGCTACTCTGTACCATCTCACATCTCTCCTGTTTGTGTTTCCCCTCCTCTTGGTACAGTTAAACCCAAAGGGGACCCTAGGGTCTGTGTAACAGAGGCCATACTGTCTCTCCTGGTATCTCCGGAGGGGGTCACATCTCTGGATGAGGTGACATCAGCTCCATTTTATGGTACTTCATTACAGATTGAGAATGAATTTTTCTCCTGTGACTCGAGTCTCTTGCTGGAGGAGACCCATGTTGCCAGCTCTTCCTTAACGCTGGGATTGGGCTGGCAAGGGAATGCTGGGGGGTGTTGCTGAAGCTGTGAGGTACCCCAAGTTTTGTGGTAGACAAAATGGCCAGAGGGATGGATCAGGTTGTTTTGGGAGGGGGAGGCAAGAGGGCTTCTGCCAGTGGAGAAGGAAGGGATTTTCTCCTCTCAGCAGCTGAGGTCTGAAGGTCAGTGGCAGGCTTCCTGGCTGCCTATTTGGGTGAACATCTGGGTGCTAACACTGTGTCTCTTGCGTTGGCAGACAGCTTTCTCCGACTTCCTCACTGGGAGCTCCAAAGACTTGGCGAAGCACGTCAAGTTGATTGTGAGTGTGCAGGGGTGCTCTGGGCCAGGGAGGGGGGTGAGCTGTGGAGGGGCAAGGAGCAGTCCCTTGGCACACTTGAGTGTCTCAGGGTTGGGGAGAGGATGTGTCCCTGGGGTCATCAGCTTCCCCTGCCTTGGAGAACAGTCACCACAGGGAGCAGAGAGGGAGGCCGTTTCTTCATAAGTGAGTAGAGTGGGCCAGGTTCCCCCTTACAGCAGCCTGAACGCCCCTGTGTTGTCTCCAGTGCGATGGGACAGACCTGACCCCCAAGATCCAGGACCTGAAGCCTCAGTGCCTGGTCTTCCTGAACATCCCCAGGTGAGCGGCCCCAGGACCTGCCTGTGCGGTCTGGGCTTCTCAGCCCCATGCCACAGATCCCTGCCTGGGTTTGGGGAGGTCTCTCCATGCATCGCTCACCATCCCTTCACAGGTACTGTGCAGGCACCATGCCCTGGGGAAATCCTGGGGAACACCATGACTTTGAGCCACAGCGCCACGATGACGGCTGCATTGAAGTTATCGGCTTCACCATGACGTCCCTGGTGAGTCAGTGCTGTTGCTGGTTATAGCTAGCGACCGGTCCCATTGACCGGGTGTCAGCCAGCCGCCCAGCTCCACAGCTTCTCTCCTGAGGAGTTTCAGTGCTGGCCTGTGTGACAGTGTCTGCTGTCTGAGATTTAGGTGAGGTGCTGTCATGGCCTTGTCTCTGTGGATCCCTTCCCACTGAGATTGGGCCTGAGACCCTCAGAACTTGGTTCATTTGCAACATCTGTCTGATAACGGGTGCTCGCCCCCATCCACCCCTCAGTCCGTGCTCTGCTCTCACTCTGGACACTTTCACAGGCTGCCTTGCAGGTCGGTGGCCACGGGGAGCGGCTGTACCAGTGCCGGCAGGTGGTTCTCACCACATCCAAGGCCATCCCCATGCAGGTAGATGGAGAGCCCTGCAAGTTGGCGGCTTCCTGCATCCACATCTCTCTGCGCAACCAAGCCAACATGGTGCAGAAGACCAAGCGGCGCAACTCCATGCCTCTGCTGAATGAGTAGGTTCCTCAGATCAATCTGTCACCCCCTTTCCAAAGCAGAAGGGGTGGATGGGGAAGGGGTAGGATTGATCCATCACTTCCAGAGACATTTCTATCCTCTTCCAAGGAGGGCCTGGGAGGGGATCAGGTCACAGAAGTATGGCCAGACCATGATGCTGGAGAAGCTGCTGGTGCCAAGCTCCTTGCCCCAGTCTGTGCACAAGACTGTGCTCTTGCCTGTTTTGGAGGGGTGAGTGCGATCAGGATAAAGCAGGCCATCGCTTTCTGATCCCTTCCCTTTTCCTTCCCCCCGTGCACGCAGCCAGCAGCCAGTGCCCGAGCGGCTGCGGATCCGGGTGAGCCGAATCAGCATGCGCGACTACGAGGCACTGCACTACGACAAGGAGAAGCTCAAGGAAGCCTGTGAGTGAATGGGGGTGGGAGCCGCAGTCCCCGAGTCTGGTGGTGCCCTCAGCTAAGCTGTGCGAGGTCTTGGGGATGGGGCACGGGCTGCTCCCTGAGTTGTGTCTGTGCCCTGTCGTGCAGCTGTGCCGCTGGGGATCATCGTGGTTCCAGGAGACAGCGACCTGGAGTTGTGCCGGACCCAAATTGAGAGGCTGCAGGAGGTGAGGCTCTGTGTGGGAAGTGGTCGTGGCTGGATGCTGAGGATGGAGGGCAGGGATTTCTAAGCCTCCTTGTCCTGCATGCACCAACACACGCTCCTGCTTCTGGTAGCAGGTCACAGTTTGCCTTCACCACGTGGTGGAGGCAGGATACCAAGCTGGATGGCCTGTTGCTCCCTGCTCTCTGGCACCTTCTTGCTCAGCATTGGTCTTCCAACATTGTTCTCCAGGCCCAGAGTGTCAGTGGCCTGGAAAAATTATGGGGCAGTGGAAAAAGCCAGCAGACACCCTATGGGGGCCTGTTACCCCCCGGGTGTTTGGGGAGGCCATTCCTCTGTCCCTTTGTTTGCTGCGCTGTGTTCCTCCAGCCCTCTGCGGGTTCTGTGTTTCCTGGCACAGCTCTGCCCCCTCCAGGTGCCTGGATTTGGGTTGTCCCCTTCCAACTATTCGTTTGCAATTACTAACTTTTGTGCTCCTGCCAATGTGCTAGTGCGTGTCTGTGACCCGGACACGGGCTGTGCAACCCTTGCTCCTGGTGAGCAATGCCTTCTAAGCCCATGGCGTGCCTCCTGGTGCCACACTGCTCAGTCTGATTTTCTCCCAGAAGATTGAAGGGACCTTGCTCAGTCCCCAGTCAGCTGGCTCTTGTGCCTGAGGGAATCCCATCCAGCCTGTGTGTAGCATGCTGCAGAGCTGAGTTGCAGAGCTGCTTGCCCGAGCTGGCACACTAGCATCTGCTCCATGCTCTGCCTGCTCTGCATGCCTGTCCCCTGCTCGCCTTGTACCCAGGCACTGGTGAGGACACGCGGACAGGCACATGGCTAGCAGCTCCCTAACTCAGAGGGTAACACTTCCCTGTGGCGTCAGCCTGGTAGACTGATGCCTCTGCAGCCTCCTGCACCTCTAGAGCTGTGCATGGAGGCTGGCATTCCTCGGTCACCTCGTGGTTTATCTCTTCTCTCTCCTTGGGCAACCACTGTGCTCTGGCCTCAAAGCAGGGCAGGGACCAGGGACCTTGGCCAGGCAGTGTGTAAAGCCAGATATGGCAGCACGTTAAGCAAACCCCAGTGGGACGAGAGAGGGGCTGGGGGGCTGCCCAGACAAAGGCTGTAATGGCACACCTTGCCTTTCTGCAGGATTTCGCTCCACAGCCCTCTGCTTTAGAGCACATGCTCTTTCAGGTGTGTATGGCCTCACTCCGTCCCCCCAGGCCCATCTGTCATGTCCACCATGCTGGTCTTGTGGGCTCGTCTTGTGGCCTCTCTCTCTCCAATGAGCTCCAGTCTGTCCCATGCCACTCTCCGTTGCTGTGTCCCGTGCCTGTGTTCGAGTTCCCCTTTCCATCCAAGTGCCTGTGGTCTTCCATGTCTGCAGGGACCTCCCAAAGCAGGAGGGACTCTAGGGAGAGACGGGGAGGACGCGACATGACTTTGTCCTCTTTGTTATTTTGTGCAGCAGGGAGATGGAGCCAAACCGAAGACTCTGTCGTCCCAGAAGCTGTCGCCCAAGTGGTGCTTCCTTGACTGTGAGTATCATTTTACTCTGGGAGTGCTGACTGTGCCTGAACTTGGGGGGGTGAGGGGACAGACCCTGAGTGACAAGCCACCGGGAGCCATGTGGGACTCGTGGATGTTAGGGTCTTTGCGGCCGAGCGCAGCAGTTTTTTGCCGCGAGCTGTGTCTCTGGCTGCTGACCACGAGCGGAGCGGGGGGCATCTGCTGCTCTCCAGCCCCTGGAGCTGAAGGCAGCTTGGCAGCGTGTGTCGCTGCCGGGCTGCTCTCCTGTGTCGTGCAGGCAGAGGGCCCCCCTGCTCCAGCACCCCGATGCTGTGGAAGCCAGCTCCCCACTGGGCTCCCACTCCTTCTTCTCCCCTGCCTGAAAGCAGCTCTCTCCTCTGCCTTTGCCTTCGCTGACCAAGAGGCTCTAGGGCTCTTCCCCTGTACCTGGAAGCTGGCCGAGAGACATGGCTGCTGGTGGCACTTCATCTCGCTGGCTTCCCAGTCTCAGGGTGCAGAGCCCAGCAGAGCACAGCTGTGGGCTGCCTGGGAAGCCTGGTGCTGGGCCCAGAGGGTACAGCGTCTCCCGTCGGGGTTCCAGCCCTGCGCGTGGGGCTGCTGCTCCCAGGTGTCCCTACCGGGACTGCTGTACCAGGACCGCTTTCCCTCCTCCTGCCAGTCTCCCAGCAGCAGGTTCTGGGCTCAGGAAAACGTGTCAGGAAGGAGGCCAGAGCCTCACTCAAGACAAGGCAGGCTTATTCAAGCGGCTGAATTACAGGCCTTCAGCAGCTGCTCCCTGGCTGTAAGTCTCCAGCCAGGACAGCATTAACAGGACGCTTTCACTCCTCTCATCTGCTCTGGCCTGTCGTCGCTCTGTTTGCAGAGAGAATTCCCCAGGTCCCCAAGGGTCCCACTGCAGCAGCCTCGCCTGGGCTGGCACCAGCAGCCTGGTGGGACACTGGGTAGGTGCCACCCTGTGTGAGGACCCAGTTGTCCTGGCGCTGTGCTCTTGCATGTCCTGCTCTCCTGTAGTGACGGTGTAAGTCCCCAGACCCTCCCTGTTCACCTGGGCCTGGTGGCTGCGTGGCTCTGGCTCCAGCACAGCCACTTGCTCCGTTGGTGTTGAAGGAGATCCTCTCCTGCTGTGGGGATCGCTCCTCTAGGGAAGAGGGACGAGCAGAGGGATGCACTCAGACAGGCTGCTGCCAGCAGCAGGTTGGAGGCTGGTTTGAAGCTCTCTCCTGCCATCCTAGGAGACAGGGGCTTGGATCTACAGCTGGCAGTGGCGTGCTCCGTTGTACCTGGCAGTCGCAGCTTCTGGCATGGCCTCATGGTGGTCCATGGGACCTTAGTCAAGTCAGTGGGAGGTTGACCTCCCTCTTCTCCCAACCCTGCTTAGTGCCTTCCTTTCTTGGCGCTCTGCAACGAGGTGTACCGTGTTAAATTGGAGTAGTTCCTCACCTGGTACAAGTGAAAGTATTTCGCAGCCCTGAGCTTCGTCTGCTCAGGCTAATGGTGGAGCACCCAAAAGCCCCCAGAAAGGCCATTGCATCGGCTAGGCGTGTTCTTGCCTTCCCTGTGGCTCCCTGTGAGGAGTCAGCAAGGAGGAGATAGCAAGCAAAGGCATGTGGCACAGGGGCATAGTGGTCTGCAGGCCCAAGGGGCTGCCTCAAATAAAGAAAACAGCAAGGTCCCAAATGGAAGGGGCCTGGTCATGGTCAGGGGGTGGTGTTTGCTTTGCTGTGCCCTCCATGCAGGCCACAAAGTGGCTGGATTGTTCACTACCTCTCGGTGGCAGAAAATGGCCGTCTCCTTCATGCCACATCAAGAATCACTCTGTCTTGTCCCTGTCTTACAGCAACCACAGCTGATCGGTTCTACAGGATAGACCGCGCACAGGTGAGTCTGGCCTCATCCTCTGCCATCATCCACCCTGGCATCTGCTGGAAAGGCACTTGAGTGTCCTGCGTTCACGTGGACCGACAGGCAGGCTCAGCCTTGGGGACATGCAGGTCTCACGCTGCTGCCCTGCCCTGTGGCATCTCCCAAGGGGTGGTGTGGTGGACCTGGCCCAGGACCAGCCCCAGCACCTCCAGGTTACTGTGGAAAGGGAGGAAGCATGGGTGGGGGTGGGAGCACAGAGACTTGGGCTGGAACCTGCCTGCAGGATGCTACAGCAGAGCAGGTAAGGAATAGCAATGCAGCAAGGCTGGCCAGGCACCCACCAGCTGGGGTCATCTTACCCAGCATTAAATACTTTCCCTAATGATGTGGAGAGGGGGATATGGAGTTGAGGTGTACAGGTCAGCTGCTAGTTTGGGAGGAGATGGGAAGCCTCAAAAAGGCAAGGAGATGTGGAGGCTTTCCAGCCACAGGTCCCAGGACTCTCTGAGCCACCATCACTCTGCTGAGTGAGTGGGTGGGCTACAAGGCATGGGACGCGTGGGGATGGGAGGTGGAGCTATGCAGAAGTGGGTCTTATGAGGAGACTGATTTGTGTCTTTCAGGAGCACCTCAACTATGTGACAGAGATCTCTCAGGACGAGCTCTATGTGCTGGACCCAGAGTTGGTGATCACCCAGACCGTGGGCACCTCGCCTGCCATGCCTGACCTTGTTGACTCGTCTGCCGCACCCACTGGGCACCATTTTGCATTCCCCTCCTCTTCCTCCTCTCCACCCTCCTCTCCTGCCCCCAGGTGAGTCTGGGGTGGGAGAAGATGAGGTGCTGGACGTCAGAAGGATGGGCAGTGATAGGAGAGCCAGGGTTGGCTTCACTGGGTTGATCCCTGGGCCAGATTACAGGGGGGCTCCCAGGAAGCAAGCAGGAATTCAGTGCTGACTTAGACCAGGCAGTGAGATGCTGTCCCATCCTCCCTGCTTCCCAGCCAGCACTGCTGAAGGCAGTGGGACATCACCACGCAGCTCAGCCGTGGGGTCAGACTCCAGCACCTGGCCCGTGGGGCAAAAGGACATGGGTGTCTTGGCCCAGGTCGCACCAGCCTCAGCTATGGGTGAGCAACAGAGCTGGGAGTAGCAGTAGAAGGGATGAGGAAGAACCCAGACCAGGGAAGAAGCAGATGGCATGACCAAAGAGCAGCAAAGTCCCTTGGCCTGCCTCTGCTCCTGCCTGCTGGAGGAGTGCCGTGGGCAGGCTCCTCCGCAGCCATCCCCCACTCGCCGCCTGCCCTCTTGGGCCATCTGTTGCCAGGACTGGCAGGGTTAGTTTTACGCCTTTTCTTCTTCCCTTGCAGCGCTGAGCCTGAGGTCTGCCTCCTGCACAAAGGTGAGTCTTGTCCCACCAACTCTCACACCGCTTCTCAGGGTCGCGCTGTTTTGGGTCCCTGCCACGGTTTTTTTGGCCTGTCCTTTTCCTGGCACGCAGACAGGAGCCCTGCTGCCTGTGTGCTAGGTGGGAGCACAGAGCCCTGCGGGCTGGTGACCCCAGAGGTGTGCAGGAGAGACCTGACAGTGATTTGTGGAACAACCCGGCCAGGCGCCTTCCCGGCTCCGCCGTGCGGGAAATGGTGTGGCCGAGGGGTTAATCCCCCACCTGCGGAGCCGAGCGGCAGCTCAGGAGGTGGGAGCACAAGGTCAGGGGCCTCACTGAGCTGAGCAAATGGAAAGAGTTTCCTGGATCTTGAGCGGAGCCCAATGCCTGGAAGTGTGAGTGAGTCATGGGTGAGAGGCGTCTCAGCCACTGGCTGACATCTAGGAGATCTGCTCCCCGCTTCCATCACAAGTCATCCTGCCCGTGGGCAGAGCCTGCTCCCCCTGCACGAGCACCTCCGTGGGGCTGAGGTCCGGCTGTGCCCCCAGCTATATGGTGTCTCCCTCCTTCCCCGGCTTGTCCCTTCCATGCCTGAAGGTGGAGGAGCCATGAAAAACAAGTCTGACCAAGGGGTTAGCGCATGGAGGAGCTTGTACTGTACCTTCAGCTGACTGCTTCGAGCCTCCGGTGCCCAACCCTTGCCACCCAGGGTAGATAAATGGCATTACAGGTTGGCTTTTCTGACCCTGACCCATCTCCCTTCTTTGCAGATGACCTGATAGAAGCTGCCAAGAGCGGTAACTTCAGCAAGGTAGGCACTCCTGCTGCGATGTGCAGCCAGGGCTTGCGCTGGGTGCTCGCCCCGCAGCCTGCTCCGCTGGTGTGCCCCTCGGGCCGTGGGAAGCCCTGCCAGCTCTGCTCCACGATTGCCCTGGAGCTCCTGTCAAGGGCCATCCTCCAGGATCGGTGGCTGGAAACCATGCAGGCTTCTGGCAAGAAGCCTCGTTCCTTGCCTGGGGGACACAGAGGGAAGGGACTTGGCAGCGTAGCTGAGCTGGGCAAAGCTCCCTGCCAGGTCCCAAATATCCATACAACCTGCTGGGCACCCCAGGGATGCAGTGCTGGGGTTTGGGGCTTGAAGCTGGGAAAGGCAACTCATCTGGAGCAATCTGGCAATCCTGTAGTTCCAAGAGCTGCACCGGGCTGGAAGTGACCTGATGGTGCGAGACTCCTCGGGCCAGACCATCCTCCACCATGCCGTCAAATCAGGGAGCAAGGACATCGTCAAATACATCATCGAGAATGGTGAGCTGGGGCTAGAGTGCTACCCTTAGCAAAGGAGCCCGGCAGCCAAAAAAGCCCGACCCTCTGCTCAGAAGGGTGCTCCTGGGTACAGATCCCTCCCCTCCAGGTTTGCTACATCCTTCTCCTGGTGTATGGGCTTTCCCTGGCATCTGCCTGCCAGTACTGGGGTGTCCCCATGGCTGTTATGTGGCATGGTCCCATCCTTGCAGGGACCAGCATGTCTCTGGAAAACATTTCTCAGTGTCCTCCTTCTGCCTTCAGGGCAGCTAACCTGTTGTTTTTGGCAGCTCCCGCTGAAAGGCTGCTTTATTTTTATTTAGATATTACTCTGTCATAACTCCTCAGGCAACTCCTCTGCCCTAGTCTCAGTTGGGCTCAGGTGCTGTTGCTGGCCTGAGTGCTTTGGAGCCAGGACCTTTGCAGGCAGCATGGAAACAGCAGCCACTATGACAAGATGTGGAGCATGACTGGGGAGTAGGTGGCTCTGTCTCTGCCCCTCAGCCGGGTCTCACTCGCCCTGCACTGTCTTTCTCTCCACAGCCCCTTCAGAAATCCTCGATGCCACGGAGGAGGAGAAGTAAGTTGCTGACTGACTTGCGTTACCTGCTGGCCAGACCCTCTGCGAGGTGACCAGTCATCTGGGCACTTATCAGCTGCCCACACTCTACCTACCGGCCACAGTTCCCAGTCCACTCCGCACTGACCATCCCCAAGCAGCACGCCCTCCTCTGCCAGGGCTGCCTGAACATGCACGCGACCCACCTCGAGCCTCTGCTGCAGCTGAATTGCTGTGCCTCACTGCGCCCCGCACGTGCTGCTTGTCCCCGTTCAGGGGGGACATCTCACATCTCCCGCTTTCTCCTCCCCAGCGGCGAAACCAGCTTGCACCAGGCTGCAGCCTTACGCCAGCGCACTATCTGCCACTACATCGTGGAGGCCGGGGCTTCGCTCATGAAGACGGACCTGCAGGTGACGGCAGGAGGGCTGGCAGTGGGGCTTCCTGGGGGGCCGGGGGGCTGGCAGGAGCTGGGCAGCAGGAAAGCAGAGCAAGCGTGCTTTGGCTGGAGTCTTTGCCAGCCAGAGAGGAGCTGACATGAAGCACCCCTGCTTGCCCAGTGGAGCCCAGCTGCGGAGGGGTTAAATCCCTCTCCTCCCTGTGCTTCTCTCCCTGTTGTTTTATTAAATTAGGAGCGAGGGGCTGGAATGTCTCATCCCCGACTCCCCTTCCCACCCTCCGGGGTCAGATCAAGGACAGTCTTGCTGTGAGCTCCCTCCCAGCTGCAGGGCTCCCCCCACTCTCCCCCCCGGGCGGCTCTGATGGGGGCACTGGGAGCTCCTCTCGGCGGTGAAGCCGGCCCGTGGGGAGCAGGAGCAGGCAGTGGCGGCCCTTTCCCTCGCATGCCGAGTTAATTGAGACGTGCCTTGGTGCCAGGGAGTTGTGCCAGCCCTGGCAGAGGAGTCACGGGAAGGGTGCTTGAGGCCATGTTTTGGTATGGGAGGTTCCCAGGGCTGGTGTGTGGCACGGGGGACGTGGTCACATCTGTCCAACGGAGGCTTGTAGCGATGGGCTGTAGCGGAACAGATGTAGAACAAGCTAAGAAGGTGCAATCTGTGGGTCTGGGACACAGGGTAGGAGCTCAGCCAGGGGGTGCAAACTTGCTGGGGCCAGTGGAGCTTGGGGACGGCCCCAGACAGCGTGCAGCTGTGTTGTCAGCTGCCAGGGAGATGCTCTACAGACAATCTCTGGCTCCCCATCGCTCCTCCTTGGTCCTGGCTAAGGCTTAGCCCTCGCACAGCGCCTGGAGCAGGGCTGGCCTGGCTGGAGACTCCGGCTCTGCAGAGGCAGAGGGGGAAGGCCCCTCTCTGCCTCCAGCCTCATCTGCCTCATCTGCCTGAAGGAGAGGAGCAGCCCCCAACCTGCCAGCAGAAAAGGGAGCCCTGCTCGGGCGTGACGGCTGCCCCAGGGAAAGGGGCTTGCACATGCCTGTGCAAACGCGTGTCCGGGTTTGTGGCTGACTGGGGACCCCCATGCGCCGCTGCGCTGACCTGGCGTGGGCTCCGGGTCACAGCCTGCCTGCACGGGCAGGACCCACCTCGTTGGAACCCCGGGTGTCAGACCTGTGGCACGGCTTCGGAGGGGGCTGATCCGCACCCTGCAGCTGGGAGGGAGGCCGAGCCTTATCGGTTGGGGTGCCTCAGCCTGGCCGGGCAGGGGGGCCCTGGCAGCTCCGGTTTCAGGCTGCGGGCAGGCAGCGTCGCAGCGGGGCTTCTGCAGGGGGACAGGAAAGAAATTCAATTCCTCCTCTGGATTTTCCCCCCACACACTTTGTTAAATGAGCGCTTGCATTCAGGGGCTGTGAGGAAGAGGCCCCCGAGGAGATCTGGCACTGAAGCACGGGGTGCACATGCAAAAGAGGGGGTCCCTTGGTGCATCACGCCTCTCCACAGCCACACACGGCTGGGCTTTTGTCCGCAGGCCCGGCGGAGGCTCCATGTGTCCGACCATTGTTCCTGCTGGAGAAATATGGCCGTGGGTTGTCACCCCGGCGGCCCCGGTACCCCGCCGCAGCCGTCTGCGCCCCGCTGTGCACCAGAGACGAGCCCGGTGGGCCGGGCATCCCTTTGGGGCCGGTTCTCAATGGCAGTGGCCGAGCGCCAGGTTTCCGCAGCCTTCCTCAGTGGCACAGCAGAGCCCGGGCGCTTGGCGAGGAGGAGCGAGGAGCAGGGGGAGGGCAGGGGGAGAGGAGACGGAGCTGGGAGCTGTTAACAGATTTGCTTTTTATGGAGTGCGGGAGTTCATTAGTGGACACAGTCCAGATGGCTGCAATAAGCTGGTGAAATGTGATCCTCCTCTGGGAGCCAGAGCACTGGCCAGGCTTCGAGAGAGAAGGGGGGTTGGTATTCCCGGGCATTCCCCAGACATACCCCTCATTCCTCACCCTCTCCCGCCTGCCTCGCAGCGCTGGAGAAGAGCAGGTCGTGGGGACCAACCTTTGCTCTCGGGGGGACTGGTGATGGTCGGGGCTGGTCTACATCTTGGCCTATGCACGGGGCTGGTGGCCCTTCAAGGGGACAGCTTCCAGCCCTGCAGCAAAGTGGGGCTCCTTGGGAGCATGCCTTCACTCCGTGGCGAGCACGTGGGCGTTCAGCTACTGCTACTCAGCGCTTGGCTGTAGGCTCTGCTGGACCCAGCTGCAGCCACCTTTTCAGTGGGGGAACGGGGGCACCTTTGGGTGCTGAGGCAGCGTTTAGGCAGTACTCGGCGCTCTGACATCTTTTGCCTCACCTATGCAGGGAGACACCCCCAAGCACCGGGCTGAGAAAGCCAATGACCCCGACTTAGCTGCCTACCTCGAGAACCGACAGCACTACCAGATGATCCAGCGCGAGGACCAGGAGACAGCTGTGTAGTGCTCGCCGTGCCTTAGCCCAAGTCAGCTCGGGCAGGACAAGAAGAGGACAATGCCAACTGGCAGAGCTGTGAGTCTGGCCCAGCCCTCCCTCGATGTCAACCTGGTCCCCAGAGGAGATGGAGACAGCACAGCAGAGCTCTGCCCCAGGCTGGGCTGGGACTCTGTTTGTGAGGAGAGTGGGTATTCGGGACTTGAAGCCTGGCTCTTTGTGTGTGTCCCCCCCACTTTGCCCCTCATCCACCACGTTCCCTGCCCTGGATGAGCTCCATCCTGCAGCCCTGGTGGGGCAGGCCAGGCTGAAGCCCTGGGTCACCCCGTGCAGCAGAGTGATGCCAGTGCCCCTCCGCAGGCTCCTACCTATGATCCTTGTGGGATATCGTTGCTCGCACCCTCTCCCTGCTGGCAGTGCCCCTGCTTTAGATGCTTGGCTAGGTTCGTGTCCTGTTCCTTCTCTCCTGTCTGGCACAGGCGCGGGAGGCACAGGCTGTGCGGGCAGGCAGCAGAGGTGGTGAGCCTCAGACTTTGCCCCGAGGGAAGTATCATGACTTACTGCCCGTGCCGCCTCCTCCCTCCTGTCGGTTGTGGCTGCCCCACATCTCTGTGCTGCCCTACCGGGGCCTTCTGCGGCAGGAGGGAAGTCCCTGGCACTCCCAGCCTTTCCTCAGAGCATCTGGGACTGGCACAGCTGGAAGCAGGGCAGCCGCTGCCCTCTCGGTTGCCTTTAGTGCTCAGACGGTCAGCAGTCTGACCCGGGGCAGGGATGGCGTGGAGAAAGGCTACCGAGCCCTCTCGTCATCCTTCCCTCTGCAGGGCAGAGCGGGGCAGCTTGCACGACTGGTGTCTGCTGGGCAGCTCTTCATCAGCCTGCTGCAGCACGTAGCCATGATGGAGAGCTGCGCTGGGCCTGGGCACTGGGCACGGTGGAGCCTGTTACATTTCCCAAATGCTGTCTTGGATCTGGCTGCCCTCCCTGCTTCAGCTCCTCTCCCCTCCCCCCAGATGCTGGAAGTTGCACGGGGCTGGAGGGGCAGTGCTGGGGTCAGTGCTGCTCTCAGGGATTCCCCCCATGCCCCCCAACCTGTCAGCACGCATCCTCTGAGTCCAGCTCCTGCCATCCCCCAAACTGGGCGCAGGGCTTTGCAGGGAAAACTTGGGAGCTCGCCCAGCCCAGACACAAGCTCCCTGGGCAGACCATCAGCTCACCCTCTCCAGTTTTAGCAGAAAGAGGGCTTTGGATGCATAGCCCAAGTCACACCTGCAGTGGGGTGGCATTTCACCTACCACCTGCCATGGGGTACAAGGCACCACGACGCAGCTCCCCTGCAGATGCTGTGGGTGCTGAGCATCCACAGAGGCATCAGGGCAGCCCCTCAGCAAGGCTTTCGCAGCACTGACAGTCTCTGGGACCAGGAGGTGCCAACGGAGGAGGAGAGCTGATGGCTCTCGGCCTTGCAGACCTGCTCGTCACCTGCAGGTGGGCAGCAGTTTGGAAGCAGGTTGCTGCTCGCAGCTTGGGTCCCAGGAAAGGATGCTACTGCTGCATGGGGTCCGTGTGGTCCCACCTGCACCCCCAGCCAGCTGCACCCGCTGGGTAATGCTGGGTGGCACCGTTTGGATCCGTCCTAGTACCAATACCAAAAAAAGGGTATGAGGATACCGCAGAGAACCAGAATACCCTTCAGGCTTTTTGACCAGGGGGCAGAATTCCCTTGGAGGATGGGGGATGCTGTGGTGGGGAGCAGAGGTGCAGGGCAGTGCAGAGTGCCGGGGCCAGCGGCAGTATTGGCGATTAATAACGATAGCATCGCAATGCCTTCAGAGCTGGGATGCTCCAGCAGTGCCCGGGGTTCCCATCAGCACTACTCGCAGGCCACCAACAGACAGGGAACTGTCATCTTCTCAGAGGTCCAAACCGCTGTCCCCCTCAGCCAGGATGCCCAGCCCGGCCTGGAGGCGTTTACAGCCCCAGCTTCCCCCTTTCTCCCCAGTTTTGTATCCTCCCTTATAGTTTTCGTACAGGTAGTTGAGAGACACACTGTCGTCCCCCCCCCCGCCTGGCCCCTCCGTGCACGCGTGAGCTGAGTTGCTGTGCAATTCCAAGCCTGGCTTGCATTCTGGCGAAGGCAGAGGGGGTGTTGGTCACCCTGCCCGCGGAGGGCAGGCGTTCTGTGCAATACCTGGGTCTGTGTTTCCTAGACGCTGTCATAGGACTGTATTTTTGTAACTCTGTGAGGGTGTCGGCTCCAGCAGGCCAAGAGCCTGGCATGAGCCTGCGTTCCTGTTGCTTTTAGACTTGGACCGTTTGGATGTTGTTGTTTCTTGCCATTGAAATAAAGAGATGGATGTTTTAGTTCCTGTCTCCAGCTGCATCTGTGAGAGTGCGGCGGGCGCTGCACAAGTGACACCCCTCGAGGTTGTACCCCGAGGCTTCTGCTCCCATCCTAACTGGGGGTACCCCAGGGTGTTCCCTTCTGGGCCAGGTCCTTGCCCACTTCCCTGCACAGCATCCCTCTGGGACAGCTGCTGGATACAGGGCCCTTCCCCTGAGGGAGCTTCTCCCGCGCTCTGTGGCATACATCAATATTCAGTGTAACGTGGAACAGGGAGAAAGCGCGCTGCCATCCCGAGTGATCCAAAAGGGCTTGGAAGTGCAAGTCGGGAGCTGGCAGCCTGCTGTTCTGTCCCGCTCCGGGGTGAGAGGCGGCAGCCCCGGCGGCAGGCCTGCGCCGCCCTTTGCAGCCGCGCAGCCATCGGCCGGTACCGCGGCAGCATCCAGCCTCCAGATTGCAACTCGTTTCTGTTGGCCGTTCTTCGGGGTGAGCTGTCCCCAGCCACGCTGCTCTGCAGGGGCTGAGCCTGCTCGGGCCTCTTCCCGTTCGTTCCCAGCTCCCAGAGGGGAGCCTTGGGGTCCTGCCTCCGGTGCGGAGCCTTGGGGTCTTGCCTCCGGTGTGGAGCACAGGCTTGCAGCGTCAAGGGCTGGGATGATCTCCACCACCCTGGCAGGAGGACCGCTCTCTGACTACAGAAGCGGGCGATTAGGGACACTTCTGCTTCCAGCCCCGCGCTCATGACTGCAGCCAACGCCGTCTCTCATGCAGAGTTTCCTTTGCAAAAGGGGGGTAATCACTCCGGCTGCTGGTGCGCTGGTGAGGGAGCTGGGGACGGATGCGGTGGGTGATGGGGGGGCTATACTCATACCTGAAACTGGATTCCTGAGGGCAGCTTGGCAGCCTGCCTGTCGCTGCGGCCGCCCCCTCCCCGCCCGGAGAAGCAGCCTCCTTCCCCGGCTGCGCTGTCCCTTCCACCCCCCGCGCCTCCCTTTCATCGCCTTCAGCCTTTCAGCTCCTGCCCAGAGCTAACAGTGGGGGTCTGTAGCGGGTGTAAGGCACACCGAATTGTCCCGGCCTCCCTGGGCCGCTGCCCAGGGACCAGGCGTACGTGCGACTGGGAGGAGGGGGCCCGCTCTGCTTCAGTGCCCAGACCCCGTCGTGTTGGCGCTTGGCCCATGTCTCGACGGCGAGCACTGTCAGTAACCATGGCAATGAGGGTTTTCCAGCCGCCCCGGTGTCAAATTTATGGTGGGGGAGAGCAGCAGTCCCAAACCGCGATTTCTGCGGTGAGGGGTGTTAGGAAAGGGGCAGTCTGCCTTCGGGGGAGAGCCCTTCTCTCCGCAGGGCATCAGCATCGCCCCGGCATCCCCCGTTTCTCCCCTTGCAGGACGGCCGGAGGTCAGTCTGGCCCCCGGTGAGGTGGAAACACTCCAGGGGGTGCGCAGGCTGGGGAGGGCCGTGCCAGCTGAGCGGAGCCGGGGTGACAGCAGCGGCCTGTTAATGGTTACCTGCCGCACGCCGCCTCCGCACATCTGAGCGAGGAAAATGTCCCCTCTGTGCGCAGCTGGGTCCCCGCGCCCGGGCTGCCACGCTGTGCGGGAACAGTGCCCCAAGGACCAGGCTTCCACTGGAGATGGAAGATGTGGAGCTGACGTGCCGTGAACTATCTTCTGACATTTTTAGAGGTAAAAAGCTCAAGTTAAGCAATTGCAGGGAAACACACCTGGGTTGGTCACACTCCCGCTCCTCCCTCGGCATGAGGCCCCTTCTGCAAACACAGCCTTCTGCTGCTTGTTTGAGCGGGGGAAGAAGCAGTTCCCCGCCCTGCATCCCTCAGAGAGGGCCCGCAGGGACCACTGCCGAGGGGATGTGCACCAGCGCATCTACCCCCGCTCTCCTGTGCGGCCAGCGCCCGTCTCCTGGTCCCCAGCCTGAGGGGGCAACAGGAGGGGAAGGGGGAGGGCTGGAAACAGAGGAAGGAGTGAAAATTTGCACCGGGCTTTGCCGTACCTTGGGCTGCTCTGCCCTGAGGACTCCAGCGGGGTCGGTGGCTCCCAGCCAGAGATGGCTGGAGAAAAGCAGCAGCGCACCCCAGACCCAGCTCTTTCACAGCTCCACCAGCCCCTGGTTTGCTCATCGCAGCTCCGTAACTCAGATTTGCAAACCTGATGCTGCTGAACCCCAGCCAAAAGCAGCACACCTAGGCCCTGCCCCTGCTTTCTGACCGTGAAGTTTGTCCCCGCAGCTTTCTTCAGCTTGGGTTTAAAAGCCTGGCGCTGGGGGAACCGTTGGCTCTGCTGCCTGTCCGGTTGTCAGGACCCGTTTCTGCACCCTGTGCCCAGAGGCACAGCCCAGCATGCCCAGAGTGTGCACTGGGCAGGGGAGACAACGTGTTCCTGCAGTTGCCAGCCCTCCTTCAAACGTCTGCAGATGTTCAGGAGACTGCCGGCAGGGTGCGAGTTAAATGTGGGAATCTCTCAGAAAGCGGTTCCTGCTTGTGAAGCAGCTCATAAAGTACACACACCCCCCCCCCCCA
>Ga0065711_1032630_pt1 | contig 26994 bp, 16 predicted proteins | sample Hoacrofraction12_FD_59098 | JGI IMG/M metagenome (GOLD analysis project Ga0065711, IMG submission 59098) | Hoatzin crop microbial communities from Cojedes, Venezuela - Epithelial fraction 12 v2 (version 2) | ecosystem: Host-associated > Birds > Digestive system > Esophagus > Crop | place... | reverse complement strand
AAGCTGCAAACTGCATCCATCCAAAAAAAAAAAAAAAAAAAAAAAACAAAAAAGAAGGGGAGAGTGACAAGAAATACAATTTAAACACCTAAAAAAAAAAAATCCAACTAACAATGTCTTGCCTGAAAAGGCAGCTAAAAAACGCAAATTCAAACCTACAAAAAAGAAGGAGAGATTGATGTTATGGAGAAGAGGCAGGGAATTCCATCGGTGGAGTGCAGTGCAGTTCTGACTATGCAATGCACCTTTCTCAGCACGGTTTTTCAGCTTAGGCAGAGCACTATGCTAAAGCAGATATAAAGTTTCTGGCAGTTTTCTAGCTGTAGTTAAAGAGCATCCAAGGACACCTACACGGAGACACAGAAAATGGGGCTGAAGGGGACCCCAGAAGAAATCACCTTTTCCTCCTCCAGCTGTAATGCAGAACCACCTGTACCTATGTCATTCCTGACAGTCATTTACCTAACCTGCTCTTAAAAAGCAGTAGTAACTGTAACTCCACAGCTGCCTCCAGCAACCTGTTGCAGTGCTCATCTGTCCTTACTGCCAGTAAGGTCTTCCCAAAGTCTAATCACAGTCTCCCTCACCGCATGGTGCAGTGCCATCACAGAGCTGGTACCTGGGAGATTTGTACTTTACCCCTAACTTGCCACATACATGCTTCTTTGGCTAAGCCAGTAACTAATCTTGGCATCATTTTTATGCTTTTTTAGTATGTCTGGGAACGAGAGACCACAAATTTCAGTTTTGCAAGGACATGATGTTGACAGCTCCATTAGAAGTCAAAATGAACCATATTTGATCAACACCTCTCGAAATCAGGCCCGTCAGACTTAAAGCAGAGTCTGAAAACTAAGACACTTAGGTAAGAGAGTACCTTTAGAAACGTGCACTTCTGTGAGTCTCATTTTCCTCACTGATACCAATGAGGATATCTAGAACTGCTTTGCAAAGTCCATAAAAAGACTAATTGCTTCTGCATAAATTGGCAGGAACCATATACTTTTTAGTCACCAATCTAATTTTTACCAATGAGAAAAAAAACATAGATTTTATATGGACCCCATCTGACTTTACTGTTACTAAATCATACTAACATGGTTCTGATTTCCTTGTGTACTCATGTAATTATCTGCATGACAAATATTAAGATACAGATTCTATTTTTTCAGGCTTTAATTTTTCTTTAAATATAATGACAACTTTTATGAAAACAAGGAAACTATCAACAAAAAAAAATCAGCCCAAACATCAGCGAAGATTTCAGAGGAGAGAACTCTTTTTTGTCTGCGTTTCCAGATGCCAAGAACATGGACATGTTATGCATGCTATTAACTAACATATCAGGAGGGGGAGGCTGGTTCTTCACCTAAGCAAGTGGCTAAGAGGCAAGACATGAGAGGAACAAACATAATTTAGAGATGTGCAAGTAAAATTGATAGTATCAATGGGTTCCAAAGGAAATATTTATTTTTAATTTCTAATGTGTTATGCAGAGTAATGCTGTTTAATGTTATGTTACATCGTGTCACATCATATGTCAACTTGATGCAGTGCAGTTAAAATAAAAAGAATGTATTTTGGACTGGATAGCTGAATGTCTGATCCAAATTTCACTGTTTTCTTTAATAAACTAGGAAATGGAGGAGGGAAAATCTACCTAAAAACAGCCTGAATAATTGATTTTCTGATATCACTGTGTAAAACATTCTTGAAAGGTTTGCTAAAATTGTGAGTTTAAAAAAAAAATCTGCATCCTGCAAGACTGTGTGCGATAACTCAGGCGCTGCCAGTAGGAAGAACTGGCTGGCCTAGAAATAAACCTTAAATACTGGGTGTAACAAGACTGCAAAAGACAGGCGACATGAAAAGAGTTCTTGCCATTTTTAGGTTTTGGGTTGTTGTTTATTTCCTTTTGGGAGAGTTTCAATCACATAATTTTTTATGGTTTGCTGCTTTCTTTTTTTTTCCATTCTGAAACAAACCAGTCTTTCTGCTTGGCTGCTTTTGAAATCTATTGGAAGCATCTCTAAGTTAGGATCATTTGTGACTTGCTCCTCTCTTGGGACGTAAGAGATGGAGAGGTGTTGCTGCATCATCAAAGCTACATTCCCCAACGCTGGAGTACGAATTTTGCTAGCTTGTGCTAACAAGGCATAGGGTCATAATGAAGATCTTTCCATTTTTTTCCTGTAGTAAATTGTTCCCAGCTTATTACCGGATACATCTTCTCTCTATCAGCTGTCTAAAGTAGAGTTAGGGCAATTATATATGATACTTCCCCCTAAGACTCTGCCAGCCTTCAACTATTTTCAGCTTAGGGACCTTCTGAGACAGACATGGTTTCCTTTTGTTTAGTAACCTTTGAAAGACTTCTTTTCTGTGACCTTGTCCAGTGTCCCCTTGAAATCAAAAATATTTTTAGCATCCACAACAGCCTTGGGCAAAGTACATGAAGAACCACTGCCTCTTGCTTGTTTTGAACTAGGCATTCATGATCTTTGACATCTTCTTTTGCTCATCTACATATGCACATGAAGGCAAATATACCCATTCCCTCTCTGTCCCTGAAAAACACAGATTTTTCAAAGGAGGGTCTCAGAGCTGTGTTCAGGAGACTGATTTTCAAAGCACCTTGGGCACACAACTCTGATTAAACATTATTGGGAGCTGGCTGCAAACACCTCTAAACGTCTTTTGGAAATCCTGCATTTAAGCTCCCAAATCAGTATCCAAAACTTCTGGCTTTTATAAAAGCTTCTGGGAGCTCGGCAGTTTTCACAGTTGTTTTTTAAGCAACTAAATATGGACTTCACGCTTTTACATTTGACAATCTTAAACTACATGTGTGATTCATGCAGTTTGCTCAGCTCCCACCTAAGGCTCTACGGCTTACTTGCAAACTAATAATAATAGTATTTAGGTGCTAAAGTGAATACGAGAGAATTCTTGGCACGCTTTCCTTGCATTTAAAGATCATGCGCCCAATTCGAATGAAATAGTGACTTTCACTAGGAAAGGTAACAGGGAAGGTAACTGTGGGCAAGGAGCACCAGATTTGAAAACACATTTATCTGTACTAAAAAGGAAGATGAAAAAGCAACAGCAAAGAGAACAACATTTTAGCCTTCCCCAAGTTTTAACATACTTTCATAAGGGGAAAAAAAAAAAAGTTTAGGAAATCACGACCTGTTTTGGCCAATACAGATGGATGAAAGTCTGAAAGACAACTCCTTTCTAGCAAATAGTACGCTAAGTAAAGGTAAGAAGGACTTACTGAAATAAGTGGTTGCCAGAAAGTACCTTTCTGCCTTCCACCCAATGCCCCCACCCTCCCTGACAGTATTTAGCCTTTCTAGAAAGGTGAGATATATATACTGCTTGGTAGAGGCCAGATAGACAGTCAGCACACACATCCTGACCAGACAGAGAGCATGAGCATATTGGCTGGGCAATTAGCACACTTGTAGCTCCAGAGCAGCCACAGGATATATTGTCTCTAGCTGGGTTTATTATTTGTTGGGATATAAAGGAAATGGGACACAAATCCATAGGAAACCAGGCTCTGTTAGCTCTTGTGCTCATGGAATAGCTTGTTTTATTTTTTCAGGAGATCAGAGCAGTCAATTGAAGTCCAAGATGTCCAGATGTTTGGTCACACTCTTCTGGGCTTGTAGCTAGTTAAGAGTGGCCAAGAAAAATATACTTTAAATTATAACTAAAATTGGTTTGAACACATTCTACATAAGGAGAGGGAGGAAAAAATACAAGTTTACCAGTTAAGGGTGTACTGGGTGCACATCTATAATTCAAAAAGATCTCAGCTTTTTAAAAATAAAATGAAATTTCGAATGCAATTAGCCCATATGCTGAATTAAGCCCTAAATCAAACAGAATACATTATTAACTTTTGAAAACTAGCTACAGAACACGCATAATAGAATTTCATTAGCTTTTCTGTAAAAAATGCAAAGCCACAGAGTACTTTCCTCATAACTGCGGCATAGTGCAGCTTGATATAATACACATTACAAGGTGTGGTGTCAAAAACTCCACAGGAGTCTTTACGGTCTATTTCATAAATAAAATAGCTATTCCAATTTGTCCAAATACATATTTATACAGTAAACCATCACGGCTGAAACAGCTGAGGAGGTAAATCATGAACAGCATTCCAGCATGAATAAACAATTGCAGTCTTTTGTTGATGTATTTCTCCATGGCAAGGAAATAACACAAGAAACAGGACCAGCAGGGGCATATGTGGTCACTGCTCTCACAGGTACCTACAATGCCTAACCCCACTTTTTTTCTTCTTTTTTTTTTTTCCTTTGAAGTGTCAGCATTTTTTTCAGTATTTCTATAAAAACACTTAAAAAGGATGCAGGACCAGGTAGAAAGTACCTTTTACTCCTATGTCTGGGTCCAAATGCCCTTCAGATTGGTTTAGCTCCATTGGTCATTTTGTCAATTAAAAAAGCTGCAGAATGATTTGTGACGAATGAAATTTTTTGCCCCAAAAGAGGCCTTTGCTGCAAAATTAATCATATGTACTGCTAGACCTAGATGACTTTGAAAAAACTTCATCCATAAAACCTCACAATGACTTGCGTAAGACTGTGTTAGGATTATTGATCATGATTAAAATATATCTGCATGGTTGCAGTAGGAAGGTTTCATGCTGCGTGCTGTAATTTCGGCAAGCCCTATCAATTCTTCTTTATCAAGAACAAAGATTTAACCTCCATTGCAAATTCCCATCTTTGCCTGGAGTTGAGAGCAGTCTGTTAATGTTATTTGAACTCAGGTTTAGTGTTTTCTTTTTTTAATATGAAAATGACCTTGGTCTAACATAGGATTACTAATTTATGGAATTGACGTCAGTGGTGATTTTTCTAAATCAAACCCAAAAGAGTACATTTCATTACCTTTTTACAGCAGGATAAACTAAACTGTTGAAGTTTCCACTGGTATGACCACTGTGTTTAATTAGTGATAACTGTACACCAGCCATGGAGCTTAAACAGCAACATGCCAAAACTAACCATAGTTAACTTCGGCAACAGCAGACAAAAGAGACTCTCCGGTCCTTTAGGAGACGAGGTACTTTTTTTTCTCAGCAACAAACTCCTTTGAAACTATTCCTTTGATTATTTTTTTTTCAGTTTAAAGTCTATCCTTGAATAACGTGACTGTTTTTGACCCACTTCATAGAAATTGGCTGCCTTTAAACTGTAGTCAAAGCTCTCCTGTGTACAGTATGTTCTTGTACCTCCTATGTTGTTTTTACTTTGGAAAATTAATATCTCTTGGACCGCCAGAAATGTCTGGTGTGTTAATATGTGGAGAGAGGATCAGCATGAGTGGGTGGGTGAGGGAAAGGTCTGTGAATGAACATCTTATCTCATCAGAAATTGGCTGAATTAGCAAAGTTTCTAATTACTGACAGAGCAATCATCACTGAAATTCTTATTCCTTTTGCCTGTCTTATGTCATGACGAGATATACAGCACTTCTGGTGCAAAGGTGGAATTAGTTCCCTGCAAATGCCAACTGTTAAAATGCTAATGTTAAAACAGCTAGTAGTAGCCACCACTGCTGTGTGACAGCGGGTATTTAAACTCTTAGATTACATTACCCGATAAAAGCTTGCAACGGCCTTTCAATCATAAAAGCTCAGAATCAGCTCAGCATCAGCTCCCTCTTCCAAGTACTAAATGGATCCACAATGAGACACCTCTCCAAAAAAAATGACCTGTCTGTTTCGTGTGCAACAGAGGAGCATGTCACTGTGGGACAGTGCAACGAGCCTCCCAGCCTCGCGTACAGCCAGTGCAACACAGACAGGACCCATAAGAAGAGGCTAAGGGAATAAGGTTATTTATCCTGAAGGCTTCGGGGAGATCTAAGAGCAGTCTGCCAGTACCTAGAAGGAGATTACTGGGAAGATGAAGCCAGGCTCTTTACAGATGTGCATAGCAGGATGACAAGCAACAACAGTCTGCCCTTAATTTCACAGGTCTTATAGTCATGACCATTCTCTATTTATATCATCAAGAAGTGCTGACTTTTTAGGTAAACTGGTTCCTAGATGAATTATTTTTACTTTGAAGAAATCTATTTTTTGCCTCCTTCTCCCATGAAACAATTATCACAAGTCATCACTCTCTGGCTGCATTTCTGAAGGACTCACTGTACTGTCTTCTTTTTCACCCCTTACAGTAGAGGGTCTCCAGTGCTTTGAGGAAATGGCTGGCCCCATTCTTTTCCTCCCCCTCTCACATTACAAAAGAACACATGAGAAAGGTTAAATGAGACTGAAACATAAGGACAGAGGGAAGACAGAGATTGATAAATTCATGACACGTCACGTTCGAGCAGAGTTCTATGCAAATTTCTTCTCCCTTGAAACTGAGCTAACATGACATCAACTACTGGTCAGCTGAATCCTCTTTCATTTCTCCCTCTACTCAGTATTATTTCAAGTGTTTCTGAGGTTGCCACTTGTATTTAATTTCCTTTTGATACTGAAGACTTGCAAACTAGATTTATTTAATCACAAGTTACATGTTTCAAAATAATTGAGCTGCAGAGTGGAAAAACAGGTATTTAGCATATGGAATCCGTGCAATCCAAGAGCACTCAGAAATGAGTTGATCAGCAAAACCAACTAGATTTTAGACAAAAGAATAGGAAACACGCTCCTTAAAAGCCTGTTTCTTCTTTCAGAAACCTTCCTATAAATCATAATACCCCATTTTAGCAGTCTGTCCCTATTTGGTAAAATACTTAAACATGTCCTGAAGGAAATATATAATTGTATCCTGTTAACTTCAGTGAAGACAAGTCTCTCTGTTGACTTAAACAGGACAAGCTTAAAGACAAGTATTTGTGTAAGTGCTTTGTTGACTAGGAGAGAACACAAGTGATATCATAAGATGACCATTCCTGAAGTGAAGAGCAAAGAGACAAAAAGGTAATGGTTGAGCTAAACATCATAGAGACGGAAGGACAGCCTCTTATTGTACTTTCCACTGCTGCCCCAGACTGTCTCAGATTTCAGCACACCTTTTTTTAACTCTCACAAACCATTTGCAAAGATGTTGGATTATCTATACACATAGCTGGGCTGTTATTTACAGATATAAAAGGTATCCAGCCCTAAAAGTTACAATTTTATTTATTTGCTTATTTTTATTACCTACAAATTTCACAGACCAACTATATCCTTCAAAAAGCAGCACCTCAGATTTGACAAAAATAGTGTCACTTGGAAAAAATAAAACAAAATAAAAATAAAATACCCTGGTATTTTATTTTAAATTTACAGATTTACACGAGGCAAAATCTGTGGCCAGCAACAATCACCTGCCCTTTAGCCACCTCTAAAAAGAAGGGAGAAAAGCAAACATACTTCTACTATATTTATTTTTCTGAGAGAATAAAAAAGAATTTAAAGAATGTGAAGAAAGAACTTACTTTCAGTGCAAATAGGACAGCATCCTTTTCTGTTCAGGATTTTACCCTAATTGAGAGAAAGACAGGCTGATTTAATGAAGGAGTTTTTGGAGCAATGACTGTGTTATAAGGCTAGATAAGCCTTTGAAAATAGTTCAAGTTATGTTTGAACTCAATGCCCTGGTTACAGCTTCAAATATCAGGTGTTAAAAACAGACAGAACTATTCAAGGAGCTTCCTGGCAGTCTTACAAGAATTAAAATACTAAAAAGGTTCTCTGTTACCACTCTTCTATTGAGAGAGTGTGAGAGAATTTTGGACTCATGTATGCATGGATATCTAAAGCAGACTAGTCCTTGGATTAACAAGACCGTTACCTTTTCTGCCACCTCCCAAAATATATACAATACATTTCGCATGCACACCCTTTTAGTTGCCACACAGAGGCAATCTGCTCCACCCCCACTCCCACCCTCCCCCCAAGTCATTCATTTTGTTCTACAAAAATGAAGGAAGGAAGCAGGCAGTGGTAAGAGATCTAGCCTGGCCAGATTTCTTTCATAGCTAAATCCTATGGAATCTCTCACCAAATCACGTTACCAGTCGCCCCACTGAAGTAAATGGACATGCATACAAGGATATGCAACATCTGAAAGTACACAATTTGGTCTAGTCATAGTAATAGACAAAAGGTTGAAGTCTTTATTTACCACTCTGCCCGTGTCAATTTTATATATGGTTGTGTCTTATACAAGGCTGGCTAGAAGCAGGAGGCATGCCTCTGGGCATGTACGTTCATGTGCCTTTTCAGTCTTCATCGAATTGAAAGATGTCCTATCTGATTTTACTTAAATTCCCTAAAGCTGGAGGATAAGCCTGGAAAATTTCAGTCTGACCAATGTGTTTTTCCAAGCAAAAACTGGCGTGGGTTATAATAGAACTTACGGTGATATTGGAGCTCACTTGGATTCCCATACAGGGAAGGAAGAGGCATATGGAGCTGTGCTGCTTCCCAGCACCGACCCTTTGCTCCAACAACAGTTGAACACAGAGAAAGTTCCCTTCTTGGGACCACTGCTCCTGTTCCCCACACCAAGCAGGTGAACAAGGAGCAGCCAGCAAGGGTGAGCAGAGCTGTGCTATTCTGCCCACTCAACATACTCAAGAGTACAGAAAAGCTCGTGAAAAGAGACAAGAAATAGATGTCAGGTCTACACAGAGAGTGAGGAAGTGCACAGGCAGCAAGCCCTGTTGCTGTCTGCCTTGCTTTCTGCCTACAGCACTGCCAGGCTTTGACAATGTGCATGGGGAGAAATGAACTCCAAGTATCTGCTGGGAGACTGGAATGGAGCGCATTCTGTCCTGCTCATGCTTGATGTACCCAGATGGCATGAATGAGAGCTTGGTGATGAGTGCGCTTGGGCTCATCATCTGCAGGGCATAAGTTCAGTTTAAGCTTGTCTTTGAATGTGGAACTGCATGTGAACAGACTTGAGGCACATCTGGACTTGAAAAAAGGGCTGGATCAGAGTTTCATTGGTCGTGTGGGCAATGCTTAGATGTTTGTGTGACCACCAGGCCCCAGAGCAAAGAGAACACCTGAAGATCAGACTGCAACAGGGAGACCTACCAAGCACCTGTGAGGACAAAATCCCTTAAAGGAGAAACCGTTAAAACTGCACAGAAAACGGGAATCCGGGCCACACTCATTTGTACGAATGGAAGACGCGCAGCTGAATGCCACACACTGCACTGCACAGCCTTACCTCTCCGTTTCAATAAAAGAGTTGAAATCATCAGTCGAACTGGAAGTGGCAAAAATTCAAGTGAAATTGGAATCTCCAAGGCAGCCTGCTGAGGCTGGTTACTTGAGCCACCATGTTGGCCCAAGATCCTGTTTTTGTCTTGTTGAATAAGGAAACCCATTATTGCTAACATGTGCTGCAAGAGTTCGTTAGCATTGAGGGTTCCCTCAGGAGTGGGCTAAGTGATGTGATCCCATTTTTCCCTATGAATATTTATAAGCAGACCACATTTGAGTCTATTTATTTTCTGGGATTTTTCTTCTTTTTTATGAGGTTTTCAATTTTATGTCTGAGGTTTTTATTTTCTATTTTTTTAAGGCAAGACTAATTGCGGGGGGAAGGGGGTTGTTTGGTTGTGCAATAGCAACAGCTGTTGTTTTTTTGTGCTTCATTTGGCGCTAGAGTAAAAACAGCAACTTTTTGTTTGTAATAATAACAGATGTGTATAACATTAAATGCAGTCTGTGCTAGAGATGGGAGAACGTGTTCTGAATAAATTTTCAACTCACTTGAAGTTCACGGGTTCAAAATTTACCCACAGAATCGAACTCTGCAAATGTCTTCACATGCCATGAATTTAATTCTATTAAGTTTTGCACAGTCTTGGAGCTCAAAAAAGGCTGTATGCTGTAAAACTCACCAGGCTCTCTTCTAGCAGTACAAAAAGAGGCATGTACACGACCACTGACCATTACCACAGGCTTACATTGTTAGTGGGGAATGCAAAGGCACAAGGAGAGGCAGCAAGGCGGAAAATGGTAAGGATGGGTAGTCAGAAAGGGGATGGGTCAAAGAAAGAAAGAGGTTGGAGGCTGGAAAATGGTAAGGATGGGTAGTCAGAAAGGAGATGGCACAAAGAAAGAGGCTGGAGCAGGTCTAGGGCAAGTGAATAGCAAATTAGGTAAGAAAAGTTCTAAAGAATCTCTGAAATTCAGTCTTGCCAAGTGTTGAGATTACTCCCTTTCTATAAAGTATTTAAGCATGTGTTTAAGTTTAAGCACACACGGAGGGCCTGCTAACTTCAGCAGGACTGGACACATGCTTAATAGCTTTGCTGGATGGGGGCCAGCGTGTACTGCACCTTGCAGGCTGACACTCCAGGTAACAGAGAGGGAATAGCTATGTGGACTCAGTGGTGAGAAAGTAAGACACAGAAACCACAAGCCACAAGGCTCACTAGAGCCCAAGGAAGACTGATTTTACCATAAATATGACAGGAGGGATTGAATTTGCGAGATATATTGCCTCCGCTGCAGATGAAAAGAAGCTAAGACAGACACTTCCTGTAATTACTGATACAGGATTAAACGCTCCAAAAAGAAAAGAATAAAAGAAACAGAAAAATGTGCCTATCCCTATGAAGGAAATTAAAGAAATGGCAGAAACAGTCTTCAAAAACATGTCAGCCTGCCACCAACACATTGGATAACATAAATGGTTGCACAGTATTGGAAAATCCTGCAGAATTACCACTTTGAAATCAATCCTTTCAAGAAATAATTGGCCAAAATCTATGTTGATAAATTAAATAATATTCCATCACCGAAAAAACCCATAACATCATGCAAGGAGTATTAAGACTGCATGGTAAAGCTTTTAAGTCAAGGAATAATATTGTAAGTTCCTTGTGAATCTTCAATCCCTTCACACTCAGTCGTGTGTATCATAACACAGTTTTAATGAGAGAACTTTATGTGGCCTGACACCCTAAGGGACACTAAACAGCATTTTATTCCACAGCAGTCTTCAAGAGTCAGTAGAGACTGCTTACTGCCAGAAATACTGTGAAGAGAGAAAAGAAATGGAGTTCACACCTCTACAGTTTGCAGACACAGCAGGATAACTCTGTGCATGATATCCAGACTTTCAGTATCGGAATCACTAATCTATCTTTATCTTGAATAACGTGGGGTGTTTAATTAATGTTTATAGATTTGTGACAGAATATTTTTTCAAAGAGAGTGGAGCACACATGAAAAGTAATAGATTTAAATCTATTAGCATACATTATTTGCTTTAAAATTACTTGGTGCCCACTTGGAATAGGAAAATAAATCTCACTCTTGAGTTTACATTCTTTCCCCTACTTGTCCTTCCAATCTAGCTTGAAAGAGCAGAAATGTAATGTGTACCTGCAGAGTAGGGTGGGTTTGCGTGCAGCTTACTGTAGCCTCCATTTTAAGGTGGGGAGCAGGCTGACTGGTTAGATACTGCAGGGAATGGTGCTGCAGGGTGACAAAGCTGGTCTTTTCAGCCCTAAGGAAGTGGACCTTGTCTCAGGACTCAGTATGGAGGTCTAGGGCAGTTTAGGACTCCACATTAATCTTGGAACAGATCATGTAATAGCACTGAACAAGTTCGTCACTCAGCTAGGCTGCCGTGGGACTGCAGATGGTGAATTTTTACTCACCACTACTTTCATTTTAGAAGCCACCTTAACTGATCATCTCAATGCTCGAAATTATATATGGATACAGCTGAAGTGATATATTTCACTGAAGAACTATATGAAGTCATATTAGTTATTTGATCTCAGAAGCATCTTCAATGTCTGCAATGCATCAGCACAGGGAAAACACAAAACAAAGAATTTGAAGAGACCTGAAGGGTCCAAGCTCTCACCTCCTGCTTATACTGTGAATGTCGTGAAAAAAACTGGTTGCCATGAGCCACATCAGGTTTCCAGAAAAGCAGCTCCATCTGTTCACACTTCCTAAGATGTACACAACATCTCTTGTGAGGCCCACTAACAGGAGAACTGCCCTCTGCAGTGAGTGCCAGAGGGACAGGAAAAGGATGTCCCTTCTTCTGAGGATGCAAGCGTCACTCTTGCAGCTCACTGGTATCGCAGAACAAAGAGCACTGAGGTACAGGCTCTGTATTCTACCACTGCTTCTGGCTGTCAAAAGTTCACACGTATAAAATTTTACAAACTAGAGTTTGTCATTTAAAATTTTATACCTAGGTGTCTGTGACTCATATTTTCCCCACTGGCTTCCAAGATGGAGAAGGAAACACTGAGAAGGTGTAATGCTAACGACTTGGCTCTGTCCTCTGCAGTTCTGTTCAAAGATCCGCCCCTACATGAGGTGCCATTTAGAGCTCCCTCTTCTGAAAGCTTGAGCCTTTAAAACAAAATAATTTGTCAGTAACAGAAATCCAAGAAACAAAGGCTGACTTTAGCTCGAGGTTTCAAGTAATGCTAATTTTTGAAGCAACTGATACAATTACACTACTCTTTGGGTTCACTTCAGACTTTCAAATAAAAAATACTCAGGTTGCAATCTTAGGGCAAGCAGCATGGCTTGATTGTAATAATTTGCTTTGCTTTGTCTAATTTACGTTTTCAACCAAGTATTAAGCCTCATATGCACTGAGAAACTCAAGCAAAACAACCTCCTGTGGCTTGCCTTAACAATATGCATGCTCTTGAAATTTTAACACAGTCGTCTCACCACTCTATGAAGCTATTAAATATAAGTGAAAGAGATGTTCCAGTGCAGGTACTTGGGACAGTGAAAGTTAAAGGAAGGAGGAGAAAAGGAGCACAGAGTCTTCAGAACAAGGACAGAGGTGGGAAGCCCATGTTCAGGGTAGCAGTAGCACACTTGGGGAATGCCAGTCTAAATTAATACGCCAGAGGATCCCTTCTTTCCAGACTGCATGCCCCACTGCCATGCACACACTTCCAAGAAACACTGAAAAAGATAATGCTGGAGAATAAAAGAGAAGTAAGATCTGTTCTTTTAAAAAACTCACATGAGGACAGCTGCTGACTGGAATGCACTGTTTCTTGCGACACTCTGTCTTGCCTTTCACACAAGCACAGATGGTGCAGTTCACAGAGGACCACATCTCTCCATCCTGCAAGAGGGAACATGATATAGTATCAGCTGGGGTGGCAACAAGAAGCTATTTCAGCAATGTATCATTGCACAAGAAAGGATGACTTTCCCTGTTGGCATTGTGTCATTGTTTAGTCTAAATTATTTTGAGGTATCTGTCCATGGCCAGTCAGATTAAAGACAAAGATCAAATTTAGCAGGGTTTTCTTCCCTTTGGTCCTCTAGGTCAGAAATCCATTTTTCCAAAGCTAAGCAAATAATGTTTGCATTTTTCATCAGTGTCCTGATTATTTGCATTGTTTTCTCTGCCGTATGTGTCAGATGTGATCGCACCTACCACAAATTTTCATTTAAGCTCACATAATTAGAAAAATCTGATTCATCGGGTTGAGTGACATCTTTAAGTTGTGCATGTGAAAGTATTTGATTAAGATGTCAGCATACAGTGAATTTATTCCCAGATGCAGCATCATTTTGACTTAGGGCAGGAATGGACGAATAATGAATTCTAATTTAGATTACTTACAGCACTTTCACAGATACTTGATCTGCTAAACATCTGAAAATGTTTAGAAGAGATACAGTGCTGAACTTCTCAAATGCAAAGCGGGTAAGACAGTCTATGTATGGCTCTTAAAGTATTAGGTGCAGAGCAAAATATGCCTCATGGTCTTGTCCCCACTTAGTTGGGAAGGATTGCTTGTGGAACTGCCCTGGCTCCTTTTACATAGTGTTGCATTTGCCAAGTGCGGTTCCTATAACATTCTGTCTCACCCACTTACAGTCTTGCGCTAGCCCACTTAGAGCCAAAATGTGCATGCTTTCTGTTTACAGGGCTGCTGTGAAGGAAGGGTGAGGACAGACCTGACAGGAACAGGCAGTCCAACCAGACAGCTGTGAACAATTACATGCCCACCTCAACTTGATGTTCTGACCAGAGCGAAAAACAGACTAAATCTGAAATGCCAAGGAGCCTAACTTATTCAGCACAGCATGCTTAGTCAAAGGCTGTGTCTCCCCTGTCTTTTGTTTCCAGGTTGTTAGGATTGCCTGGTGTTCCTGATGCAGCACATGTTCTTGTGGGCCTCTAATGACCGCTCTCCAAGCATCTGCTGAGGTACCAGCACATATCACAGCTGACTGCAGGTACGCTGATTTTTTTGCCTCACAGCTGTTTTTCCACAGGGTGCACATTCACTGTGCCCATTCTACCTGTGTCAGACCATTAAATTCAACAGAGCGAATGCTGGATTTGCCTTTTTGCACACGAGGCCAGAAATGGGTGTACTGTCTCGTTATTTTTTCTTACTCCATATAATACTTAGTAATATAATAAAATCTTCACAAGAAGCAGAATATTTTAGTTGGGTGCCTAAGAAGCAGACCTTTGTTCCTGAAGCACAATAGCACCAGTGTGAAAGTGCCAATCAGATGGAGTATAGTCTCAGCATACAGTAGGTTCACATGTAATTTCCAGAATAAACACTTCAGCTATGTACACAAAAGATGGAATAAATGGGAAGCAATTCTGGCTGAGCAAACCAAGTATTCACAGAGGATTTAACATTTGATCTGATTCAAGGGTCTTTTAATTCACAGATGGCCCATGAGGTGACAGAATCTTTTTCTGACACCGTGTGAAAAAAAGCCGCACCACTTGGAAAAACAAGCAGGGTCTCAGCAATAGCAGAAGTGTTCTACAGGGAATCCCTTGTGATTTGAAAACATTGGGTGAGAGTGCAGTAGGTAACAGTTATTACATGGCTATCCCAACATGAGATATCAGGAGTGCTGTCCTTAGCAGAGACGTGAAACGTAATAAATCAAGTTGAGTAACTTTGAGCCATGACGAACTTCACACAACTCCTGTTGGCTCAGCTATGGAAGAGACTCTTTAGCTCAGCAGATAAAGCCTATGTACCACTCAGAATATCTTCTCCGTGAACATCAGTGTTTGTCTGGGAAAGCAGAGTGCTACTATCTCTTACTAAAAACACGTTACTTGTCATGAAACAGTAGCTTGAATCTCTGCATACGGAGAGGGAGACAACATGTCACATCAAGGAGGAACTAAGCTTTAACTGCTGTGTATCACAGAATTTACACAAACTCAGAAAAAAAATAGTAGATGGGAAATTCTGCAAAGCTGTGCCTCTGAGTTGTTCCATCATCAACCAGGATGGTGAGAACTCTGCTAAAAAACATGCCATAATATTAACTTACAGGACACTCACATTGTTTCAGCTGTTACAATGGCATCTATTCTTCAGCCACACCTGAAACTTTACCTGGAAGATCTTATTGCCAAACTTGCACACTTTCACTTCCTCGGGAGAGATATATGAGACACACTCCTTGCAGCACTGGTCTTTGTTTTTATTGCATTCACCAGGAAGTAAGCACCTTTTCTTACATATCACTGTTGAATCCTAGGTAAAAGGACAAAAGGAAATAATTAAATCATCACCAAGATGTTTGTGCTCCTGTGTGTCCTTACCACAGCATTTCTACTTGCTCAGTCATTGCATCCACCCAAGCTACAGCCCTTACTGCTTTGAATAGGTCAGCTCAGAAAATAAAAGTTATTTACTGGATTAAGGGAATCTTTTATGGTCTGTGAAGCTAAAGCTCAGCTTGTACTTCTGTTGGCCTGCAAAATCTTACCGATTTGGTGACACTTTAATTTATTTGTGCCTGGGTGCAAAAGTGCAAGTGGTCACAGTATGTTAGAGGGACTAAAAAAAAAACACTGCCCTTCGGCAGAGATGTAGTAATTCACCATTTAGAAACTCCTCTCCCATTGTAATGCAAACTTGAAGAGGATCACATAATCCAAGAAACTTCATTTTGAATCACAGAGTGAGGCATCATGTCTCAGCTGAGGCAGTCAGTAATTTTTTAAACTTTCCTAGCACAACGGCAAGCGCTCTTCAGATCAGGTTCTTGGGGACCACACAAGATGCCAAAGAACAACAGTATCAGGGCTTACAGTTCCACAGCCCTACAAATTACTGCCAGGCCAGACAATCAGTAGCACACGATACCAAAGCACTATGGACTTACCTTGCATGTACACATTGTGCAGTTGTCATAAATAAATGAGGACCCGTTATCATACACATTACTGTGAAAGAGGCAGCTTCCAAATGGGAGGTCAAACACTTTCCTCTGTCCTGAATATAAATAAACAGTAATAGAAAAAGAATGTGATTGAAAAGCTGCCATATTGTCAACAAAAATAGTAGGGCTTGTTGTCACCAGACCAAATTCATGTGAAATGTGTCATTTGCTATGTGTTTCCATTTTGGTGTGAAAAAAATACGTACTTTTAACAGTTCACTGTTCTTCTGCACACATTCATCTGTACAAACGCTGCCGTGGGAGGGAATATAAATATGATTTGTGGCATGTTTATATTGGAAAAATCTTTCTTCTCCTTCTCATCATAAAGTGCACAGTGCAGCTAAAGGAATAAAAAGCACCTACCCTGCAAACTCTTAGGGTAGGTACACTTGAACTAGTTTAAACAGCCTTTAGTTTAATGCAACAACTTATCAAATAAAGCAGCCTTAACTGGTTTCAGCATATCTGCCTCAGGGGTTCACAGCAGCCAAATTAAATCAACTCAGTGACACTGATGCAAAGAAAACAGAGGTGTTGTCCAGTCTCATTAAGACAGCTTGGTGTGCCATGTTCACACAAGGTTGCAAGAAATACAGGCATTTGCATCATTTATGAGCAGAGTGAGGGCAGCACAAGATATTTAGTTTCAATAACCGATAGAACATTTGGGTTTCATGAGAGCGAGGCAAGGTATAGAGCACTACACAGGGAATGCAGCATCAATATCAAATCCTTCCTGAAGTCCTGCAATCCTGCAAGCACTTTCAGATCCAAGATGCAACACACTTTGTGGTTCTGCAAGCTTCTGCCATTCCTCAGCTGCTTTCCTAGTAGGTTATTTTAAACAAGTGGTCAATATGATACATAAACATGAGCTGTTTACAAAAATGCTATACTTCTCTTCCTGGTTTTGAATACCCTCCCCTGTTTAATTTTAGTGCCAGCCAACTAGTAAGTTCTTTTATGAGTGGCTGCCAGTCTCCCGGCTTATCATTTCTGAGGTCTGATGTTAAATAGGCATCAGTTCCGTGGTCGGGAATGGCCACTGTAAGTATATACAAGAAGTCACTAAGTACTAGGTCAATACTTCAGAGCTCTCAAACCATCAGGTCTTGGCACACTGTAATTCCTTCCCTTTCCAATAATTCTTGGTAAATGTAGAACAGCTTAGAAGAAGAAGGTTCCATTTTCCTGTGAGATATAAGCGAACAAAAGGATAAGCACACAGCAAAATCCATTGGATTAGCCTTGAGTTTTTGCAAATCTACTGCTAAAATAACTATTAAACAAAAGTGAAGAAATAATTGCTGTTGTCCAGGTAGACACAATTTGAATATCTCTCTCTTGCAAATTAGTTACCTTGGACTAATCCGTGCTTGCATAACCAGCCTTCCTTTTACTGGATGTGCATCTTTCTGAAAAGGCTTAATTTCTGCTGCAGGACTGACATATGACATCGGTTGAGGATACTCAGTAGCCCTAAGAGGAACTGCTCTACATTCGTGCACCACTTATGGACAAAGTGTAGCCATAGTCCCGCCTATAACTACACTTCTATTGCTCTACATTGGGCTAGGACTTCAACTGCATAACTTATGTCAACGAGTGAACAAAAGTCCAGTTCTCTCTCACACCCTCTTTCCATGCCTTGCAAACCACCCAGCACAATTCTGGGTGGCCAACTCAGTTCAAATAGTTGGTAAAAAACCACTGACAAAGGAGCTACCACTTGAAAAGATGTGGTGGTGAAGATATTGGTTTAATGGTCAGCTTTGTTGGCTCACAACCGCTAGTTAAACTAATAATTCAAGTCCCAGTAGAGTTCGCTGCATTCTTCTATGCTATATACGCTGAGTATCAGGAATTCAATTGCAGGGAGGTCCTCCACATGATACTTTAAAAACCATGTCTCAGCATCCCTGAAAACGTTTCACATTCCCGACTGCTATGCAGTGTGCTAGACATCCCTCGGCTCTACCTCCACTCCAAAACTTTCAATGCCAGACATTGTCTGTTCACAGGTATACGACCTGTTTTAGAGTGAAGACCATATAAAATGAAAATCATTATTATTAGTGAACTGATTTACAGACATTTCTAAGAGGGGGAAAAAAGAACCTGTAGAAAAAACCCTATGAAGCAGTCAAAAAATAAAGCTGGGTTTTGAATGCCTAGATCAAGGAGAGGAAGACTCAGGTGGGAAAAGCATGGGGTGAGGAGAGCAAGGGGAGTTTACAGAAGGAAAGTAAAAATGTCCTCAGCCAAAATTGAAACTCAGCGTTTGGGCTGTTCTCCTGTCCATTTCATTCCTCTACTGTATTACACTCTGGTGCTGTGGTTAAATGTTCCAGGCAGACATTTATCTGTAGCACTTCTCAATTAGCAAATTGTTTCAAGGAGTCAAAAATGTTGAGTATTATGAGAAGCTGGAGCTTGCTGTCTCCAAGGCTAGATCTCTCTGTACCCCTAACCTAGCCCTGGAAAAAGACTTTGGATAGTAGTAAAGATATGGTCAAAATGACAAAAAGTTTCTGTTGAAGAACTGGGAACCAACAGCTCTGAAAATTTTCCAAACCTAGTCATAACCTCATAGACCAAATTAAAGCTAATTTATTTGGTAGGATGTAAGTGCTCCTTGTTTATGAACTGAAGGGACACGTGCTGAGAAACATTAACCTGTGAGATCTGTGGACATGGTAAGAGCAAAATAAGGACTCTTAAAAGTCACTGCCTTCCTTGGAATGACTTGGAAGAACTAGCCCTTCTTAGATGCCTCCAACTTCGTCTTTTAAAATACTTTGGAAAGATGTAATTGAAAATATTCCTGGCTTAAACTGTGATTCCACCTTAAGGCGGCAACCATAAGGCAGACTCCTGAGTTCCTGGCCGCTCTGACAACAGCTTCTAAGAATGCAATTTCAGTCCAGAAGTTTCCCCTGACCTGCATTTCCTCAAAACCAAGAATGCAAATGCACACTTGAATTAAAAATATGAGAGGGCGAGGCGCTTTTCTTGTGGCAAATTCCAACAAAACAATTTGTCCCGCCTCAACCTCCTTTGTAAAACATGTGTAATGAAGGTTGGAAACATCTCCATGTTTGTGTCTCTAAGCAAGCCAACTGGTCCATGCTCAAATGCTCATCTGCAGCTGCTTGCTGAGTACCACACATCACTGACCCCAAGTACCTGAGTAAACCTGCAGCTTATAAACTCCACTGAGCAATACTGTCTCTTCCACCTCCCAGAATTTACCAGTCTTGTAGAATACCAGTATGCAAGATGCTATGCAAAACCATATAATATTAACTACAAAATTCTCAGGGGAAAAAAACCACTCACCTAAGCATTTGGGGCAACACTGCCCAGCAGGAATGTGACTCAGGTGCTGGGGACATGAAAGAATGGGGCAGACTTCTTGGACGCACTGTGTCCTGCCACCCTGAAGGAAAACAGGCTCAGTTAGGAAAAAAATAAAGCCAAACATCAAGCAGACGTGTATACACCCACATAGACTTGTAACAAGTCTTGAAAAGCCCTAGCCAAAGTAGTATTTGCCAACACAAATTTCTGCTTGCATCAGGCATACAAGGAACGTGTACAACTGTGCTTCAACACTTTCTATATTGCTTGCAGATACCTTGGATTATTCATATTTTTTCATTCTCTCAAGCAATGAATGTAATAGTTGAAGAAACACTTTCTTCCTATCTTATTTCTTGGTGTGGATATGACAAAACCAGGGAGAATAAAATCATTATCCATGAACGTTTCCGGACGTTCAAAAAATTCGTGAGCAATTTTTTTTTACATTATTCTTCACCTCCTGTGCCGTGCCCTTCTAGGCTTGTCTGGGACAGGGATTAAGTGCTGAAGCCAGATGAGAGCAGGTGTTCTTCCACTATGTCCATGACCTCAGAAACCAAATAAGCCAAAATCACATTCTTGTTAGCCTCTGACTCCAACTATGCAAAAACCCAGAAGGTCTGCTTTCTTCAGAGGACTAAAAACCAAGAGGGTATATGAAACTTTGAGAGTGAATGTGGCAAAAAAAAGGAAAAAATAAGCAACCTGGACTGGATATATCCTGGTGTATCAACGAATATCAGAAACAGAGGCAGGCAAAAAGCACAGCAGGGACAAAAGCACAGAATATATGTCTAAGATTAAGTCAGTCAAAAGAGATCTTTGTTCTCATCCTGCTCTGTTGCCTGATTACTTCACTGTACTTATAGAATACTGTGTTTAGCCCTCTACCAACACATGCTCCACATGCTCATGAGGGGTCCAGGTTGTTAAACTTTAAAAATCAGTCCACCTTTGCCTTATCAAAAGAAGTCATCCTTTTCATCTAACCGCCCTGCCTTATTTATCACTCAGAGCTGCAGGCTCATCCCAGCAATAAGGTTCATGTTCCTGGATGCTGTGCTGGAAGTCTTGTGAACAGTCTCCTCCCACCTACATGCTGGATGCCTCTCAGGGCTCTCTGGGGAAAGATGGAAAAAGCTGTTCATTTTGAAGAGCTCTGTGCCTGAAATGATGGTATGCCATTCCACTCCTAATGGCCTCAGTGAATCATGTAAAAAGCTTTTACATACGGGCAGACCCACATACACACTATTGTACAGAAAATAATGTACTGACTGTACCCCCATTCTGTAATAAGTTTTCAGGCCCATGGGGCCACCAAGGCATCCTGAATGCACATGGCTAAGGACTGGTCGTAATTCTTTTACCGCGGCATGCAGGAACACAGAGTTTATTGTAGACTGAAATGACTGTTCTAAATTAAGGGTCAGACCAGAAACTTGACAAAATGAAATGAATTCTTCACTGATGTTCCTTATGATGCTCAGGGAATAGCTCTGTGAGAAGAGACACAGGTGCAGAATGAAAGAGAAAAATACCAAAGAAGGGCTCTCTGAAGCACTGCTGTCATTCAGCCCAGGGAAAAAGGCTAAAAGAAGACAAAGTTCAAATCTCGGTGACAATTCAGCAAATGCGAAAGTCGGGCATGGAGCCCTCAGCCAGCCTGATGACAGGATCAGGGATACACCCCTGGAAGATAAAGCAATGCTCCAACACATGGTGAGCACAAGTCCTTTCTTGCAACCTTGCTTCTGTATTTAATACTCACATATCCTATGCCTCTGTGGAACTGCTCTGGAGTCTTGCTTCTATGACAGATTACATCAAAGCTCGGGCTTAGCACTTTATTGAGACATTGCCTTTGCAGCCTGTTGTATAGATTTTTTTTTTAAATCAAAATGCCATGGATAACATGAAATATTTCTTCATTTCAGCCTTTTGCTTACAGGTCGTTTTTTACACTTTGTATTGGCCCCTGCTCTGCACAAAACTAAGTCCAGTTCCATCTCTCTCTTTACTCCACTGCTACTCTTGCTTCCAGCTGGAATGCTGCTTCTTACCAAGAAACCATTTTCTAACTTGTTGCTGTCCCAGATAGGCTCTTCCAGGCTTGAATATCATTCTAGGGCGCAAGTTCAAAAACAGTCTGAAACAGATCAACCTGTACCGTTTAAAGTGAGAATAATTCTACTTGCCCTACAGAGCTTAGACAGATAGCTCATTGGGTATTATAAGGAAATGTCAAAATCTACACAATATTTCTATTTTCTTAAAAGCCTCAGTCACTGCATTTCAAAACTCAAAAAGCATTCAGAATACCAGCTTTCAAAGTCACATCAGCTAGAGCTGCCAGTGCTTTAAATTACATGGAATAGAGCCATGCAGATAAAACATTGCAACAAAAGTTCAATTAAAATTCAAGGAAAAAAATAACTCCAGAGAGAAGAAAGGTTGGCTTTGGATGGCCTAAGCCAGGGTGGAAACTGCACAGTAAACACCTTGCCTCCTCCACCTCCGAATTACATCTACAGCTTTTAGCTCACATTTCCGTGTTAAGCATAGCTTCTCCGAGGCAGCCAGAATATTCCAGGTCCAAAGCAACACCTTCCAGTAAAACCAAACCTGAATGGGCAGCCAGCACAGACCAATAAAGTACAAGTGACATCTGCTTCCTGTGAGAAATGCCATTCCAGAGCTAGGCAAATAAATCCTTAAGCGATAGTTACGTGAAGCCTTAATCAGGGGATGCTCCTGCAGTCCACAGTCCTCTGGAGGTAATCGATTTTGTAAGAAATCTACAGTCTACAATGAAAAGATTCATTTTCTACCTCAGAGACAAAAAAAAACACTGTAACTCCTGCTGCCACCTCATGCCTGCAAAACAAAGCAAGAGGCTCCCTGGCATCGGCTCAGAGGGCAGTATGGATTGAGGTATCATCTCATCTCAGTAGCTTCCTCAAGAGACATAAGAGCGGGGAAGATGAAACAGCACTTCCTAACTCTCCCACGAGAGGTCTATCTTTGAGAAAGACAGACAACGAGACTTTCCTAAAACAAAAGCATGGAGCTAGTCTACCTACCCATCCATCCGCTTCTGCTAAGCTCCTGCCTCAATTATGATACTTCACTGTTCCATAAGGACACAAGAGACTTGGCAGAGTTGAGACACATACCCATCCAGGCTGCGGCTGACTTTGCTGGAGACACCGGATGAAGTATAGAGCGCAGTTTCAGTGCAGGCTACCCACATGCGCGGTGCTCAGCATGTATGCAGCCTGTGTGATAGGACAGAGCGGGAGAAAAATGTCCGCAGAAAAAGAAGGCTATCCAAAAACTCTCTAAAGGTTGGGAGCCTGCTGCAATTAATCTCCAAGAGCCTTGGGCTTCATCTACCACGAGGGTGAGAATAGTGACCATCAACAGCAGAGCTGCCCTTGTCATAACCAGATTTTGAAAGCACTCATGAAATCTCAGGAGAACATACGTTTCCATACTCCCAGCTTGTTTGCTACTGGTAATGAGCATTTCTAAATAATATTTTATACACCTGTTCTTTAATGTTAAAGGTTAACTTCAGTATTATCAAGAACTGTGTTTCTTGTAGGCATCTCATTTTCCATTTCACTTTCAGGCTTTGTCTCTGTGCTTTAGTGAAGCTATAAATCATCTAAAAATGATTCCTCCCTAGTTTTGCCCTGTGTTCACCTTGCGCTTGAAAGGCTCTGCTAAGCCTCCAACGGAAGTAAAAATTCCATTGATTTTGTAGAATATTTTGTCTAAGTGCTGGCATTAGGCTTCAGCCCACAGTGGTTTACATTTATTTTTAACTTCAATTCTAGAAGAAGAGGGAAAGGTTTAATTTTCTACCAGCGAGGCTATCCTTACAGGGAAAAAAACCTATAAAGAAATACCAAAATTACATTTCTCTCAACTCCAGGATAGATACTCGAGACATTTAGTTAGAGCAAGGTCAGACACACACTGTAGCCTCGGCAGGGGTTGCTGTAAGAACTAAGACAGATGTTCAAGGTTGTCTTCAGCTATGAACAAAGATTTAACGCCACCAGGATGAAAAACACCTTTGAAAGTTCAACAGGGTCACTACTGAGCAAGATTGCCCCATGCCAGTGGCAAGAGATGCCAAACAAACACACAACTGTACGAATGTTTGTCTTCAACCGCTCTAGCACAGTGCAGGAGACTACAGCCACTGTGAACATGTTAAGAGATGTTATCATTTTGGTGTCAGCAATGGCATAAAGGCAATGAATAGAAATCTGCTGATAAAGAGACAGACGTATCATTCGAGATTCAGATAATGATGAGTATTACCATTCTGGAAAAAAAAGATTAAGGCATACCAGGACTCCTATTTACTAGAGCACATTTGCTGATGTGTATAAGGCTTCCTACATGAATAGGACAGTATATTGGTTTGCATACACTGTTGGTCACCAGGAGCTCTGACTGACATGTTAACTACTGTGTGTCACTAAAGACTTCCACTACCTCCCAAATGTGTACTAAATATATAAAACAGGTCAGCAACATGTACTATGCAAACAGCTTCAAAACACCCCTGGAATCACATGCTTGTAAACCCGTACCTTGAGTTTACACTCAGATGTACAGTCCCTGATGTGTCGTGTAAGTAGACTTCAGGCACAAAAATGAGAGGATACCATATTTAGAGTGTGGTTTTAATCTTGAAAATAAAATAGGTGTTCTCTCCCAAATCAGATGAAAGATACTTCGGTTCTTCTAAGAATGCTGGTACGGTATGAGGCAGACAGCCTCTGTGAGTAACTTCTCCCTTACACAGTATTTCTGGGTCCCTGAAACAGCCAGGTCATGCACAGTGAGAGCTCTCTGGAAGGGTCACGGGAGGGACAAGGTTTTTAGGAAATGCACAAAGTAGCAAACAGTTCTCAGCATAAAAGCAAACAGCACATCAATCAGTTCAGCAATCAGACAGACAGACAAGCCAGAGCTTCCCACATCCCTACAGCCTGATCTATTGTCTAGACTAGGATTTTTTAAATACCTTTTTAGAAAGTATTGGATAAAATTCAGAATAGAGAGCCTGAGCTTCAGTTCAAAATGACAGGTATTTATACTGTCTCGTGTATGCTAGGTTTTTAAACTCTGGATCTAGATCTCAAACCCTATTTGCTGAGATATCACTGCTATGGGAAGGCTTTAGAAAGTGGTGCTAGTGACAGTCTGAAGTGGTGTCCTAAGAACTGCATGTGCAGCAAATGCTCTAAAGAGCTCACCTTCATTTTAATACCAGATCATGCAGATTAGTGTGGATATAAACTATTGTCTTAAATGTCTTAAAAATTACCTAAAATCTATGCAGATAAGAAACAGTAAGCTGAAAGTTTCTTATGAATAAATTTCTACAGCAAACTGTGGGGCAAAGTAAAGGCACTATTCTTAAACTATGCTTTCCCACTGTTACCTCTCAGTCTGATGCAAAGGCATTCCTTGACACAGCCAAAAGAAGTCCAAAGAAATCCATCAATTTCTAGCAGGTAAGACTTTGACTCTACCACCTCTCCCTCCATGTGTACCCTTATCATACAAGTAGTTAGGTGTACTGCTTGTGTCATCAACAAGCTGTATTAATAAGAAAGTTTGACTAGTTGTCTCCAACTAACTTAAATTCATGTCCCTAAGTTCCTAGCAAATTGCAAGTGCAGTTGGCAAAGTGTCACAGAGTTAGAACACCTTGACCTAATACCAGGAACTGAAAAGTCTCCCTCTTTTGGAAGTTCATCTTTATGTGGTTGTATACAGCTGCTAAGATATTAACTAAATTATCTATTAGTTAGTAATTTAGTTAGTAAATTGTCTATTAGTTACTAATTATCTATTAGTTAGTAATCACAGAGTTAGAATACCTTGACCTAATACCAGGAAGCAAAAAGCCTCCCTCTTTTGGAAGTTAATCTGTACGTGGTCATATACAGCTGCTAAGATATTAACTAAATTATCTATTAGTTAGTAATTTAGTTAGTAAATTGTCTATTAGTTACTAATTATTTATTAGTAATCACAGAGTCAGAACACTTCGACCTAACACCAGGAACCAAAAAGCCTCCCTCTTTTGGAAGTTAATCTGTATGTGGTTGTATACAACTGCTAAGATATTAACTAAATTATCTATTAGTTATTAATTTAGGGTAGGAGGAAGCCTCTGAATACTGTTATGCTTTCCATCAACTAAATACCATGTGCACAAAGTGACTTTCTTCTTGCCACCTATTCCACTTCTTGACAGCCACGTTTCCTGGGATTGCTTAGATGAAGAAAACAAATTTTCTCTTATTCAGAGGGAAGTGGTGTGCTGTGTTTGTTTGCTGAAATATCACAGCATCCTCCTAGAGAGTGAAGTATGCTGTTCTGGCGTATAGCTCTCGACTTTGAAATCGGACTGCTGGGGAGCTGCTGGTCCTGGCTCTTTCAAGTTTCAAAACACAATTTGCACCGACTCTCCTGTCAGAGGACGTGAAGGACCAGGGTATTTTTACTTCCTTGGGTGAAAGGGAAAACTCTGGAAAATGAGATTTTGGGTTTCACAGTAGCTTGCTTTAAGTATGCACAGACAGAGACACTGCTAAAATTTCACAGTTGCTGGAACTGCAGAAGGGCTCCTCAGGGAAGGTCACACAGCGCTCTGCTCTCAGCTGGGACACTCAGCGCAAGCAGCACTTGGTCATATTTCTCTGGTCTAACAGTGCTGTGTAGAAGTGTTGCTGGGATTATGTTGCATCTGGCTTCACAATCCGGCTGAAATCATATCGTTTGCTGACCCAACAGCCTAGCTGCAGAGTCTAGCAGCTGAACAGCCAGAAGCCCTCTCCCCTCCAGGGCTTACACACTGAGCTCTTGGCTCTGTTGAAAGTGATGTTGTAAATAGCCCCTCTTCACTTGGAAGCCTTCAAAGGTTTCATTGCAGTGTGTACTTTCACCCTTTCAAGCCGATTTCCTACGGAAAGCAGGCTTATGCAGGCACAAACCAGGCACACCTGTAGCTTATGAATCCCTGATCAGTTCCAGCCACAATTAGACCACAAATGGTCAAGAGACTCCTCTGAAAAAGGTATGTAGAGATAAAATAGCAAAAATGAAAATGATATTAAGATCTCAAGGACGTTCAGTTTCTACAAGTTTTGTCAAAGCCAGACTGCTGCAGAGAGTAGGGAGCCCCCAATTTCTTTCCCAGGAGGGACACCAGAAAGCATCCCACAGTGTTAGGCAGCAGCTGGCCATCCAGGCAGCATCTCACAATCACAGAAGGGTCGGGGTTGGAAGGGACCTCTGTGGGTCACCCAGTCCAACCCCCCTGCCGAAGCAGGGTCACCTACAGCAGGCTGCACAGGACCTTGTCC
>Ga0065711_1032629_pt1 | contig 26995 bp, 15 predicted proteins | sample Hoacrofraction12_FD_59098 | JGI IMG/M metagenome (GOLD analysis project Ga0065711, IMG submission 59098) | Hoatzin crop microbial communities from Cojedes, Venezuela - Epithelial fraction 12 v2 (version 2) | ecosystem: Host-associated > Birds > Digestive system > Esophagus > Crop | place... | reverse complement strand
CGTCTGTCTCGCAAGCAGTCCTTGTGAGCTACATTTGAGCCACAGCAGTCCTTGTTAGCAAGATTACAAAGAACAGAACTAAACTGAGTAACAGTGTTTAACTCTTACTTTAACATAGATGCAAAATTATATAACAAAATTAAACTAAAGCTATAGCAAAATCGAACTAATTGTCAGTTCCCCACATCAAAACACATCTAATGTTGCTCTATGAAAGACAAGAACAATTTACTTTCAGTTGCTTTCTTATGACAGTTCTCTCTTTAACCAGCCGTGGGTGAAACACGCAGTAACTTCACACACAGAAAAACGATTTTCCACAAAGTTTCAACAAGTTTCATCATTCTACTACTGTCAGAGGAGGATAAAAGGGGTGCTATGGTAACATCAATAAAAAGAGCAAAGTTTGGCATATAACAGGAACCCAGAGCAATTCATTCTAAATGCATTGCTATTTCATATTTTTCCTTTCTGTTCCACCTATCTATGATTACGGAAAAGCCTTTCATGGTTCTGGAAGAAAGAATACTACAGTGTTGGTTTGTGAATCTAACGTTCAGAACTTCCATGCTTATTCTTTGGGATTAAATACAGCACATACATCTCTGTGTCATCCCTACCATGTGAATTGTGGGAGGTTCAATCCAGTTATCCAGTTTGGGGACTTCAGAAGCCTTTTGAAACCTCAGGTATAACTGACAGTTTCTTTTTTTTTCCCCTGAGGAGTCACCATCAATGAAGTCCGTGAACAGAAAATTGTCTTGCTACTGCTCCAGAATGAGTTCTTCTTAGTATCAGTAACATGAGTTATTTTTAGACTTTCATAGTATCTATAAAATTAAACTTGTATCAACTCAAATTGTCAGCCTTGTGTTTTGAACAAAAATGCAATAATCTTTCCAGAGAAGAATGGCACAACAGTGTCAAATCTTTATCAAACATTGAGATGTGCAGTGTGTTCACTATCAATATTCTCAAAATTGTAGACTGTATAAGTGATCATATTAAATTAAAATATTACTTACCATTTAGTTTGTTATAAAAGTCTTTGAGCAATAGATAAGCAGCTTATCAGTGAACAAGTCTAATCTGTATTTTAGCACAGCACTGGAACAGGCTGTTTGAAGTGAGCTGTGGTTATAACTCCAAACATGTTGTTCCACCTTCCTTTTAAACTTTTCTAAACAAGAAATTTTTCTGGCAACCTAATCCCATTTTAAGAATCTGTGAGAGATTATTTTCAACTGGAAAGTAACACTGTGTACCTCTGGTACAGTCAACTAACTGTAAATCCAGAAGTAAAACAACTGTCTTCCATGAAGCAGGCCTAGACACAACAAAAACCCTGGTAGCAACCAGGGAACTATTTTCACTACCAACTGCTTTCCTTTCCAGATTATTAGGAAAAGCAGTCAGCACCCAGTATCCCTGTAGGAGCTAGAAATCTACTGTGATGAAGAGAATCCACTTTTTCTCTTAAAGCAATGCTATGGGTACAAGTGAAGCAACGACACTTTGAGTTTTGTAAACAAGCTAACAAGAAGCTAGAAAAAGTGTCTGCCACTACTGCATAGCTGCTTACATTTTGGATTCCCAGCAGCCAGAGTTCAAATGAGACAAAGACATAGAAACAGCTCTTTTAGATGATTTTTGTATTTCGATAGAAAAAAGGAAGTGTGTTCATTCTTCATATGCTGGGTGTCCCTTACGTATGGCAAACCTGTTTCTCAGTCCTTTTCAGTTTCCAGCAGACTGTGGGACACAGTGAAAGCACTAGAATAGCATAGCTCTTTGCACTTTAGTGGGGGCAAGAATAAATAGGCATGCAAAACTGCTATTTCCTTTCAACTGTGAATGCTGAGTTGTGCAGTCTTCTCTATTGCAGAGATCATGGTTGCTACAGATATGCAGATATACTGTGGCAAGGTAAGTAAATGGTAATACAAGTAATATGTAGCTCAAGGAAGGATAAAATACACTCTCTCCATTCAATTCAGTCCAAACAAAGGCAGTGGTGTCAGAAACATCAAAAGTGGTTTTGAATTTCTGGCACTAATAATTTCTCACATTATTAGTCATACCTACCCTCTGATTACTTAACAAAAATAATACAAAATGAAAACAATGCCTACCTTCTATGCATTTGGTGGCAGATGTGGCTCCTGTTATCACAAGATGTATTTGTCATCTCTAGGGCACTGGCTATGGCTTCTCACTGACCCTTGCTGTCATCCCAGACCATGATGAATTCGAAGTATATTCCAGTGAACATAATGCAACAAAAGCAAAACTGGTGGAATATAAAAGTCAGTTGGCTATTATCTCCAGTAATAATGTTATGGACTTTGATAAAGCTCCAGCAAGTATGAAATGCAACTGCCTGTTTTCTCTGTAGCAAAAATCACTGTGAATAATTTATGCAGGTGTTTCATTTTCTCTTGGCTACTTTCTATTTACTTCGTTTTGAAAATAATGTTTGTGTAGGGTAGTGTTTCCAGTTGTTTCATGGGATTAGTAATCAAAAACACTCCTTGACAGAGATGTTTTGCAACAACCGCAGTATGCTTGATCAGTAAAATAGGGGTAGGCTTAAAAGTGATGAAGGCAGAAATTCCATAGCAGCTGAACATGTACTAGATTACTCGTTTCTGAAACAAAAATGGCTCAGGTTTTCTCACACAAACAAATGTAAAAGTATTTATTTAACTTTTTCTTAAAATGATTTTTCAGATTCAAAACCACAACTCAGAGAAACATAGACAATACACTAAGAATAGGGTGGAATAGTCAAGCTAGTCACAGAATCACAGAATCACAGAATCACAGAATCACAGAATGTTCGGGGTTGGAAGGGACCTCTGTGGGTCACCTAGTCCAACCCCTCTGCTTAAGCAGGGTCTTACTCATCTTAGAAAAATAGGAGAGAGAGACTGAGAAAGAGACTCTTAAGGTCATTTACATTTTTAATGCTTTGGAGGTGTACAAACAGGTATTTAATGAAACACATTAGATCATCTGGATGATAAAAACAGTTATTATTATTTGGCAGAAGGTAGAAAAAATAGATAAAGAGATATTCTGCTCTGGTAATTGGTAATAGGGGATCTTTCACTGTCAATCTGTTCTTATGTAATGCAAAAAAATAAATACATTGTTAGTCATTAAAGTGAACTAAAATCATTCAGAACAGGTATGCCAGAGAACACAGCTACTTCAGTTAGACTCAGTTAGATAGAAATCTGGAGAATTTCTGATTCTAAGGCTTCTCTCTATTGCTTTTCTTTTTTTTTCTTTCATTGGATTTTTGTGTGCATGCGTGTGCAGTCAACCTATGTCTGTGTAAAAAGTAATAATTGCTGCCCATAAAGGGAACAAGAAATCCTAGATTCAAACTCAGGGCTCCTTTTCTTCACTAAAACAAGGTTACCAGGCATCAGACTAATTAAATCATATCTCAGTTCACTCTTTCTTGTCGTTGTGCTGCCTTTATGCCTTTACTAAGATTGATCTCTTCAATCAAAGCCTACAACTCATGAAACATTTTTAGTCAATAAAGCTCCAGAGTGAAGAAAATGTGGATACTTTTCTCTAGCTTGATCTTTCCAAATGGGTCCCTAAATGCAGGTAACCTGCTGCTCAGAAGGAAAAGACATCCGATGTCCCAGAACAGTAAAATAAACAAAATTCTTGTGTCTGACAAGTGTATGCTAAAATCTCTCCCATTCACAACTTCCTCATCATCTTTTTACACTGGCACTGGGACCATTTTATCTGGAATGAATTTTGCCTGTGACTTAGAACTGGGTTTAAATCTATCCAGATCAATCCAACAAGCTGTTGTGCCTACAGGTATGGTGTGTTTACATGGGAAGTGCTGTTTCAGAACCAGCTAAAGGCATATGCAAAAAAATGAGATAATTTGCTTGGGGAAGACAAATGCCCACGGCCCTGCTGCATTGCCCATGCCAGGACTCTGGAAGGATCGGCCACCCATTGCTGATGCGGAGGGGCAATGCTGCAGCCCCCGTGATGACCACCAGCCCCACGATGGCAAGCCAAGGCAACTGGACAGTGCTTGGCTCCCTCACTCCCAATACATATCCTGGACAGACCCCCACTCTTCCCCACAGTGAGTTAGCAAAATTCAGCTTTACCTACACTGCTGAGAAATCTTGTGATGGCTTTGTCTTACTTTAACACAGAATTTGTGTACAGGAGCACGGGAGATTGAGGAGGATCTATCTGCTCTCCTTAACTAAGCTGAGTCAGAATGAAGTAGTGTGAAGCTAATTAACTTCATCTGTATTTAGGTGTCATCACTTTCATCTGCAGAAACTCTTGCAGTCTCAGAGCTACAGAATAAAGCAACAAGAAGTAGATTTCATTATTAAATAACAAATCTCAAATAACTTTGTAAGTAAAAAAAAGTGAGAATAAAAAAGAAAAGGAAAGAAGATAAAATGATTGTAAAAAACATTGTAGTGTTCCAGAAAAAGAGGGTTTTTTCTTGCTAGCTCTTGTGATGTTTAACATTAGTCTCACAATACTTTGTATTTTCCTTACGATGCCAGCTGCTGGGATCAATGTAACATTTTTTTCATAATGCATTTTTTAAGGAAGCGGATATGGAGGGTGCATGAATGAAGTGTATACATGAGGTTTAGATATTGTCTGTTAATGTATTCAGAGCCTGAAAAAGATCACTCTCTGGAACAGAATTTTGTTTTCTCAGGGAATCGAAGTCCTCAGTTTACAAGTCAAAACTGAGATACAGCATTTTTTTTTTACTGTTTCAAAATGAAAATATTGCTCTCTGTGTTTGGAGAGCCACTTAGAAAGCACCAGTTAGAGAGGATAATGGAAAACTCTTTTAGAGTTCCCTTGACCAAAGTAATGTCCAAAGACAGCTTACCTTCCTAGATCTCCTGTGCATATTTCATTTACATAGGAAGTACAATCACATGTCAAAGTAATTTTGCCATTGATAAATATATATATATATAAATTTTATTTCAGTTTATATTTCCTTGTTTCTTCCATGAGATACTTAGCAAGTCATTCCAGGGGTATTCCCAGCTGAGATCAGTGCAATGCCACCTAAGTGTTACTATTTTTCTGATTAATGGCATTTCTTCCTTTAGCAGCAAAAAACCCATAAATTTATTTGTCATGGACCATGTAACATTAAGATTTTGCCTTGTAATCGAAGTATCACAGTAACTGTGAGCTGAAGTGGTGTGCCCTTTTTATAAAAAAAAAAGCAGATTGCTGTAGTCATAAATAGAGGCTAAAAAGGAATTAAGGTGTGTCTTGTTACAATGATATCAAAGACAGCAAAAAGAGGTGAACAGTTCTTCTAAAAGACACCCTTTAGTGCAGAGTTTGTAAATGGGTGGTCTGTATTTTTGTGCCTCTGCTGTTTTTCAGCAAGTTGTCATGTTTTTGCCACAGTTCTGCCTGGACATCATGAGACACAGTTTAATAGATTAAGTAATTTCTACTTTATGCACTGCTTATCTGCACCTTCCTTTAAAATATTCATGCAACAGTAAGCAATATGCTATCATAATTTTCAGAAATGGACGCTGTTGTGTGTGCGCTTCACATGTGTTTCAGTTCAGAGCTGTGTTCCCTTTTCATGTTAGCAGGTATTTGATAAAGGAAAAGAATATTCTATTCTCTTACTGAACCAGATGTTGCTATATCTCTCTATGGCTTCATGAATAAGTATTCAGGATTTCACTGAGAAGGTTCTAATTATTCCATCTGCACTTCCACTTATATAACCTTCATTTGTAATTAAAATCTATTTCTGTCCTAATTGTGGACTTGATTTTCTTAACTGGTGATATCAATGCAAATGCCATTTTATGCACTCATAGCCACATGTTATTAGAACTATACATGCATACATGACTAAGCACTCATAACCACAAATCAGCAGAAGTTTGGTATGGTATTTTTATTTCTTATAACTTCGAGACAACCTCATGCAAATCTCTGTGTGAATGAATTTTCAGTGTTCTGATAGTGTATTTGCAATTGCTGGCTTCCAAGATTCATTGGACAACATATTAGGGTAACCTTGATGTAAATTCAGCAAAAAAATAGTTCATGGGAGAAAAAAAAGTATACCTTGTATACGGAGCCATATTTTGTATGTCCTTTCAAAAATGTAGAATCTAATTTTCAAAACAACTGTTCAGACTGTGAATTACCTGGTAACCAGTCTCATGCAAAAGTTTAATCGTTTCAGTTCATCCATCACTTGACAAGATTACATTTAGGATGGCTAACATCTGAACACAGAATGCCCCACTTAAGCAGTGCATTACATGTCCTTGGTGACTGCGTTGAATAAAAAGGTCTTAATGTCATTAAGTACCTTGATGTAGTGGGTCAAGTGTATGATGAGAATAATGTGTTGTAGATCAGGGACAAAAGTTATTTTGAAAGAACATAGGCTTTTGAAAATTTCCTGCTGTCATGCACAGCTGCACAGCCATAGCTGATTCTTCAGCTTGCCTTTTGGTCAACGGCAAAGTTTGACACACATTTGCTCTTTTCACATTTGCAATGATTATTTGTGTAGAGGTAGCTGGTATATGAAAATTATTTTTCAAAATTCTCCTGATTATTCTAGAATTACTGCTGTTGTTTGCTTAGACTGTATGTCAGTATAGGCATTATTTAAAATGATGACAGAATCAGAAAGCAGCAGATTTTCTGAAACAGCCTTTCTAGGACAACATATGGGCACAGTGGAAAAGGAAACTCTTATCTATTTTTCTATTTTTCGTCTATATAATGCAGCTATTTCCTGAGCTTTTTCACAATATGTATTTCACCATTGTGCCCTGCAGAAGGTACGCAGTTGTGCCACTCTGCTTTTTGTCACACTGGCACTGAATAGGCAAAGGCACTAATGTTACAGAGGGAGAGAACTGGCCTTCAGCCTGCCAAATGCCAGCCCAGCAGCCACCCTGACAGTTCTAAGTGTCCTATTACACTTCTGCCAGGTGGTGATTTTTTACTGGTACAATTTCAGATATTATTAGAGCATAAATGGGGTTTTCAAAAATGTGGGAGAGGGCAAATACCACAGTGGGAACTATGTTATGGGAAATAAATAAGAGCTTTACCTCTCTAAACAGATAAATGGAAAATCTCTGCCCCATCTTGATACCTTGCATATGGGTGAATTCGGCTTTGTAATCAAGAGAGGTCTGTAGGACATGGGACTTCCTTCCCTTGCGGTTCTTGTGTTTCTTGTGGTAAGGAAAACATGGGTATGTTCACTGATGCACCTGGTGGTCCACAACAGCTGAGAATGTCCATTCTCTTGAGCCAGTTTTCATCTCAACCGTGTTACTAATGCTCACCACTGTTGAGTGAACCTCACAACTGACTGCCTGGTAGACTTCCACCGCTGCTATTGCTAGCAGTGGACTTTCCAATAGCAAAGTGACAAGCTATGGGTAGGTACTTATATGGGTTGCCCAACTTTGGAAAGCAGTAACAAACTGCTGTGTCTGGAGGATTGTTACTTCTCTCATTTGCTCATCTTGGCACTGAAAGGCCAGGGTGAGCTTTTCATATGTACATTTTTCAGCTATTGTTCATAGATTCAGATCTTTCGAGAGTATGATCTTCTCCCTACTCTGCCTCCAGAGAACTAGTTATATCGGTTATATTAATGTATGTAATTCTGAAATGAGGACATGGCTGTGCTGTGCACCTGGGGCCCAGCCTTACCAGCCATACCACAGCATGCAGCTGCCTTGTCGTGCCAGCAGCCACTGTGTCTGAGTGGGCAGCGGGTGGCCAGGTCGTGTGTGGGAGTCCACATCAGGTTCCCTCTGCATTATAGTCAATGTTCAGACAAGGCTGATAGGTTGCCCTTTTAAAGAAAAGGCTGACTGATGTAATCAATGACTAATGCAACCGTTCCTAGCTGAGTTGGGCAGCAGCTATAAAACAGTAAGTCAGTCATCCATGTTTCTTGTGTCAGGGCTTAAGATAAAAAAAACACGTTCCCACAAAATTTTCTTGACTGATACTGATCATTGAAGGCATCTTGAGGTCACGAATGAGGAGGCTAATAGTTTCCCACTTGTTTCAAAACAACATCCCTTTGCTCAGGCTGCAGGAAAATCCATGACTTGTTAGTGCAAAATAGCTCTGGGCTGATACAGATGTCAGCCTGCAGCTCTTGCAAGGAGTATCTGAATGTGCCAGTATTATGACTGTTGTGCTGAAACACACATAAAGAAGTAATCCTGAAAGCTTTGCGACCCGTGGAAACTAGTGTGAGCATCTTTTCCAAGCCTTGTTGCTGAAACATTTTCTTCTGTTGCAATGCTGTGTGCTGGTCTGTGCTTTTTGGTCCTTGTTTACATCAGAGCACGACCCATGACTCAGATCAGGAAGTTCTATTTTTAGAGAAAAACTGGAAGAGACCTAGCAGCGAACTCTTCACAAATGAAAAAGTTTTCATGTCAAGTAGCCCAGTTCTGCACAGCCAAGTAAAAAGAAAACATCTAAAAGATGTATGACATGAGCTATTGGCTTATCCATACTTACAGAGGCTTCCAGAAAAAACAAGAAGTAAACAGTGTGTGTCTAATTCATAAATAAACCAAATATGTTTGAAAAGGCCCCCCCCAGCTACTCTAGCACATTAGCACAGATGCAGACATTAAGAAACCTCTTCAAAAACAATACAATCATAGCTTTGAACTGAACACCAGAATAACAATGCAAATGCACAAAACTTCCTTTAGTCACTTTAGAGCTCGCAAGAAACCAGTGATTAGGTTCTAGCTGCTTATTTGGGTTTATTTTAGAGATCAGCATGCTTTGATACTCTGACACAGTGTGTCTTTGCTTCCTAACAGTTCTTTTTGTTTTTCAGACTGAAGGCATTTGTGAAAAAAATTCAACAATGAAGAAAAATATTGTTAAAAGTTTACAACATTGCATTTGGAACAAGTACTTTTGAGAAGACAGGAAAAAAATGAAAGAAATAAACAAGACCAAAACTAGGTATTAATTTTCTGAGGCATTTTTGTCCTAAGGCTGCGTTCTTTCCATATGCGGATATAAAGGAAACTGCTCAGAAACCAGAGGTACAATTTTAAATTTTTGGAAGCAAGGGGAATTTTTGAGCTTCTCCTTCAAAAGTGTGCTGTGCTTCTCCAGTAATTAAAAGATTTCAGAGGGGGAAAATAAACAGAGTTAATAATAGAGGGAAAATCTCAGTGGGGAAAAAAAAGATCATTTTATCACTCTTTCTTCAACAGTGCTCTGTACTCCTTTCATCAAGTTCTTTGTTATATCAGCCACCATTCTGAATGACTGGACTTACAAAAGCTACATAGTCTAAGGCAAAAATATGTAGCAAATGAGATTCGGTCTCCCATTCCTTCACCATTGCTGAGAGCGGGTATGTATGCACTTGGTTCACGTTTTTCTCTTCTGTGAATCCATCCTCACAGCCATGTTTCTGGTGGCAGCAAGCAGTGCAGTACTAGGGGTAGGAAGTGAATTAGATAATCTCTTGCAGTGCCTCCTAGTCCTATTTTTCTGGATTTGTATAATTTTTATGGTTCTGCAGCACTTTGCCTCCTAGGGTGGTGGCCGGGACTAAGTAAGCCTGTTCCTTGTCCTGTTTCAAGAGGGCAGTAAGATGATGAAGAGAGTTCCCCTGTCCTAGCCTATGTTGCAGATGAATCAGAGCACCAGCCCAGATTGCTTGTGCTAAGTCCCCTGCGACAGCTTGGATGAGTCTTGCTTCTGGGAGAACCGAAGGTTTGTTTCGCTATATCACAGGATACAGATGATGGCTTGTGGGACTGAGTCTTCTTGGCAAATTGTTCCATCCAAGTGGGTCAGCAATTCAAACTGCTGCAGTGTGTCTAGAAAAAAAGCAAGTCTCGGCTGTCTTCTCAGATTGGGACCAGGCAGTCAGGGACCCCTCTTCTGTCCATGAGCTCCTACCACTTTGCTTATCTCAAGGACATGCGTTAAACTTCAAACTGCTTCTTGTCAGACAGCACTGCCTGCTTTCATTTATCCCTTGCATTTTTTCTTTCTCGGTATAAATGTTATGTGTTATGCCTTTATTACAATGTTTTCCTGGGAGAGGTCTAGGCTACTTCTGCCATCAAATACACATCCATTTGCTTTCCATGGCTTCCTCTACCGTGAGCTTTCACAGTTGTACCTTCTTCATCCAGCACTGTCATATTGTCTTCTCTTGAATTGAAGTCTTCTTAGAGAGTTCTAACAACCAGATGGTATAATTAAGATGCAGATTACTAGAGGAGATATAGATGTCAAATGTGCATTTTTTGTATTTTGTCTGCCACACCAAGCCAGCAAAATCAAAGCTGAGGATAACAAACCAACTAACTGATTATCACAAGGCAGCTACTTTACTTTATTTCAAACTTAGGCATGTTTGCTCATGTTAGACCTATCTCTGGGTGAGGCTTTGTTGTCTAACTAGCACACAAAACCCAAGATGTTTAAGTTACACCAAGAGGGAAGGATTGTTCCAGAGTCCCTTTTGCCCTGTCTGGTCTGTGCCTAAAGGTTGAAGCTATCTTCCCTTGTAAAGGTGAAATCAGCTTCACCCACACCAGGCCTGAGGGCTAGGGCTGTGAGTGAGCAGAATGTGGAATGACTGGTGAGGTGACATTTTCAGCCTTCTGTGTTAAAGCACAGGGTTGCTGGGTAACTCCTTTGTGGCTGATGTTTTGTTCTATAGGAGGGATGAGAGTCTGTAGCCTGACCCTGCAAGAGTCGCCCATGATATCTGAAACACCACAACTGGATAAAGGTAGTTCAGTGGCTCCGCTCTTTGTTGACTCCTCCTGTGTGTCTGTGTGGGTTTTGTTGGGATGAAATGTTCAAATCAGCATGCTGGCTGTCCAGTACAGGTGACTTCTGTTTCTTTCTCCTGCATTAAAAGAGATGTTAGGAGGCTCAGAAGAACTTAGAAGTTTTGTTCAGACAGTAGAAACTTCAGCTTATCCTAAAATGTATATGTTAATCTCACCAATGAAACCAGCTTCTCCTTTGTTAATATCTTCCAAAGCTACTCTTCCAGGCCTAGGGCATGCCTCTAAATACCGTGATGAAGAGATTAGCAGCTGACTGCTAATCAGGCATATTTTACTGGCAGGGAAGGCAGACGTGTGCACGTCTGGTTCTGAGCCAATCACCTATCACAAGCAGTCACTGGTGAAGGTTAAGTCTTTACTACCTCTTACCTAAAAAATGACTGACCACATATTTTTTTGTTTTTTTTTCAATCTATTTGCATGGCTGTAGCATGCTTTAGAATAACATCATGCATATAACATTATGGCATATGTGTTTTTCTTCTACCTGTCTTGTATGTGTGAACTAAACAGTGTAATATTACTCCCATCACCCCAGAGTGCCTTAGGAGCATTATGAAGCTGAGTCAAATCCCTTTGTGCTGCTATCCAGCAGGATCAAATTTTGCAGCAAATCAGCAGAGAAACACCGACTATGCCTGTTCAGCTGCACTGCTCAGTGTGCTGGGGAGGCAGAGCCAAGGTTTCACCCTGACCTAATGCAACTGCTTTTGTGGGGAAAACAAGTGATAAGCATGCAGTGTCCATTTCTCTTCAGATCCCTTAACCCATCCTGCAGTAATTCAGGGCTTCAAATGTGATTCTTGTTTCTGTTGGCAAATAGTCCAGTTGTACCTAATTACTTAATTATACATATAAATTGACTAGTGTTTAGGTGCCTGTGATTGGTGGGGCGATGCCAAGTTTCAGTATCCGTGCAGGGACAGGAACGACACTCACACACTGATGCAATGCAGTCGGTTCACTTTATTGCTCTGCTTGCGTGGTTATATACATTTTTCATATCTGTACATGCGATTACGCTTATTCAGATAGGCAACAGACATAAATCACGCGCTGTTCACACGCCCCACATTCCCTTATGATTGGTAACTATGCACTAACGCCAATAGCAACAGGCCACCTCCACGTCCCTGAACACATCTTGTTTTTGCTAACCCACACCATGAGCACTATCAGAACTTTCTCAATGGCTATTCTTAGCTGTCCTTTCCAGCGGCCTGTTCAGTTATACTGTTTTGCTTAAGTGGCCTAGTCATGCTAACTCTCAAGCTACATCAACCCCAACAGGGTGATAATAGTCCTAATGGCTAGGCTGCAGGAAAATATTAATTTGACTGGGAAGACCTGAAGTAAGAGGGCTGTGACATGACCTGACAGAGCCATGAAATGGTAAAATGACAGTTGTACTGATGGGAACTAAATGAGCAGTGTTACAGTAATTCTTCTTAATTATGAACCACAAACCAGATTTTAAATGGATGACCATAACTTGGTTCATTCAACCTGCTCAGGCTTGAATATCCAACATTTCCAGTGTTGCACATGGAGCATGCACATAACCTCAAAGTAAAGGATGTATTTCAAGCAGCAGTAGACTTGAATTTCCTCAGTATGTGTAAGATTATTTTTTTTTAGCTCAGTTTCAGTGTTTCTATTGTCAACAGTATATTCATCAGCCTTGCTATGGACTAAATCAATTTTGGTCTAAAATAAATGGTGACCCTCATATTGCTTGAGACAAGCTGACCTGGTAACTACTACAGTGAGGAAAGAAAGTAATTTTCTTCTCTGTGATAATTCACTGACAACATGTTTCATACCGGCAGGGGAAGATCAATGCTAAGAATGGCCAGTCAAAAAATCATCATTCTTTCTCAGAAACTGACTTTTCACAAGAAGTTAAGCTGAAAGATTTTATGGTTGGCAAAATATCTGCTGAAAATGTTTCTGATTTAAAAGTCAAATACAAAAATCTAAAGAAACAAAGCCAGTTTTCAACACACAAAACTTGAGCAAAATTTTTCATTTTCTATGGTTTTGTTGGAATAAAATACTCCGGGAAATATTGATTAAACATTTGCACAAGTTATTCTCTCAAGAACATCCTGCTCCCATCATATGAAGGTGCTTTGACTATCTCTGCTTTTGAGGAGCTTTTGGAGCAAAGAGAAGGGGAAAAGCAAAAAGAAGAAGGAATATAAGTATTCCTTCCAGATATATAGTAGTTATATACTGTAATTTGTAAACCTTCTTTTATATTCATTTGATGTAAAACTTTAGCTCCTATTTTCTCCAACTGGAGAGAAAAAGCAAAATAAGCCTCAGGCATCAGGGACTCAGAACAAAGGTATTCCTAGGACACATGCTTGCTTTCATTAGGACTCTAAAGCCTGTCTGTGGGAGATACATGTCTTCTCCACAAAATGTAAAAATCTGAAAGTTGTGTAATAGTTGGGTTTTGGCATGAGAATACCAGTAAAGATAAAAAAGCTTTAATACTTACAGTTTTCAGGAATTTTGCTGGGGTGCCTCCACTTTTAGAGATCACTCTCTGGGAAAATCTACCATGTATACAGCTCTACAATCTGCCAAGAGCTGATTACTGCTCCTTACCTATCTTAAGAGTGTCTCTAAACATTTTTATATTTAGATTGATCAGATTGTTTTCACTCTCAGTAATGTGAATCCCAATCAAAGGTGTACAGAGCTCTCTGCTTCCCAGCTTGCTACAGGGGGGAGAAATTTAGACTTTGTCCAGGTGGTGCCTCAGTGAGGCAGAGAAAGAAATGCTGTGTGCCCTGTGCTGAGGGAGCTGGTGAACCAGCGGACTCGTGGTGAGGCAACAGAGGATGAACACCCTGCGTTTCATTCGCTGCGTTACGCACCAATGAAGGCGCCGTTGAGCCTGAAATATGGTTCAGACAAATGATAACTGAGTACTCAGGAAAGGTGTATTTTGTTGGGGTTTTTTTTGTCAGCAACAATTGCAGGATGAAAACTATCCAGGTTGAAGGAAGCCTCAGTATTGGGACAGTAACCAGCTAATAAAGCTCATTTGAATAGTAACCATTGCTCAAAGTACTCAAGCAAAGGTGCTTATTGTACATAGCCTGGACGGTCATCTCACACCCGCTATGCTTGCCTTGTTCTTAGCTGCTACAGCACATTCATCTTCAAAAATGAGAGATTCACCATAGCAACAGAGAGGTCTCACCAGGATTTTCCATGACCACAAGGTCTCCTGAGTACTGCTGTTCTTTATGGTTGATGTTCCCCCTACTTGATTGCCAATACCAGCAGGGGAGAAAATACAATGAAGCCCAGGATTCAGGGTAGCCAAGAGAAAGACAAGAAGGAATAATACAAGAACTGAAGGTACTGGAGGTATGATGCTTCTCTGTTTAAAGAACATTGGTTTTCTTCAGAAGGGTTATTACAACAGCAATACAGTTGGCCTTGATCTACAAGTACAGCCTATGGGCTGTCGGAGAGCAGGGCTGGAGCTTGTGACCTCAAGTTTGTTTCAGGATTAGTTGTTTGAAAATGGGACATTGTTTGAGAGTGCTGCAGATACTGGAAAAGGAGAAGAAAATGGGTAGGGTGAAGTCAGAGGAATTAAAAACCTTGTATTAGGTCTTGGCCCTGAGCTGCACCAGTGCAGCTGAAGCTGCTTCTTCCTTAAGACTTACCAAAGGCATTTTACAACGTAGGTCTGTTGGTATTTACATATCTTTTTGCGTAAGTACTAGTGGGGCAGCACTTCTGAAGATACACACTGTTTTGCTTAAAATTAGATAGTGGTGATTAAAGGCTTGAGATTAGGTGCTTGATCCTTTTGTAAATTTATCTCAGGGTGTTTAGCTGAGGCCAGGGCATTGAGTGGGAAGGAAAGAACATGCAATTAGGTGTTAGGCAACCAGTGCAGTGAGCTGGAACCCTACATCCCATTTTTTAAGACATTCAGACATTTGGGAACCTACGTGTAGACTCAAAACTTTTGAAGATTTTACCCTAGGTCTGCCAGTAGTACATCTTGGTATTTTCATGTGAACCTACTTAGCTAGATTAAATATAGGTTCCTGGACTGGCTATTTCTATTTTTGATTTTTTTTTTTTTAACAACTGTGTAGCAGTTGTTAATCAACCTTTGTTGTAAATCACCCGATTTTTCTGTACTGTGAATCATATTTAACTTCAGGAAATAAATTAATTCAAGGTAGTCACTGTCAGATGTTTTGATAGGACCTTCCATGCTGAATGACTGGAAACAATTAAAGGCAATTGCTTCATTTTAATGGCTATCCTTTGTCAAACCTCACATAAATATGAACTGGTACTGGTTGGGGATTACTCTTTCATTCTGTTTCATTAGGTGTGAACTTAGTAAGATCAAAATACATGTCTGAGGCAATTCTAAATTCTTATTATGACTGGTTTGGCCGACACTGATGAACAGTATTCAGACTGCACGGTTCTGCATGGCATGATATTAGTGTGCGAACATAAGGCAAGATCCTATTAGAATGCAAACATGTCTTTAAAAGATACGATATTGAATCTCTTATATACATAAAAATGCATTCATTATACATCAGCTGCTGCTGCTGCGAGTGCCACGGTAATTTGTCCATTTATACCTGGTTTGTGCAGCTTGAAGCCATAATAAATTTTGCAACGCGGTGTAGTGGGACATTTTTCTACGCTTCCCTGGAAATGACAGAAAACTTCCAGTCAGGGTCATGGCTGTGCCTCAAATGTGTTCTTGACTGGATGGCTCTGCCTGACATGCAGAGGTTCTCGTCAGGTTACCATACCTTTGAAAATGCTCTGACAGAAAATAGAAACAAGATTTCCATCACATATTATAAATGGAGATTGTTTCGAAATTCTGTTCTTATAGAGGATATGGCACTAAACAAAATGAAAGAAACCCTAAATGTTTATTAGTGTGTTGAGAAATTAGATCTAGGCCAATTCCACATACCTGTGACAATTACCTATCTCTATTCTGTGTCTAAGTCAGAAGAGCTGTCTACCTAGACCATCTGTATACTCATTGAAGCCATATGCGCTTCTGCAAAGATTTGCCTGTATCTCTTCATCGACTAGGTACCAGTGGCTGATCTCAATAACTGGACACAGATATGCTCCTCAATTAAAAAAAAATGTTAGAGGTAGAACACATACTGTGTCAAATGAGGCATGGTAACAGTCATTCTAGAAACTCATGCTATAAAGAATGCTTTATGTTACTCTATTCATAATTAAATCTCATTCCAGTTATGGACATCACTGATACTAAATGAAAATGACAGAAAGTGTGATCAGTTTGCCTGGAAGATATTGCTTGTTTTGGAATAGGCTGTACTGAGTGTTCTTCTTTGAATAATTGGACATTACTTCAGCTTTCTTGTTAAGTCTTTTGTCAGGTCACTAACCCTGATCCACAGCCAGGCACTGCATCAGAAAAAACCTCCACCCTTTATTTCACACTGTTGCTGAATTGGTTCATGTTCAAATAATTGAAATTGGGTGACTCGAGTCAAGGGAGGGAAGCTGGTAGTGATTCATGGGGCTGATAAAATTCAGAATTTCCCAGTCTAGAGAGAGAGTCAACCGCTACGTGAGTCAAAGAGAATGGAGTCCAGAATGTTATTTCTTAACTGAATTTATTGTTTATGGGAAAAAAGTTTAACTTCAGCTCTCAAGGCTATATAAGCAATGCAAACTTCCTTGTATGACATGAACAGATATCTGTCTTTCGTCTGTCTGCACTATTCTCTTTGGAATACTAGACAATGGATGTAAACATGAGAGTAGTATTAAATATGTTCACCTGTGCTGTGAGTGAGTTGGTTGCTGACATAAAAGACCTTCCGCTGACTTTTTCCATGGTTCCATTAGGATCTGCTCAAGAAAAGTTGGCTGGGTTATTGCCAAGACTTTGTCTGAAATGGCATTTTTGGTGTACCAGGATGAGTCTCACTCTGGTCTCATAGACGAAGGCATTCCTCAGTGAGGATCGTCATGAATGTGCCTGGTTCTTTAGCTCTTTATTCTGCATCTGTGCAGCTCAAGGTGCAGTGGGTTGTAGTAACCAAACAGAGCTAAGCGTGAATCATGGTAGCAAGGCTCTGGTCCAAGAGGAAATGACCCAGTTTTTTTGGCTTAAAGATGGAAAGAGGCATTTCTTATCACTGTTGCTATTGGTGTGTTCATGTGCAGTAGCCAGCCTAACACACGCATGCTCCCTGTTGGCACATAAACTAGATAAAGGGCAAGTTCAGTTCCTGAATAGCTCTGTGACATTTCTTCTCTTCATGCCAGCACCAGTTCTGGCCTGTTTGAGTCAAGCGTGAGGCAGCCACTCTATATGTACATGCAGTCAGTCTAGCGCTGTGGTGATGATTCTGACTGGGTCTGCTGTGAAGAAGTTATCATTGCTACTGATGCTGTTCCAGTTTAATGCTGAATTCCTGGTAGAGTGCATCACGTTATGAAGTCCCCAGTGGATGATGTTTTCATGTACCTTATGGATATGAAGTAAGTCCTTCAGTCTGAGTAAACATGTATCATGAACAATTTATCTTTTTTCAGTGCAAGAGAGATGTCACTCTTTTCTTCACTGCAAATGTAGAATTGCTAAATTATATACTGAGCTCCCCATAGACACTGTTCGATATGGAGAGTTCTGGGAACTGAACTTAATGGTTTGTAAGAAAAATGATGTGCTGTAATTTTACCCAGGATAGCAGTTAAAAGAGTGCTTGTTTTGATTATATAGATTTAAAGGATTTCATTCCATGCACATGAAATCACAATCTGTTATATTATGTCACAGCATGATGGGCTTTTGTCTTGTAATTGTTACCTGGTGTAAATATTTTAGTACCAGCATTCTGAATAGTTTAGAAACACTGCTGACTTTAGGCAGAAATAAGACTTATTCTTATCCTTAGGGAAAAAGACAGTATTAACATGATCCACTATCATATACCTTGGTTGCTACTGCGTTTCAAGAGCTGCTTCTAGCAAACTCAAGCCAGCCAAGAACTCTATGAGAAAAAGAGATAGTTAATACTACAGCTGCCCTCTGACGTGATGGACTTGTTCCCATTTACTTCCCTCACAGTATGCTTCTTGGATGGAATATCAGAGGAAAAAAATGAGGAAGACTTGGGTCACATTATCTTTTATCAGACAGACACACACAGAGAGCTTGAGAGCTGTAAGATGCAGGTGGGAAGAAAGTGCTGAGTAAACTACTTTTCTTTTGGCTACATAAAACATCAACGCAGGCCACTTGTGGAGTAGTTTCTGGGCCACGTCACTTCTGTTTCATTGGTTGATACTTCTCGGTACCAGGACATTGTGGTGGAGAATAATAATGTTTCTCTGCAGGAAAGAGATCTCAGCTTTCACAGAGCACAAGGATAAGCAAACATAAGTACTGGCCATTTGATATTTGTGGAATTATTTGACAGCAAGTCTCTAACAAAGCTTTTGACAACACAAGAAGTCAACCTCAAGAGGTATCTGCCAGCACCTTTGATCCTCTCCATCATGCTGCAGCTAAAGCACAGCACTTAATTTACTGTATGAACGATTGCTGTCCCTGAGGATCTGCAGTCAACCTCACCCTGCTGGCCCTCTTTTGTGGATCACCAGTGGCTTCAGATCAATGGAAAGAAAATAATCCAAGAACAAACAATGCCTAACATCCCATTCAGAGACCCAGTGGGCAGCTACTGTCAGGGTACATTAGGGATGGCCCAGTCCTAGCTCCACCTAAGGGCAAAAATCCAAGTGATTTTGATGGAACACTAAGAAAGCTAGTTTAACTAAACAAGAGGCGCCATCCTAATTGAGGAACAACAGGAAAGGGAGAGGATATCCACTGGATAGAACTGTGGATCGCTTGTGGACTAGTGTTATTGTGTTAGCTGGAAGGAAAAGGGATGGAAAAGAGAGCAGAAAAGAGACAATGCAGGGGGAAGGAGAGACTCAGTAGATGAGAGAACGAAAGAATCCAAATCCCAGGCTGGCCAGGAACTTTGTTGAAGAAGCATAGAGGAAGACTGAAAAAATTATGCTGGAGACAACAGCTAACTTTTGAAAAGTGGTAACAACACTGAAATCAGAGGAATACAAACAAACCCTAAAAAGGAAACTGAAAATATATCATAGGGAACAGTTAGTGGTAGTGGCTTTCTACGGTAACAGTTTACATTCAAGCATGTTAAACTTCCATTATGCAAACCTTGCCAAATCTGAGTCTTTCCTACCAAGTGTTATGCAGAGAAAAAATTTTCTCAGAACTTCACTTTATACTATACATTCCTTAAACTAAGAGCTTTTTGTGTTATTATGTAAACAGTCCAGTCGCTTTTCTTTTCCAGTTGAGCAGTGTCAGCAAAGCTGTCGTACTAGGTTTCACTTCTGTTTTCCAGAGACTGGTGATAGGAATATAAGCACTATTTATCTGTCACTGCTCTCTGACAGATGCTGCTGCTTTGTATGATCTTTTGTGACATATCTGTGGTTTTATATTGCTCTTGGAAGCAGCACCAGGAGCAGCACTGACCTGCAGCCCCTGGGGGAGAGCCATGCAGAACTCGTGTGTGTGTACACACCCAAGTACAAACCCCATTGACGTAAACAAGCCTTTAAAATGAGTTTGTGGAAACAAGTGAGGTGAGAGCCTTGGGTGTAAAGTCTGGATTCACAAGGGGATGCATTTAGGATCAAACATTCCTAGTTTCTGCCCAGAGGAGTCAGGGGTCCTGCAGGCATAACGCTCAAAAAGCATAGACATGCACCAGCAGCTCTTCAAGGAACATTTGTTTTCACAGCAATTTTCTTTTGGTCTGCTTTCTGAGCCTGGTAATGTGTATTACATTGGCTGCTAACTGGCAACTGTATATTGGCAACCTTTGGTCACTACCAACGTAGGTGAGAGTGAAACCTGGAGTATGGTAAATTACCCATAGTAATTTTGTGAATTAAGGAACACATTTTCAGTAGCACATGCAAATGGCTTACTACCCATTTTTGATCACATTCAGGAAGTGATATTCCCCATTCCTAGCACACCAATCTCAAAACAGTACTTGTAAGTTGTTTCAGAGTTGTACAGCAAAAATCACTGACCTCTTTTCAAGTTTCCATTACTTCCCAAATACCCATGATAGGCCCACAGGTGCAACAGCTTATCTGAGCAAGCTTAGTAGCATAAATGGACAAGTTAATTCCTGAAGAAGCTCCAGCATTTTCTAAAGAGCTACACCAAAAGTGAATTTCTTTTATGTGTTAAAAAGCAGGAAAAAAAATCAAACCCTTCTTCCCTGTTTATGTGTGATATTTTTAATTTATGCTTGATTTTTATTGTTGTTGCCATTACCCTTATCAATAGATGGAAATCTATTTTGGCTGTTCAGCTGCACTTTCCAGTGTAAATGTATGCTTGCATTTCATACTGCTTCGTTTCTTCAGGTCTTCGTATTGCTGCCCACATCCTAATTCTGTTAATCCTTAAACTATTACTGTAAAATAGGTAGCCCTTTGTGCCATTGAAATTTAAAATGGCTTCAAAATTGTTTTCAAATGCTTGTGAAGAAAGGAATAATGAAAGAAAGATTGCTTGCTTGCTCTTTTCCAAAATCTTCTGTGACAAGGCTTAACCCAGAGCAAATTTATCAGTTGAATAATAATAACGTCTTGAAAATGGGGGTTAAATGGAGACACTGACAGGCCATGAACTGCACAGTCTGGCTAAAACTGTCTGTAATTTTATATATTTTCCCAATGTGTTGAGAGAGTTGTTCTCTTTTTACCCTAACCCAAAATGACAGGTCTGTTATACATATGTATGCTAAATGCATTAATGTATTTGGACAGCCTCTCCCTCATTTCTAAGATGCAGTCATTAGGTGGTTCTTGGAAGCAGGTGCTATTTATGGGTTGAGCTCTGTTTCTCTGCCTCTCCCCTGCTAACCTTTTCATCTCTGCTAATGATTAACGATGATGGGGTTTGGATGACACCAGGGCAGCAGCCTTAGCCACGCTACCGGGAAGCTTTGTTTCAAACTTGCTTGTCTCTCTGCTAGGATTTCGAAAAGAAGGGAGAGATGTATGTTTATATAGGCATTATATCAATATTTACTTTCAGTTGATCTTCCACTCTCCTCACTCACAGATTTTTCTGCAGGTTAATCTCTGTGACACCTGTAGACCTTGTAGTCTCATGACACTCTTGTGTTTCCTCCTGGTATGAAGGGGCGAGTGCCCGAAGCAGGAGATCTGGAGGGTCTGAAATAGTGCTGTCCCCACCCATTGCTGTTAGTCATTTTCTTTGCAGCTCATCTGGTGGTATTTCTAAATGATCAAGAGCAGAGACTGCTGGATTATGCCAACCTAGTGTGCAGCTGATCCCACTACACCTGTAGTATTTCCTAACACCGCTGGTTAAGGACTGGGAGAGGATGCCCAGCTGTGTGCTACCTCACAGAGCGACGCTTGGCCTGGAAAAGCACGCACTGATGCAGGGAGGAGTGAACCAAGAGAAGCACCTGCTTTAGCACACACCAAATGCATGCCTGCACCTGAACAAAGGGTAGGAAACGCGCCCAGCGGTGCAGGCGGTGTGGCTGCAGGTCTGTGTCGGGCAGGTGTTGATGTGAGGGCACTGTATGTCACCTCACTGCCTAGCAAACGAGATGCCTTGCAGCAGTCCTCCTGCACCTGACATGCATGAGCAGATGGCCTGATTGTATTGCTAGGCATCGCTGCCAGCATTTGTCCTTTCCCGGTGGTCAAGACTGGAGCAAGGACACGGTTTGGTCCACAGCGTTGGTTAATCACTGCGTGTCACTGAAGGCCTTCCACTGTCCGTTGAATTTCACTGCTTTTGAGTCTGTTTTAAGTTGCTTTCCCTACAAGCAGCTAAATCAGAAATTAATTTTGCCCCTCCTTTTAAATTTACTAATATTTTTGTAGGAAAACATTGTCCCCAGCACCAAGAAATTGATTTACACATATTAACCTTCTCTGATATTTAAAATAGACACACTGGCTACTCAGTCTTCTCATTTAACATTTCTGAAGTGAAAACAGTTAGAAGTGAAAACAGGCACAACTGAAAATAAGTATGTTTACAATATTCCTACAAAAATAATTTACTTTACTTGTAATACAAATATGAAGTAAATTACTGAAGCAATGATTAGGGCCATGTATATATTAAAAGAGTTATCAAGGTATATGGAGAAGGTGGGATGTCACTAGCAGTGAGATAATAGAATAAAACCTTCTTCCAGATACCTTCATTGGAAAGCTTATTGGTCAATAATTCTTTGCTTTTCATTTTTCATCAAGGACAATGAAGTGGCTGAGAAACATTAGGTAATAAAGAAGCAAAGTCCTAGTGGTAGTAACGGGAAGCTTTGCAGAATCTGTGTGTTGCACGGTGAAGTTACCATGTCACATGCTTTAATTTGGTGCATTTGTTAGAGTGTTTGGGAGAACACATATTAACCATCAAGCTAACAGGATTCCAGTAAAATTTCAAATGAGGAATGATATTGTTTGGAGGTGCATTTTATAAAGAATAGTACAGAAACTTGACATGTGCAGCAAGACTTACGGAAAGCACACATTTAAAGTGTTATGACACCACAGGAGAAAGATCACATGGTTTTACCAATATGTCCTCCAGTATAATAATTTGATACAGGTGCTTTTACTGCTACAGTATTAGCATGAGTACTTTCAACAGGAGGCTAACATACCCTATCATTTCCCCTCCCCATCCACCACTGCCCTGAGCATTTACACCAGCAACATTACTGTAATGGCAGCCAGGAAGTGGAAAAGGCTTGGAGAGATTGGTACTGCTTCCTAGTTTTGGCTCACAGCCATTTCACAGCAGTGTTATTGATGAGAACAGGTTTTAGCAGGAGAATATTAAAAAGAAAGCAGAATTAAGAGCTAGGGACATAGGACATTGCGAATTAGAGTATTTTAACACCTTTTTTTCCCCTCAGCTGTAGATGTAAAGCAATCTGGTTTTGTTGTTAAAGAGCCCTTCAAAACGTGCTGGAATCAAGAAGGAGAGCTCAGAGTAAGAAGAATACATTCAGAACTGATGGGGCATGAATTCATTTTTTCTAAAGCCCCTGAGAAAGAATGTGAAAAATGATGTCTCCCAAGTGCTTGTTGAGACAAGAAAACCAGAGCATACCACATTAAAATGAGAGTGATTTCTGTCATCTATATCCAAAAACTGCTTTAGAAAAAACACATTGGTGTGTGCAGCAGTGTTTTCACATGCTTTGCATCCTTCTGCAGACTGCCTAATTTTTCTGTCAAGTAGCCAGTAATAATTTGGAAATTTAACATTTCTCCCTACAAAGTTCATTCCTGGCAAAGACATGATAAGAAAATTTGGTCTTCTGTTATTTTTAAGGGCTTGTCCTTTAGTTTGAAAAAAAGGGGGATCAGGGCTGAGTTCTCACTGCTTGTAGCTATATGTAGTGAAAAGTGTTGATATTTATATAGGTGTAAGTATCACCAGTCAGGGCCCATTTATACTATACGCTGTTGAAAAGAATATCCCTGACATTTATCAGGACTTGATCTGAGGGTCCAGAAACAGCTTGAACTGCAGACAGTGTTCACCAGGAAAAACTTGCTGAACTCTTCATTTGGCTAGAATGAGACAGTTTTAGGCTAAAGGGGTAAAATTATGATGATTCTTAGGCTTGCACTTGCAAGCAAGACAATTGAGAAACACAGTGGCAAAGGAGAATAGAATGGGACCTGTGACAGTGCCCCATGACTAATGTGGAAGGTCAGGTAAGGGGATCAGACTGCAAGAATGTCAGAGACTCACAAAGAGAAGTAGGAGAGGAAAGAGGCACAAAAGTCAAGAGAAAATAAGATTTCAAGAAGAAGAACATGGCTGACTTTTCACAAAGATTTCTGACAGCTGAATGAAGATGAGACTAAACTGAAGTAGGGAAACCTCGGAGGTGATGCATGTCTTGTTTCATTCAGATATCCCTGTTGTCTGTGTCTGCCCAGTCAGTGGAGACCAGAAATGGATTCTTCCGATACTAAAGCACACACGTGTCTTTGATCAGCCTGCTTGCTTGTTACAGTCTACTGAGTGGATCGACCAGCACTTTGACTGGCATTGGTACATAGACACCTAGATCACAGGTAGATGACTGTATCAATGACATTTAAAAATAGGGACACGAATCCTAGTCTGGTTATCTCCTGTGTACGTGTTATATATGTAAGAAGGTCCTGTTATAAAATCAGCTTCTGGAGGAATTTTGCAAACTCACAGTCAGGTACACTGCAAAGAGAGAGAACAGGCAAATATGCAAGATCCACAGGAAGGAGCAAATGGGAATTTGCTTGCACTAGAATGCACTTAATTCTTTACTGTCCACAAGCTTAAGAAAGCATGGGGTATCCAGGGGTCCAGAATGTCATCGCTGTTACATGGAGCTATAAATTCTGATGTTTCCCATCCTGCCATTATTGAGTTCATGTTTTCTCTTGCATTTTCTCTCTCTGACACATCATCTTTGCTGAGTCAAGATGGGAAGAACAGAGAATGCCGGGTATATGCATATATACATGTTCATCTGTGTATTTTATGTGTAGCTGTATACAAATTGGCAACTCGATTTTCTAGCATGCTTAATAGCAACAGCTGAATAAGAAGTTTCAAATGTCCAATTCATTTGAAAATCAAGTCACTCATTTGAGTTGCTAAGTATAATTTTAGGCCTTCTATTTTGAAATAGTCACACTTCTTTCCAAGTGCCACTGAAAGAGAATGGTGTGACTATGTTTTAACTGACACATAGCCGCATTACTGTTGTCCTCAATGGTGCTAGATCAGTGCAGAATTTAGACTGACTCCTTCAAAATGCACAGAAAAGGTAAGTAAATCTCATGGTCATGATTCAGATGCATGGTTTCAGGTATCAGAGAGGTCACTCTGTTCAGAATTTTACATTATGCCCATTGCAATGATATTAGATCATCCAAGTAGTATCTGCTCATTCATGTCTTAAGGAAGAAATCATGCAGTTAACTGAATTGGAATCTGACCAAGACTCCTCTTATATGGGTGAAATGGGAACTGAGTTCTCTCAAAGCACTTAGGCTGAATTTTCTGCATCCAAAACTCTTAGATATACTTTCTTTCATCATTTACTACTTCTGGCACTCAGGAGGGCCTGTGAAGTTGAAGTGTGTTAGGTTAATCTTAGCAAATTTATTTTTGTCTGGTTCTGCCCTGAGCAAGTGCTGGCATTAGACATAACAATAACACACAGCGCTGTGCCTCCAACAGAGGGTAAACACAATCTGTGTAATTCATTTGTGAGGAATAATAACAGGAATTTACCCAGTACCAGTAAGATCCAGGTCAGGACACTTTCAAGGTCCTGCACTTCTCCAAGACAACACAGCCGATACTTGCCTTGTGCAGACAGCATTGATAACAAAGACCAATAATTTGAAGCTGCATGATAATACTCTTATTTATCTTGTAGTACTTCATTGCAGGAGAAGATCCACAGAAAAGTTTCCTGTCAGAGGGCAAGTAAGAACATCAGAATCCTGCCTTAGTGGTCAGATATTTAAAAATTACTTAGGCTGTGGACTACATGTGTTAACTTAAAAGGAAATAATTTAAGTTAGCAATGGTTTTCAGCTTTCTGATCCAGAAACTCTTATGGGATGCCTCTAACGGATCCATAAAAGGCAGCTAAGGAAAGCAAAGTTATTGTCGATAGTGCTCTGTTTTCAGGAGAACCACAAATTGAAAAATGGTCGCCAGTTCCCAAAAAAGCCCCATTTGTATTGGTATCCTTACCTAGCACACATGGAAAATAATCACGCACAAATTATAGGTGTCTGGAGGGCAAACAGATTTGACCATTCTACTGTATATATTGTAAATATTTGGTGACCATTGAATTCCCAGGCTAAACAAATGCTCATGGACCAACCTGTAAAAATATATAACCTCTGTGGCTCTTTCCACCTCATCAGGTTCAATGAGAATAAGTAGCATTATCATGACAATGAGTCCTTCAGTACGAGGCTCACAGGGTTAACTGCAGAAGACCTTATTCAGTCCTTCCTCAGGCAAAATTCCATTTTCTCAGCAAGAGTTTGTCTGGGTGAAGAGTTTAGGATTTGACAGGCAATGTTTATGAGTTATACAGGAAAACTAGCTGAAATAGCATTCTTTGCAGCCCTTCCTAATGGACTAATGGATTTTTTCAAGCAGCTGGAAGATTTTCTATAATCCCTCCAAGCCCTTAATTTCAGGTTTGTAATTATGGCTTCCAATAAACGATGGAAGTTTCTTTCAATTTATCACCTCAGCCAGGTGCCTTAATGAGGTCTGCAGGAGAGCTCACACAAGTTACAACAGGAGCTGGAGGAACAACCACCTGCTTTAGGCACAGAACAGCTGCTTACAGATGGTTTGTGGTGAAGAACCACTCCCAAAGCCTCTCCCCAGCTAGAGGAGATTCTGCATTTCGAGGACAAGGTTATACTAGGTAGAACCTTGCCCCTTTTCTTTCATGTCTCCCTCAATATTACCTGCCTGTCTGCCTGTCTTCTCAGTAAGGATGGGAAGGGGGCATAGACACCTCATCTGTTAAATCTGTTGGTGGGGCTGAGATGCATGGGTTTGTGATCTGTACTGAAAAACTGTTTTAGAAATGATAGACTGAGTATGAGATTTTCTCTTGCATAGTTTTGTACTGCCTATTACAAGGGGTGGAAGACAGTTTCTTTCCTAGAATAAACCTCCGTGTTTTCACGAGCTTTTGTTTTAATGCAGGTTTTAAGGATATTTCAACCTAGTAAATGCTTATGAGTCGTGCACTTCTGTCACAACAAACCCATGCAGCTCTACAGGCTTGGGGAGGAGTGGCTGGAAAGCTGCCTGGCAGAAAAGGACCTGGGGGTGCTGGTCGACAGCTGGCTGAACATGAGCCAGCAGTGTGCCCAGGTGGCCAAGAAGGCCAACGGCATCCTGGCTTGTA